>ENA-UOJK01001480-UOJK01001480.1-human-gut-metagenome-genome-assembly--contig:-C116-NODE-1480-length-15435-cov-5.388752_pt1 | contig 15435 bp, 9 predicted proteins | sample MGYA00242348_ERZ723895 | MGnify/ENA metagenome assembly ERZ723895
TTATCCCTTATAGAAAAGAAGTTTTCCTATAATAGTCTGGAAGCTATCTGCTAACACTTCTTCTGCCAACTATAGATAAAAGATTTAGCAGACTAGACAATCTGTGAAAACCAGGGTAGAAAGGTGAAAGGAAAGTGAAAGCCTGCCCTTCACCCGCTAATGCCGATGAATAGGGCATTGTGAAAGGTGAAGGGTATTTTCTTGAATTTCCATAAGATCCCGCAACGATTCAAAACGGAACTTTCCGGGAACTATCGTTTCAAATAAGTCTTCTAAAACGAATGTACTCTTCCTTCAACAATGGCAAATCTATACAGAGAGAAATTATCAATCAGCCATTATCTTCACATCAGGCGACGGAACACGGAACCAATACTCCACCCATCGTTTTTCTTTATCGGGCATTGAGAAGGATAACTTAATCAGATTGTCGTGGAGACGTTCAACACTAATTTCATTCTCTGTTCCCGGAACGAAAACAGGATCGGACGATTTTCCCAATATCTCGACATACACGCTGTCTGAAGGCAAACGATACTCTCCCTGGGAAAATATAATGGCATTCGATTTCGCATCCCTGCCACGTGTCATGATGTTTATAAATGTTTTATCGGCAGAAATTACTTTTAAGACCGGTAATAATGCAATCCGAAAATCATGTGCACCGGGCTGCACAAGACAGCTTTGCCATACTCCCTCCAGACTCTTATTAGTGACTTCCTGACCGCTAGGGACAGTAAGTTCAGGAATATTCATATTCGGAGTATTGCCATTTTGCTTTTTCGACAGGCTGAACATTACAGGAATAGTGAAACGCACTTTGACAGCCTTGCCATCCGCCATTCCGGGTGACCATTTAGGCATTGTTTTCACCACGCGCAAAGCCTCTTCATCCAACAGGGGATCAACTCCTCTCACTACCTTTCCCTGTCCCGGTGTTCCATCTTCCATCACTACGAACTGGATAATCACCCGACCGGAAACTCCTTTCTTCTGGGCTTCGACAGGGTATTTTACGTTAGTTGCCAAGTATTTCATCATGGCTTGCATGCCTCCCGGAAACTTCGGCATCTCATCGGGAATTAAATAAACTCCCTCACTATCTATTCTGGGGACTGACTCTTTCTGTGCAAACAATGGCAAACACAGAAACAACGCTATGAAAAGACTTACTAGTTTGGTATGCATGGTTTTCCGTTTTAAGGTTGAACAATAAACGAAGATAACATCTTTACGCTAAAAGACCAACAAAAAAATCGTTTATTTTCCTCATACACAGCAGTTATTTATTGCACAATAAATACTGTTGCCACCAAGCCACAAGTAAATAACAAATAAAAATGTGAATTCGGGATAAGGGTATTTATCCCGAATTCACATCCAAAAGAAATATCATCTAGTTGTTCACCAATACAACACCTCCCTGTGGAAGGATTTCCAGTTGCACTTTTCCGCTTTCTTTTACTTTCAACGTCACAAGTTGAGGTTCTCCTTTTTTATCATCCTTATACAGAGAAACGGTTTTTCCGGCAAACATATCTAAATCCAGTTTCAACTTTACGATTTCTTTCCCGGCATTCACAGCAGCCAGATACCAGGTGTCACCGTGGCGACGTGCCAAGACTACATATTTTCCCGGATATCCGTCAATGAAACGTGTTTCATCCCACGTGGTAGGAACCGTTTTCATATAGTCCACACAAACAGGGGAAACATCTTTTAGGTTGTTGGGAGCAAGCGCAAAATTCTGTACCGGATTCTGGAATAATATGGTAGTGGCTAATTGAAATATATCAGTAGTACGGCGGGTAGTTCCTCCGTCATTGTTGCGATTCAGCCGTTTGTTCAGGAAACAACCACCGAATTCCATGCAACCCACCACGTTGCGGATAAACGGATGCAGACAGGCATTGAAAGCCTCTTCATCACAGAAGTGCTGGCCGAAAACCATATTTTCGGAGGCCAGTACAGCCTCGCTGCCTACATAGTTCGGGTACATACGTTCCCATCCGCGAGGGATGGTGCAACCGTGGAAGATTACCATCAGACCGTGGTCGTCAGCATCACTCAAAATATCTTCATACAGGCGCATCGTTTCCTGCTTGTCGCCACCAAAGAAATCAACTTTGATTCCTTTCACTCCAAGACTTTGCAACCATTTCATTTCACGTTTGCGGATAATAGCATTGTCCATGTGATTCACCGGCCCCTGCTCAATATCATTCCAATAGCCGGAAGAGCTATACCATAAGAAGAGTTCAACTCCTTTGCTTCGTGCGTATTCTATCAAAGATTTCATGCGGTCACGGCCGATGTTCATATCCCACCAGTTATCGATCAAGGCATACTCATACCCCATTGCAGCTGCAAAATCAATATAGCGCACCTGATCGTCATAGTTAATACTACCATCCTGCCAGAGAATCCAGCTCCATGTGCCGCGTCCGAAACGGTAGTCATGCTTCGTTTCATAAAGAGGACGTACGACATCCCAGATAACGGTTGTTTCCACAATCGGTTTCAAGGTTTCGCCAACAGTTATGGTACGCCAGGGAGTAGCACCGGGAAGGGCAAACGCCGGAGCAGAAGTTCCGTTACCGTTATTTTCTGCTGCCATCGGGAAAGCAACCGTATACAGATTACCTTCGCTTACATCGCTCAAACGAGAACCGCAATAACGACTGTCTACACCTGTTTCGCTGACTAATACCCAACCATCGTCACCGATACGGAACAGACAAGGGAACGTGTAGCCATGCCCGTACTGCGAACGGTCACTCATGGGAGCATCTGCCTTATACTCTTCCTCATAACTGGGTTTGGTACGCTTCCAACCTATCATGGCATCGCTTTGCGGACATAAGAAAGTAGTTGTTTGTTGCGGAAAGCGAAAGCCGGTTTCTTCGGCAGTTACCGTTACACTTCCTTTTCCATCCTGACGCGGAAGAGTATAGCGAAAAGCTACATCGTGATTGCTGACACGAAAGACTACATCTATTTTCTGCCCTTTCGGATTCTCAAAATTACAAATCAGTTCGTTTGCCTGATAATGCACTTTGGAGGTTTTAATACGATCCTGATGATAGACAGTGTCAATCGGAGTAACAGCGTGTCCTGTCAGTTTCATTCCTTTTGCAAATTCACCGATATTCGTATTCATACCCAAAGGAGATTTCTCCAACATTGTCTTTCCATTGTAGGTAATCGAATAACTTGGCTTTTCGGCTGGAGAAGCAGATACAACCAATTGCAGTTTTTCATCCGGCCCTTTCACTACCACTTCCTGTGCTATCAGAGAAGTCAGACAGCAACTAGCCAGCAGGGTACTTATTATCTTCTTCATATTATTTATGTCGTTATTATCTTCACTTTTTTCTGTTATTTCTCATTTGCCTTCTTTATGCGGATCACCGTAAAAGAATAGGCAGGTAATTGATAGTCAAACTTTTCTGCTACTTCCATTGTGTCTTCAACAGGTAGCGGGGTATCGGCCGGTTTGCCGGTCAGTACGGTTCTTTTTGCAGAAGACTGTATAGCACCGATTCCGGAAAGGTCGACATTCGTATTCACCTCTACGGGAAGTAAATTGACCAGCTTCACAATCACGTCGCCACTTGCCGAGTCACGGACAATAGAAGCGGCAATGCGTTTCCGCACTTGATCATCTCTATTATCAAGAGTGATCTTTGACGGCAAATATTCGTTTCCGGCATTCTGTCCGTAGAGTTTCTGAACATAGTAGCCGGTGGTAGGTTTCACTTCCCGGTTATTGAAGTAAATCAAATCCGGATTCCACTGGGTATGTCCTTCTTTTGCGAGAAGAGGGGCATAGGAAGTCATGTGTACAACATCTCCATTACGTTCCAAGGCAGCAAGATAAAGAGCTTCTGTCAGTGCTGTTTCGATATTCGCCTTTCGTCCCGGTATGTGAGTTGCATATTCGCCCAAGTATACTTTTGTCTTTTTCGAACGATCGTATTTGTCGTAGAAATCCTGGTTGTTCAGGAACCATCCCGGAGTCTGGTAATAATGTTCGTCGACCATCGGAATACCCAGTTTGTCCGCCAGCTTCCATCCTTCCACGTAGTCTGTACCCTCATTGAACGGTCCCACTGTACCGACAACAATCATTTCAGGATATTTTTCTTTGATGGCATTGAAGATCATCGTGAAGCGTTCTTCGAAGATATCAGTGATAAGATCTTCATTTCCGATACCGATGTATTTCAGATTGAAAGGTTTCGGATGCCCGGCTTCGGCACGTACCTTTCCCCATTTGGTCTTCTTAGCGTCACCGTTTGCCCATTCTATCAGATCAAGAATATCCTGAATATAAGCTCCCATTTCGCTCATCGGGATACCACCTTGTTGTCCTCCTCTCAAGTCGCCGTGACAGGCAGAGTTCTGGCAAGGAACACCGGCCGCCAGCACTGGAAGCGGTTCCGCGCCAATATCTTCGCAAAACCGGAAATATTCAAAATAACCCAATCCCATGCTTTGATGGTATCCCCAAAGATTACGCTGTGCTTTTCTTGCTTCCAACGGACCTACTGTATTTTTCCATTGATAAATGTTTTTCAAGCCATCACCATGAGCCACACAGCCACCGGGGAAACGGATGAAACGGGGATGAATATCAGCCAACACTTGAGCCAGATCTTTGCGAAGCCCGTTCTTACGTCCTTTAAATGTATTCTGCGGGAATAGGGAAATCATGTCCAGATTCAATTCACCAACAGATTGAGGGATGATTTCGAGATGAGTGTCCGCAGTAGCTTTAGCAGTTATCACCGCTTTATATGTTTTCCATTGACGGGAAGACACTGTTAGAGAAGTTTCTCCACACACATTTCCTTTTCCATCTACCAGACGAACTTGCAATTTATTTGATTTACCCTGCGGAACACGGGCGAAGATGGAAAAATCATATTTCTCTCCGGTGTTCAGTGCGATTCCATCAAAACCTGTATTTTCTAATGCAGCTCCCGGTTGTTCTACATTCAGCACGGCATAATGTGGGTTATTGATATGAATAGGGTCGGTAGTATCAATAGTGAAAGTCGTTTTCTCTCCTTTCAGTGCCCAGGAATGAGTGCTGTTCCAGTTCTTATCTCCTTCCCTGTCCGAAGGGTCGTACTCGAAGTCGCGGTTTTGGATAAGTTCTGCATAGAGTCCTCCGTCTGCCGAATAATTGATGTCTTCAAAAAAAGCGCCCAGCAATACATCACTAATGGCTTTTGCGCCTTCCGGTTGTACAGTGACCGTTGCTTTTACAGGCTTCAAACCGGCAAAACGTTCTCCATCCTGTACCGGACGTTCTCCATGTAATGAGTTCCGATATTGATTCCAGCCATAATTTTTATCCAATCCATCCACCAAGGTCCAAACTACCCGGTTGATATTTCCTTTCTGCTCTTCTCCGGCAACAATAGCTTTCACTCTCACTCCGTCAAAATCCGGCGTAGTACGGGGATATTTCTGACTGGTCCAGTTGATTAAATCCTTGGAAGTAGCTTGGCCGTATCCATCATGGTCATTCAGTTTCCAGGTACAAATCCATTCGCCATCGGACGATTGTTTCAAATAAGGATCGAGCATTTTCTTCTGTGATCCCCAGCGGCTATAATCGCACCGGAGATATCCGTAGTTCCGGCCAATTTCAAACCAGTTTTCTTTATCTGTACTCCAGGCAAAACGGAGTCCGCTGCGTCCGTCGTCTCCGGAAGTTGCAAAAGAAAACAGATAAACCGAATCGGGTGTACTCGTCATTTCTTTGATTGCAGCTAAAGTGAGCTGCTGGAACGACAAAAACAAGACAACTAAAAAGAGGAATAATTTTCTCATGGTATATATTGCATTAAGATTATCAATCGCAAAGTTAAGATTTTCATCATTCTAACAAGCGTGTTTCATATAATAATTGGTAATTATACACTTAAAAATATATAAGAAACAAGTAAACAAGGGTAAAATATACACTTTTCCCCATACCGTATACTGTTTTCCTGGATTACAACTAGTTGAATCCATCTTATCAGAATAACTCAAAAGAAAACAAAAGGATGGGAATACTCACTGGGAAGCGAAGATTACCCGCCTGAAAAACAATTGGTTTAACAAATCAGGGACAGGTGTTTTTCTCCTGTCCCACGAGATATTTTAGTTCAGAAACCTTCGGGTTTGCCATAGGCCTTGAAGAGGCGTTTCAACTCTTTTGGGGTAATCGGTATGACAGTGCCATGGCGCGGATGGAAATCCATACTGATAGCATGGTCAATCACTTTGAAATGTTCCAGATCGGAACTTTCGGTAAACTGGTATTTACCTTTCGTATATACATCATACATCAAAATATACTTATCGGAACCAACCAGCGGGAAAATACCCGAACCTTCTACCGGATCCTTCGTCTGCTGTTTATAGTCATCCGATTCTGTCCATTGGCCGGAGGTTAGAGAGGAGGTAGTGGCCTTTTTAATTCCATTTCCATTCCCTTCCGTTTTGTAGAACAAATGATAGAGTCCATCTTTGTAAATAATGTCGCCGTCAATACATGATTTTTTGTTTTCCGGAAGAAACAGTGGCTTCGGTTCTCCTTCTATATCGGTAAAATCTTTGTTGGCATAAGCATAATAAATGATATCGGGACCATTGCCATGTTGCATGGACCAGTAAACCATGTACTTTCCTGCTTCCCTATCATAAATAGTTTGTGGAGCCCACACACGTTTCAGATCCTCCTGATTGGGATATTTTTTCTGGATATTCACGATATTGGAAGTCCAGTGTACAAGGTCTTTTGATTTCAATAATATCATGGCACGGTTAGAACTCCATCCATTGCCGGACACCATATCTGTCACCACCATATAAAATGTCTTCCCATCTTCACAGCGCAAGATATGGGGATCACGTACTCCACCTGTTGAACTAATCACACGGGAATCAAGTACCGGCTGATCTCCATTCAAGGCTTTATAATTATATCCATCGAGGCTAACAGCCATCCGGACGGCTTCTTCACTCATGCGATTGCCGGTGAAGTAAACAAACAGGTAAGCAGATTGCTGGCAATACCCAGTCAACACTCCCACAAATAGGAATGCGAAAAGAATTATATTTTTCTTCATATTCATCATCATTTCAATGCTTTTTCATCCATTGTTTTATTCTTGTTCATTCACTGTTTAGTAGTTGAAATCAGCAGGTTTCACATATACACGATATTCCTTAATCATACCCGGATACCCTTTTTCGGCACGAGGCAGATAGCGGAAACCGGTCACATTTTCCACTTTGCTCAAGTCAATTACCAATTGATGAGGATAAGGAACATTGTCCACTGTCATCCAGAAAGTGGATTCCTGCAAGTCGAATATCTTGTCGGCTGTACGGTTGCCACTACGCGTTTCTTCACTATCGGCATAACGAATCTTCCAATGTTCGCGGGATACCGGTTTACCATCAGCTCCCAGGACATCAAACTCTGCTATCGCTGCGATGTTATCATTTGCTTGTGGAGAAAGTGCTTCCAGACAGAAATAACGTCCTTTCACCGGAGTGGCAAATCGCACTTCCTGCCAGCCGTTACCCGGAGTGAAAGCTCCTTCATGGCCCACTTTCTCACCCGTCAGTTTCAGTTTTTCTCCATCCTTGCGGTGTGTTTCGGGAGCTTTTTCACGAAGCACATCGAGAATTGGTTTCTTCAAACCTTTGATGGAAGCCCGGGTAGGACCTTTCAAATCCAGAACGAGGATTTCATTCTCTCCTTCTTTCAGCCAGCACCCCGGCATAAAGAGAGTCTGCTGCGGACCGATTTCCCAGAAACGCCCCATTGCATGACCGTTCACCCAGACCATACCTTTTCCCCATGTACTCATATCCAGGAAAGTATCTCCTACTTTATCCAGTGTAAAGGTGCTCTTATAATAGGCAGGCATAGTCGGTAATATCTTTGTATCGCTATATTTCTTATCTTTTATAAAGGAATAATCTACCGGGAAGTTATATACAGTCCAGTTTTTCAATTCCTTAGTCTGGTTACCCGAAATAAGTTCCACTTTTTCAGTGATTCCTTTGCGGTCGTGGATGGATTTGTCAAAGTTAACACGTCCCATTGCTTCCACAAGAATATCCAGTTGTATGCCTTTTTTCAGCGCGGGCAGGGTCGTTGTAAATTCTCCCTTACGACGGTCCAAGCGTGCCAGCAGTTTACCGTCGGCATATATCTGCGCCCAGTCGTGCACTTCCGTAATTTTCAAAGTGGTGCCTGCAAGAGTCGTTTCGGGCAATGTGGTACGATACAGAATCGTTCCCCATCCCTGGTTGAATTGTTCCATCGGTTGAATATCCACCGTTTGTTTTGCCTCCGGCAGATTTGAGAAAAGCGGAGCCACTTTATGGAAGTGAAACTCGGGGATTTCAATAACAGGCAGAGCTGCGGGCACTGCGGGCAACGTCTCACCTGCCGGAAGATAGTTTTTCAACAAATCACGAAGCAAGAAAAACTTTTCGGTGGTCCATCCGGCTTCACTGATCGGAGCGTCATAATCATACGAACTGCACATAGCGGAATAAGCCGGGTTGTTTGCACCTCCCCAATGACCGAAAGTCGTTCCTCCGTGAGTCATATAGAGACTGAAAGAGATATTCCGGTCGAGCATATCCTTGATGCCCTGTACCATGTCTTTCGCAGGACGTGTTTCATGTTTCCGTCCCCAATGGTCAAACCATCCGCTCCAGAACTCACTACACATCAATGGAGTTTCGGGACGAAGCTCTTTCAGTTTCTTAAACTGCTGGTCGATATTAGCCCCAGTTCCGAAATTCACAGTCCAAATCAAATCGTCGAGTGCATTATTGGTAAAGTTACTGCTCCAGTCGCATTGAAACAGAGGCACATCAGTAAAACCCGATTCACGAACCAAATCACGTACGGCAGATACGTATGGTTTATCTGTTCCGTAAGAGCCATACTCGTTCTCCACCTGAACCATGATAATATTTCCTCCTTTATTCACTTGCAACGGAGCCAGTTGCTTACCGACCTCTTTCATAAAAATACCTACCCGTTCCATATAATAAGGATCAAGCGTGCGCAAGGCTACGTCTTTTTTCTTTAACAGCCACCAGGGAAGTCCCCCCATCTCCCACTCCGCACATACATACGGACCAGGACGGACAATGACATACATACCGTGTTTCTGTGCCGCACGGCAGAAAGCTGCAATATCATTCTGACCGGAAAAATCAAACTTTCCTTCTTCCTGTTCATGGATATTCCAGAAAATATAAATACAAATAGTATTCATGCCTAATGCCTTGCACATCTCAATGCGATGTTCCCAATAAGCTTGCGGGATGCGGGTGTAATGCAACTCGGCAGCCTTCACCACAAACGGTTTTCCATCCAGCAAGAATGTGTTCTTGCCTGCCTCAAACTTCCGTGCAGTAGTTTGCGCCTGTGCAGTACTAAAGAAAATAACTGTAAAAAGTACCAGTAAAGCAATCAATCTGTTTTTCATGGTTTATTCAAAAATAGAATTTTAATAGTATACGGCAAAGGTAGGCGATTCACCTAAAAAGGAGGGCATAATTATCATTCAAAAAGGGTTGGAAATAAAGCAAAATAGCGCCAAATAGCAGATAAAACAACAATGGTCGGAAGATGAGAGGCATTTTACCATGCTCATCTTCCGACCATTTGTCCGGTATGTGATTACAATAAAATCAGTTTTCTTTTGTCAATAGACTTTCCAGTTCTTCCGCATTCAGGCGGAGGTAGAATTGTCCGCGATAGGCTACGGAAATACCGCCTGTTTCTTCCGAAACAATAATAGCATGAGCATCCGACTGTTGAGAGATTCCCATTGCTGCGCGATGTCGCAAGCCAAGTTCTTTCGGTATATTCAAATCATGGGATACAGGAAGAATACATCCTGCCGCCTTGATACGTTTTTTACTGATTACCATTGCGCCATCGTGTAACGGACTATTCTTGAAGAATATATTTTCGATTAAACGTTGGTTGATCGCCGCATCAATCAGTTCGCCCGTACGGACAACTTCGTCTAAAGGAACGTTATGCTCAATGACAATCAATGCGCCGACTTTTTGCTTCCCCATATTCAAACAAGCCATTACCACCGGCATGATATCGTCATGCTTCAACGACTCTTTTTTCGAACCGTTAAAGAGACGGGCCAGTGCGCTGACATGTCGGTGAGATCCCAAAGTCAAGAGGAAACGGCGTATCTCATCCTGAAAAAGAACAATCAACGCGATCACACCCACATTCATCAATGTGTCGAAAATAGAGCCCAACAGTTTCATCTCCAGCACTTGCGTCACCACCAGCCAGATCAGGATAAAAACCAGAATTCCGGTGAACACCTTGATAGAACCGGAAGCTTTCATCAGTTTGTAGGTATAGTACAAAACAAAAGCTACCAGCAGAATATCGATAAAATCTTTTATGCCAAACTCAAAAAACATGCGCCCTCCTCTTATTTGTCATATCCACTCTCTATTTTTAATTTCTCTGTGATCCGGACGGCTTCCACCGCTTCACGCACATCATGCACCCGCAGGATATGCGCTCCTTTCATTAACGCAACAGTGTCCAATACGGTTGTCCCGTTCAATGAATCTTGCGGGGTTCCTCCCAACAATTTATAAATCATTGATTTCCGTGAAACTCCCACTAAAACAGGAAGTTCGAAGATATGAAACTCTTCCAGATGTGCCAATAGTTCATAATTATGTTCCAGTGTCTTTCCGAATCCGAATCCCGGATCGAGAATGATATCTTTCACTCCCAAGTCGCGAAGTTGCTGCACTTTACGGGCGAAATACAGGAAAACATCTTTTATCAGATTATCATAAGACGGTTCTTTCTGCATATTTTGGGGAGTTCCCTGCATGTGCATCATTATATAAGGTACTCCCAAGTCGGCTACTGTCTGAAACATCCGGTGATCCATTTCACCGGCAGCTATGTCATTAATAATAGCCACTCCATATTCTTTCACACATTCTTCCGCCACATCAGCCCGGAAAGTATCAACGGAAATAATGGCTTCGGGATGATTACGGTTCAGAATCTCCAAACCGGTGCGCAGTCTTCGCATCTCTTCTTCAGCAGAAATATGTTCGGCATTCGCCCGTGAAGAATAGGCTCCTATATCAATTATTGAAGCACCTTCATCAAGTATCTGCCGGGCCCGGGCAGCAATGTCTTCTTCAGTCTGCATCCGGCTGCCAGAATAAAAAGAATCGGGAGTAACATTTAAAATTCCCATCACCTGCGGAGTAGCAAGATCGAGCAACCGCCCTTTTACATTTATATAAATAGGAGATATAGGTTTCATCATTGACAACATTCCTTTTAGATCGCCTACAAATGTAGATAAAAAAAGCAAGTATTCGTACTAAAAAGAAGAAATAAACGTATATTTGCAAACTATAGAAGAACCCGAAAAATTCATACCATGAGCCGATTAACCCTATTTCGCGTAGGATTTCTTTTCCTCATTTTGTTCTTTACCACTACTGCTAAAGCTCAAAAAGAGGCTGAAACCTTCAATGTTGACTCTACTCTCTATGAATATTATCAACGTTGTCAAGAATACTTGTTAGAGCCTGTTGTACTTAATATGTCCGACACTTTATTCCGAATGGCCGGCGAACGGCAGGACGAACGAATGCAGGCAGTAGCCATAGCCACTCAACTGGATTATTATTATTTCCAGGGAACCAATGAAGACAGCGTAATCCACTATACCAACAAAGTAAAAGAATTCGCCAAGGCCACTCATCAGCCTAAATACTATTACTTCGCATGGGCGAACAGATTAATCACCTATTACCTAAAAACAAGCAGAACAAACATAGCACTTTATGAAGTGCAAAACATGTTAAAAGAAGCTCAAGAAGAGGATGATAAGACCGGCCTCTCCCGTTGCTATAACATCATGTCGCAAATCTACACCATCAAAAGATTCGATTCAATGGCGTTCGAGTGGCGATTGAAAGAAATCGAACTGACTGAAAAATACAAGATCGAAAACTACAACATCTCCCAGACCTATGCCCAGATAGCCAACTATTACATCAACCAGAAAAAGCAAAAAGAAGCATTAGCTGCTGTGGAAAAAGCCATTGCGACTGCCAATTCCTCTACGCAACAAATATCTGCCAAGTTGGAATTTGTAAACTACTACAGCAAGTTCGGCGACTTTCAAGCTGCCGAAAAATTACTGAAGGAGTGTCAGGCGGCATTTGAACAGGACAAAAGACTGGAGTCTATCAAAAAGAGACTGTATAATATAGAATGTTTATACTACCAGCAGACCAAACAATATCAGAAAGCGCTGGAAGCCGCAAAGATGCAGGAAAAAGAAGAACGTCGTTTAAGCGAAAGCATACTTAGCAGCATCCATTACCGCACACAGGGAGAAATCTACCAAAAGATGGGAAATATGAACCTGGCGGTCAAATATCTGCAAATGTACATCAACACGGATGACTCTTTGAAAATAGCCAATGAACAAGTGTCCAGCAATGTAGAAAAGCTCAATGCCGAAAAGAAAGAACTCATGCTTCAAGCACAAGAGAAGGAGTTGCATAATAAAACAACCTTGATTATTTCATTGATTATTTTATTAGGTATCTTATTCATATTCCTTTATAGAGAAAATTTCCTGAAACGCAAACTGAAAGTTTCGGAAGCCGAACTCAAAACAAAGAATGAGGAACTTACGGTGTCGAGGGAAGAATTACGTAAAGCCAAAGACATAGCGGAAGCGAGCAGCCGGATGAAGACAACGTTCATCCAGAGCATGACCCATGAAATCCGTACACCGCTCAACTCTATTGTAGGCTTCTCGCAGGTGTTAAGCGATCACTACAGCAATAGTCCGGAAACACAGGAGTTTGTCAATATTATCAAGAGCAACAGTAACGACTTGCTCCGACTGGTCACTGACGTGCTCGCTCTGTCGGAACTGGATCAATATGAGCAACTGCCCACAGATGATGAAACAGATATGAATACGATCTGTCAACTTGCCTCTGAAGTGGCCAAAGACAACAGGCAAAAGGATGTGGAAGTTCTGTTCGAACCTGCAAAAGAAAACCTGCTCATACGCAGTAATTCGGAACGCATATCACAGGTGTTGAACAACCTGGCACATAATGCCGCCAAATTTACAACTCATGGCAGTATCCGCATAGCTTATTCCGTACTGGAAGCTGAAAAGAAAATTGAAATCAGTGTCACCGATACAGGAACTGGTATTCCGAAAGATCAGCAGGAGGCGGTATTTGAGCGTTTCTACAAAATGAATTCTTTCACACAAGGCACCGGTCTCGGACTGCCGATATGCCGGAGCATTGCCGAGAAGTTAGGAGGCAGCCTCCGGATCGACTCTTCCTATACGGACGGATGCCGGATGATACTGACTCTTCCTTTGGTATATGCCTAAGTAAAAATCTGTCCGAACTCCCATCAAATCCGAAAGAATAGCCTATCTTTGCAGCGTTTTAAATAAAAGATCAGGTTATGAAACTTTCTGCTCTTTACCAGATTTTTCTGGATTGCCAATCAGTAACTACTGATAGCCTGAACTGCCCGGACGGTTCTTTGTTTATCGCCTTGAAAGGTGAGTCATTCAACGGTAATGCATTCGCAAAACTAGCGCTAGACTCTGGATGCGCATTTGCCATTATTGATGAAGCCGAATATGCCGTAGAAGGTGATAAACGATATATACTTGTAGACAACTGCTTGCAGACAATGCAGCAACTTGCCAACTATCATCGCCGCCAACTCGGAACGCGTGTGATCGGTATTACGGGCACTAATGGGAAAACGACCACCAAAGAATTAATTTCCAGTGTTCTCTGCCAAGCCCATAACGTGCTTTATACTTTAGGTAATCTCAACAACCACATCGGTGTACCGACCACCCTATTGCGTTTGAAACCGGAGCATGACCTTGCTGTTATCGAGATGGGTGCCAATCATCCGGGAGAAATCAAGTTTCTTTGTGAAATAGCCGAACCGGATTATGGTATTATCACCAATGTAGGTAAAGCTCACTTGGAAGGATTCGGTTCTTTCGAAGGGGTGATTAAGACTAAAGGAGAGTTATATGATTTCCTCCGTAAGAAAGATGCCATCACCTTTATTCATCACGATAACGCTTATTTGATGAATATCGCGCAGGGATTGAACCTGATTTCTTATGGAACTGAAGATGATCTCTATGTCAACGGACAGATTACTGACAATTCGCCTTATCTCGCTTTCGAATGGAAAGCCGGTAAGGACGGTGAACGCCATCAGGTTCGCACACAGTTGATCGGAGAATATAATTTCCCGAATGCCCTGGCTGCCATCACTATCGGACGTTTCTTCGGAGTGGAAGCGAAGAAGATTGATGAGGCTCTGGCAAGCTATACGCCACAGAACAATCGCTCCCAACTTAAAAAGACAGAAGATAACACGCTTATCATCGACGCATATAATGCAAATCCAACCAGCATGATGGCTGCTTTGCAAAACTTCCGGAACATGACAGTCCCCCACAAGATGCTCATATTAGGAGATATGCGCGAACTGGGTGCTGAAAGCCCGGCCGAACATCAGAAAATCGTTGACTACATAAAAGAAAGTGGTTTTGAGAAAGTATGGCTCGTAGGAGAACTGTTTGCCGCAAGCGAACATTCTTTCAAAACGTACGCCAATGCGCAGGAAGTTATAAAGGACCTGCAAGCTGACAAACCCAAAGGGTATACCATTCTTATCAAAGGCTCTAACGGAATCAAACTTAGCTCAACGGTAGAGTATTTGTAAACGGAAAAATAAACTAGTGAACAGTAAATGATAAACGGTGAATATTGGATGCAACCATTATTCACCGTTTCTATTTTTCATTCACTGCTTATTCATCATTCTGGGGCGTACGACATAATAGGCTATTAAACTAGCCAGAATCGCTCCCGTAGTATTAGCTGCAAAGTCCAACCAGTCTCCACCCCGGTAAGTAGTGCAATATTCCTGCAGTAATTCCACACAACCACTAAAAAGTATAGGGCAAAGGAATGCGCCTACCCATGCATGCCACATCGGAGCATTGTCTCTGCGATGTGCACGCAAAAATTCCAGCCACAGCATTCCCGACATACCAAAATACATACAAACATGAACCAGTTTGTCGAGGTTGGGAATTTCATCTAAATCCGTCTTAGGCGGTTTAAAGAACGACAGATAAATCACTGTCAGAATGATAAAAAGCGAGATCGGATATTTCTTAATATAAGATAGCATATCTAAATAAAATTACGATTTTCGTGCAAAAATAAGTATCATATTCTATATTTGCGCTCTAAAACGTATATTTTATAACGATTTGTAAGATAAAACAAGATTTA
>ENA-UOJK01001497-UOJK01001497.1-human-gut-metagenome-genome-assembly--contig:-C116-NODE-1497-length-15280-cov-8.048867_pt1 | contig 15280 bp, 20 predicted proteins | sample MGYA00242348_ERZ723895 | MGnify/ENA metagenome assembly ERZ723895
GGGCCGGGGGTCCCCCTTCTGTGGTCACCATCTAACTTTGGTTTGACCATCTTTTGGGGCCGGGGGTCCCCGTGATTTGGGAACAATGGAACAATGGTTTTATCAACTTTTGGGGCCGGGGGTCCTATTCACCCGTGGATCCGAAGCCCCCCTGTCCTCTTTCAGTCGATTGCGGGAAAAGCTCGGCCTCCGACTCGAGAACTTCCACCCCGGTATAGAAGACAGGCACCACCAAACCCTGAACCAGCTTCATCCCCGGCTTGAGGATGACGATCTCCTTGCCGACATTCATGACGTGCAGATGGATTTCTCCTTGGTAGTCTTCGTCAACCACGCAGGCTCCGACCTGGAGCTGGTGCTTGGTGGCAATACCGCTCTTGTTGAACATGTTGAGGGCACACCTCCAGGGTATTCGAGCTCGAATACCCGACGGAATGTTGATGCTTTCGCCCGGCCAGATCTGTTTGGCTTCGAAGTCTTCCGGGATGTAGAAGTCCAGCCCGGCGGACAGACCCGTTCCTCTGGTCGGGGTCTTGACATTTCTTACTTTTACGATTTTCATTTTTTAAAATATTTTTCGAGACGAGCTCGGTGTGTTGTGCCTGATGAGAGTGATGCTCCTTCTATGAAATTATACCGAGTGTGGAGAGGCAGCTCCTGGAATGCCTTCTTGAACGGTTGACCATCCGATTCAAATATCTTGCCTGCGGGATTTCCGGGGGTGACGTCTTTCATTTTTCGGGACTTGATCCACCACAGAGCCTCTTCCCGATTTATAGAACAGATGAAAGGTCTAACAGATCCCTTCCGGAGCGTCATTTTGAACCACTGAGCCTCCGTGTTGGAGTCATTTTCTTTAAACCATACCCGGTAATATCCGATAGCTATTGCCATAAGTTGTAGAATATTTCGTGACACTTCTTGCGGTACGCCATCGGATCCTGTCGGATGCTCCGACACTTGAGAGGCTCTTTGGGTCGGTCGAGAATCTCCTGAGGCAGTACGTCGCTGAAAGCATCTTTGAGAATGCGCTTGTGAGTTCTGTCCTCCCGGGGCAAACGGAGAGCGAACCTGACAACGTCATGTCCCAGGAATGGTGACCGGAGTTCAACTGTGCTCCTCATGGAAGCCCGGTCAAGCCGAGGCATGTGGTAGAACGGAAGCTCTTGGAACACGTCTGAGAGCTGGGAGTCGTAGTCATCGACTCGGCGATAACCCCCGAAGAGTTCGTCAGCTCCATCCCCGGTCAGGATGACCTTCTCCTTGACCTTCTCCATGAGTCGGAACTGGGGGATCATGGAGCCCAAGTCGATGGGGGTTTCGTTGTAGCGGAGACACCTCTCCAGGCAATCATCATCGGGGATAGGGCCAAGAGAGGTGATAGAAACCCCTAAGAATTCGGACAATAGCATGCCAAATTTTGATTCATTATTTTCCACCATATAAAGATTAACCCCCAGGCCCATTCGATGAAGAATAGAGGCAACTATGGATGAATCCAGTCCTCCAGACACCAAAGCTCCGACCGGGACTTTAGAGTACATTGCCCGGCGTTTTACGGACCTCTCGACCAAGCCCCGGAGGACTTCGGCGAACTTGGATTTTGCGAAATGACTCCGTTCCCCTATCCCCCATCTGTAGTAGTCCCTCCGGATAATGGTGGGCTTCACCTTCATGTCATCGAAGGAACAGACAGTATTCGGCATAATACGCTTGACGTTGTTCCATGGAGTTCTGTCATCCCAGTTGTACCCCCATTTGAACACTTCCGACTGATAGTACCGGTCGAAGTCTCGGAAGTCCGACACCAACGGGGTTATCTCCGAGCAGATTTCCCCGAATTGGTTGTAGTAGAGTTGCTTCTTTCCGAGAGGGTCGGTGAAAGCAATAATTTGACCCTTCCGGTACCAGCATATTGCCCACATGCCATCCCAGTTGTTGGCTTCATAGATGATGTCTTCGAGACACGAGGATCCAAACAAGTCGCGAAGATACTCGACGTCGCTGGAATACCTCGTAGGATAGTTGTAGATTTCCCCGACATAAAGGAGCCACCCATTGTTTCCGGCTAACTCTATAGGCTGAGCCAGGCCATCGCCTGGTTCAGTCTGAATGGGCAAACGGACATGACCGAGGAACCATCCCCCTTCGGCAATCTGGACGGACTCGATGCCCCTATGCTGTATCTTGTCAATGGCGTTAATCCTTCTTGTTATACTTATTCCGCACATATCACTTGAGTTTGTTTTTGAGAGCGTCCATGAGACAAACGATCCCTGTTCCGATTATTACTGCTATTGCCAGCCCGATGATGATGATAGGCTCCTCACTTCCTCCTGTCATGACTTTTCTTCGAATTTTCGAGGATCTGTTGTGCCTTTCTTTCGATCCAGTTGGTGTAGCACCGACTCCCCATGTGGAGCCCAGTCAGGAGCTTCGAGCATCCCGGACAGAACATGCAATCGTCATATTGCTGATGAGCTTTAGCTCTTGCTTCGTCGATAGTCATAGCTTAATAGATTACCCATTTGGAGAGATCTTCGTTGTATGCATGGAGGGACCCAGCGAAGTAATGCAGAGATCCCTTCTTGAGAGAGGGATAGGTGGCTGCGAGGATGTTGAACACGTAGTCCATCATGGCCTCCGTCAACCAGATGTCAATTGCGAAGTGCTTGAAGAAGTCATTGCTCCGGATGTAGTATATCACGTGGAGTCGATTGTTCCGGATGAGGAACTGGTAGCTGACGGAGCAAGGTACTCGGGTAAGAGCCCCGGCTGTTGCCCGGGTGTCCTCCGGCTCGAAGATCATGACCATTGCTCGTCTGGAGTGCGGGTCGTCCCGGAGAGTCATGATGACATTGTCCAACTGGTGTATTTCGGGTCCCTTGTGAAAAATGTGCAGACGCTCTGAATAGGTGTAGTCAAAGCGACCCTCCTGCCGAGTCTTGCTCACCAGCTTCTGCCACAAGTCCCGGCGGATTTCCCAGCTCTTACCGGGGTTGACTCCATTTCGGTCAAGCCGGTCGGAGAGCTCTGCTCGGCAGTACTTCTCGGTGAGCTCGGCCTCGTCTTTGAACATGAAATCGAGCATCTCACGTTTGCCGAGATACGGCTTCGAGATGACAAAGCTCACTCCGATGAGTTCCTTGGTGAGCCGGTCGTCCCCGCTGAGTTCCTGGTTTTGGTAATGGTTGACCGGGACCGTGATGCCGGAAACCTTGAGCTCCCGATCCATCTCCCGGATCATTTCGAAACAGTCTTTAAATATTCTACCCATATCAGTATTTGGATTTAATGCGAAACAGATTTACTTGATACTTCAACGACCAGAGCTCTTTGACTCGAGTCTCTGAGAGACCCAAATGCTCGAACATTATGACGAAGTAAGTCCATATCCGCTTGAGCCGGCCCTCGAAAACTATCAAGTCAACCATGTACTGAGATTGTCTCCACTCTCTGTTCTTGAGACAGTTTGCTGTCATGCCGATGTTTCCGATTAAGGTAAGCAGATCTCCCGCAAAATCTTCGTCTTCCAGAACCTGTGCCCATTTAGGCAGCGTCCAGACGAAAGTGGGAGTCATGCCATAAAGCTGGTAAAGCTCCAACATGAAGTTGAATGCGTCAATCAGCTCCTCGTTAAAGTGCTCGCCCTCGCCATCGAGTTCCCCCTCGATAGCCTCCCTTGCCTCAGCGAGTTCCTCGACAATCTGCCAACAGAGTTTCTTGAATAGTTCTTGATCCTCCAAAGTGTTAATGTCAAAGTTCGCGATGCGCTCCTTGAAGTGTGGCCTGTACATGAGCTGGAGCTCCCCCTGGAGGGCATAAATCTCTTCCCAGCTCTTAATGAATGGCTTAAAGTCTTGTGTATTCATGGCTTGATGTTTGAGAATGAATCGTTTTTGTGGGAGTAATATACAGCTATTCTGCGTCCCTCTTCTGTGAGAACATGTTTGATCTCATGCACCTCGATGGGACTGATCCGGATGAAGTCCACAGCCTCCGAAATGGTTGAGAAGTACGTAGGTACCACCTCTGGAGCTTTTAACGGCTTGGGGTCCTCGAGTTCGTTATTGATGGCCCCGATTGTAGCTACCATGTCAAGGAGGTTGTCCTCCTTGTGTGCATTGGATTCACGTGCCATTTTCACTGCCACTTGGACCCAAGACACGTCAAGAGCGGTCAGAGGCTTACCGGTAATGACCGAGGCGATCTCTGCGGCCTTCTGGTTGCATTCCATGAACGGCCCGTATTGTCTCTCCTTTTCCTCCGCCCGCTCATTAATGATTTGGTCAGCGTGTTTAAGTATGTTACTCATAATTTTTAGTATATAGGTTAGACCCCGGGGAGGGACTCGAACCCTCCTAGACCACTCCGGGGTGCCCAACGGAGTGACGGCTCCATTGGGCGAGGAATTCTGACTTACTCCTCAGCCGGTGCGTTCTCCGGCTCGTTCTGTTCTGCTTCGGGAGCTGCTTCGGGAGCTGCCTTCTTCCGGCCGCGCTTCAGCTTCTCGGTCTCTTCGGGAACCGGTGCCATCTCGCCGAGCTTCAGGTCCTTCGAGTCGATGCCCTTGCCCCAGACGTGACCGTCGTTGGTCTTGATTCGGTGCTGGATGAAGTTGTTGCGGGGATCGAGACGAACTCCGATGATGATGCCGTCGGTCTGCTCCTTGGTCTTCGTGCAGATGAACTTGCAGAAGCGACCGATGTTGGCTTTGGCATTCTCGAGGTTAGCCTTTGCCTCCTCTGCAGAGATCTCCTTCTTCAACGGGCGGGGTTCCCCTGGCTCCTTCGGAGTCTTTGCCTTGCGAGCCTTCTTCGGCTTCTCCTCGGCGACCTCGTCGTTCTCCTTGATGCCGTTCTCGGCTTTGTACTCTTCGGTCTCAGTGGCGTTGTAGACAGCGCCCTCCTCTGCCGGATGTTCCTGAGATGCTCCTCTCGATGCGAGGATGGATTCGATGGCGTCAAGCTCGTCACCGGTCTTGACCTTGGCCAAATTTTGAAGAACTTTCGAGCTGTAGCTCTTGTACTTTTCGATAAACTTTTCCATAGTGTTTGGTTATTAAGTGTGGTGTAAAAGTAAGAAAAAAATGTCCAATTAAAAAAATCTTTCACCAGAAAAATTGAAATTATTTCAATCCAATTCGACTGTGATTATGTCCAATATGTTGGAGGTCCTCATGCTATTGACTACCAGTAAAGCCCTTCGGGTCCCCAAGTCCTCCATTGCTCGTTTTGCTTGAGCAATAGCCCTGGTTTTGATTCTTCCGTCGGGGATAGCTGCTTCGTAGCTGTTGTAATCCTCGTCCATTAATTCGTAGTAATATCGTTTCATTGTTCTTTTGTTTGTAGTATAAATATACGATAAAACGGAAGAAAAGTAGAGGCTAATCCTCTACTTCTTCACCTTTGTAATTTACGAATTTAGCATCCTGATAGCCGAAGAATCGGAGGGACCCGAGGTCTTTGGTCATCGTGTTCAATATCTGGGCGAGCTCCTGGTCGGAGTAGTCTTTGCAGGAGTTGACTGTGTCTACTGCCCAGTAGTTCGACTGTCTAACTGAGGTATAGCCCTTCTTTCCGACAGTTACTATAAAAGCGTTAGGTCGGTCGGATAACTTGTTCTCTTTGCTTCGGAATATGACCGAGACTTTTTTGTTGTTGGGACAAGCAGCTTTTGCCAGACTTTCGATTCGATGTTTGTTCTCGTAGTTCATAGTGTTATCGTTTTGCTTATACCATAAATATAATACTTCTGCGACAAATACTAAGATGTTTTACGATATTTTTTCAGATATTTTTCGACCCTCGCTTTTACAGCTTCCATGAGAGCATCCTGCCCCCGGGTCTTCGCTTTCTGGGCTCTTATGACGTCCTGGTCCACTGTCTTCGAGCATACCAGTTTATTGACTATCACGACCTCCTTCTGTCCTTGTCGGTCAAGCCGAGCATTGAATTGTTGCTCCAGCTCGAGAGAATAGGTCTGCCCAAACCAGATGATGCGGTGTCCTCCGGCTTGGAGGTTGAGCCCGTGACCCCCGGAAGCCGGGTGCATCAAAAGAACCTGAATTCTGCCAGCATTCCAGTCAACGATGTCCTTCTCCGTTTTGAGTTCCCGGGGCTTATACTTGGCGAGAGCCTTCATGAGCCGGTCTCTGTCATGCTGGAAGGTCCAACCTATGAGGACTGACTGTCCCCCGGCGTCCTCAATGAGTTCCTTCGTGGCTTCGATCTTCAACGTGTGCACCTCATGGGCCACTCTCTGTTCATCGTACACTGCTCCATTGGCAAACTGGAGGAGCTTCGTGGACAAAGCTGCTGCATTGACAGCTGGTATCTCTACGGCGTCCCCGAGCTGATCAATCATGCTGAGAACTTGTTCCTCCTCGAAGGAGTCATAAGCTTTTTGGATTTCCGGGGGCATCTGGATCTCCACTATGTTGTCGATGCGCTCGGGGAGATCGAGGTAGTCCTTAGCTTTCATGCTCATGCAGATGTCCCCTATCTTTGAATATATGCGCTCCTGATTCTCTTTGGATATGTCGTACGAATATACAATATGCCCGTTTCTACGTCCTGGCTTAAAGTAGTTGTCACGATAGTGTGATATGTATTTGCCCAAGCGCTCTCCCCGGTCCAGGAGGTACATTTGGGCCCAAAGGTCCATAAGACCGTTGGGTGCCGGGGTACCAGTCAAACCTACTACTCGGGAGAGTGAAGCCTGAACGTGCTTAAGAGCTTTGAATCTGATTGACTTGGGGTTCTTGAAACTGCTGAGCTCGTCGATGACCACCATGTCGAATGGTAAGCAAGATCCCCCGTAGAGCCCGCATAGCCAAGCCACGTTGTCTCTTCCGATGGTGTATACGTCTGCCTTCTTGGCAAGAGCCTCACGACGTTGACGTTCTGTTCCAATGATGCGAGACACTTTAATGTGCTTCAAATGGTCCCATTTCTCGACCTCCTGTGTCCAGACTGATTCGGCTACTCTTTTGGGAGCTATGACTAATACTCGTCGGACCTCGACCTCTTTAAACATGAGCTCGTTGATGGCTGTCAAAGTAGACACTGTTTTACCCAATCCCATGTCCAGGAACAAAGCACAGTGCGTGTGGCTTATTATGTGGTCAACAGCTTGTAGCTGGTATTGATGGAGATCATTTTCGGTCATATTCCAATGCTAACATTTTACAACCCATGGTCGTGTCTATCACCTCGACCCGAAAGCCCATTGCTTTCAGTTTCTGGTGCATTAATGTCTGTATTTTTCTGGGCTTTTTGCCGAATGCTTTCAACTCAACGAAAACGACTTCGCCACCGGGGAACAGACAGAGCCGGTCAGGGAGGCCAGCATTGTGAATTGCGGGGAGTTTCAAACACCAGCCACCAACTCTCTCCACCTCAGTGACGAGTCGTTTCTCAGTCGATTTTTCGCACATAATACTTTTGCTTTCCATAGATGGGGAATCTTTTAGTAGCCTTGCATGGCTCCCATTCGGGCATACTCTTCAACAAGTCATTGATTTCTCGGGTCTTATACCGGTCCATGTCCTCTCTGTTCCGCCCAAGACATTCACACCATATCTCAGCAACACACACGTAGTCTCGGGGGGTGGTCCCTTTGGGGTTTAACTCATCGACCAGGAAGTCTCTTCTCTGGTAGAGGTCCATTGAGTCCCAGTTGTCCGGGAGTTGACGTTCCAAGTACGCCTCAATGATGCCTTTCCGTTCATCCGACTCGCTGTGCGAGCTTTGCTCATTTTTGGCTATTTTTTCTGCTTCATGGCTCAAATAGAGTTTTTCCTTGGATTTGTACAGGACAACTGCCTCAGCCCATATCTGGTCTATCTCGTCGTCCAGTTCCATGAATACGTCTTTTTTGGCATTGTTGGGGACCACGTCCACTGGCATGAAGCGTCTGTTGCCAGTGGGGTCTCTCAGGAATTCGCTGTCGTTGGTGGTGCCGAAAAAGACGCATTGCCGGGGATATATCTCAGAAGTTCTGGCATACGCTGGTCGGAATGAGTCTTCGGACTTAGATATGAAATGCTTCACTGACTCAACCTCCGCTTTGCGGAGACCGGAGAGCTCAGCTATTTCAATAAGCCATGCCCCCTGGATCTGCTCGAGAGCCTCCTTTCCTTGGACTGTCAGGAATGTATCGCTAAACCAGGATTTTCCCAATTTTTTGATGAACGTACTTTTGCCGGATCCTTGAGGTCCTACGAGCATAAGCACAAGGTCGAATTTGACCCCGGGGTTCATAACTCGGGCAACTGCTCCAACCAGCATCTTGCGGATGGCTTCGCGAGAGTAGATATTGTCGTCAGCCCCCATGTAGTCAATCAGGAGTTTGTCTACCCGTTGGATCCCGTCCCATTTGAGGTCATTGAGGTAGTCCAGAATCGGGTGGAAGTGGTTGCGTTCAAATTCCAGAGCCATGGCATCGTCGATCTTTAGCGAGGACGTTATTCCATATACGCAACCCAAATAGTTCCTGACCCCGGAATAGTCTACGTTCTTGACAGGCTCCGGCTTAACAACCCGACGCCATGGGAGATTCCCAAAAACGTACCTCTTACCGTCAAAGTCGTTTTGTCTGAACAGTCTTTTGAGTCTGGGGTCGTTTGCAAATATGAGGTTGAGGTTGGCATCCGACGAGAGGTATGCTCCTCGGGGGTCAACCTCCAGCTCCTTCATCCACTCGACGCTCTCAGCCTCCGGGTCAACCTCCTTTTCGACGACTTCTTCCTGAGTCCGATCATGCTCTGGATTGGCAAACTCGTACTTGGCACTGTTGATGTGGTCGTTGGCAATGGTTGTCTTAGTGTCTGGGTCATTGCGTACGAACTCCTCCATTGCTAACACACTTGGCAACTTCGACGAGGGATCCTTGACCTTGTCGTCAAGGTGGCCGAATTTGTGTATGCGGACCAGGTCAAACGCATTGCAAAGTTTACCCCCACACGGGTCAGTTCCATGATGGGAATAAGCGAACTTGTCCTCATACACGATCAGACCAGCCGAGGCGCTGCCTTTTGTGTAAGTGTATCGGTCTTCCAATGCTGACGGGGCATAGGTGTCGGAGAGGAAGGTCTCTATTGCTTCGGGTATGGAGTACGTCCTACAGAACGCTCCTATGAGCCCCCTCTTTATGGTTGGGTCCTCCTGCTTCTTAACGGCTCTGTCGACAGCTTCGAAACGGGACGAAGCTGTGGGCCAAAGTGACGAATCTTTCCAGTCGGCATAGGAGTTGAGGACCTCGTCAGCATCAATCCATGGACCGTCTTGGACCTTAAAATAGTAGTCCATGTCCTTCGGCGTAGAAGGCCAGAACATGAGTCGGTTGGTCTCGAAGGTTGAATTGTCGAAGAGGTCTATCCCGATTATCCCGGCAATTTTTCGGCTTATGGCCACATACTCATCAGCCGTGACCTCTCTGCTCAGTGGCATTATTAGTCGGTACCGAGGAGACGCATCTGTGTGTTTGTGAGTCCCGTGCAGAACAGCTGCATTGTCAAACTGGAGAGTGAAGTCGTCCCAGAGGTCTTTGTGGGCAAAGTCCAAGTCGAGTGTCATCAACTGTCTGTGGACCACATTGGCCGGACTTCTTTTGCCTCCTCTCAGGTAGCCTCCAACGTATCCACCTACGTCCTTTATTTTGAGCTGGTCCTCCTTGCTTGCAGAAACAAATTCCTTGAATGTTTCAGTGGTCTTATTCTCCTCCCCGAGTCGACTGACCAATTCAGACCATTTCAGTTTCTTGTTGCTCCATACTTTTGATCTTGCACTCAGTCCAATTGCAATATCGAGTTCCCCGTCGTATGTCATTAGCCTTTTTTATAAAATTTAGTAACGTATCCGTCTGCTTTGAGAGGCAATCCCATTGGCAAGCAGTTCAGCCAAGGAAGATCCTCCCCCATAACTCTGCACATAGTCTCCAGACAATCCCCGGCTCGGTCTTCGTCTACCTCTGCAATGGCTTCATCATGGACGTGCATTACTATTTCGAAGTCTTTCATAATGCTTAGTCTGTACATTGCTTCGGCGAGAAGATCCCGGGAGATTGCCTGGACTATGTTCTCCACCAGTTTGCCCCCGTAAGTCTCTACCTCAGTCCATCCTACTGACTGGACCATGCCGTCATAGACAATGCCAGTCTGCCCGAACCTGTTGGGTCTCACCCGGGGATTTCTGTAGTATAATTTTCTCCCCGCTGGGAGGGCTATTGTCAGATTGGTTCCGTCATGTTCAAATACGAGGCAACTTACCTTTTTAGTCTTTCTGGTCTGGACGCACTCAATGGCTTTTTCGTTCACCTCAGCCCAAAACTCAACGATTTTAGGATTGGCTCGACGCCAAAGAGCTACGATGGAGTACATTTCCTTTTTGGACAGCTTCTTCTCTTTGTCCATCTTCTCCATTGCGTTGACCGACCCCTCATATCCGAGTGCCAATTCTGCCGTCTTGCCCCGCTGTCTGAGGTCCGATCCTTTCGTAACCTGCTCAATGGGGACCCCGAACATGAGTGATGCTGATGCCTCGTAGATCTTGCCATGGGTGTTGAAGACGTCGAGTCGCCATTTCTCCTGGGCTAACCAGGACAGGACCCGGGCCTCAATAGCACTAAAGTCGGCTACTGCAAACATTTTCCCCTCCGGGGCTATGAAGGCTGTTCGGATGAGCTCGGACAAAACATCCGGGATATTGCCGTAACACATTTCGATAAGGCCGTAGTCTCCTTTCTCTACTATGCTTCTGGCGAGGTCCAAGTCCTTCATGTGATTCTGGGGGAGGTTCTGGAGCTGAATCATTCGGCTCGACCAACGTCCTGTTCTGTTGGCTCCGTAAAACTGGAATAGTCCATGGGCTCTCCGGTCTTTGGCAGCGCAGTTGAGCATTGCAATGTACTTCTTAGTTGAGGTCTTGGACAGTGCAAGCCGACCAGCGAGGACCTCCTTGACCAAGTCGGGAGCCTCCGGATTGTTTTTCAGATATTCGAGAATTTCGGGCTTTCCCAGTGCAGGGAAGTTGAGCCCGAAATTAGTGCTAAGCCACGTCTTCAACTGGGCCAAGCTGTTCGGGTTATCCAAGCCTGTCAGTTCCTTCATTCGGTCAGTCATCTCCTCCGTGTATACCTCGTCGAAAGAGATGGCGTTCCCGGCCATGTCGAGATCTATCAGGATCCCCCGGTCGTTGATGCTTTGGTCTACGAGGTAGTTCCGGCGTTCGAACTCCGGGAATGGGAATTGGTCCAGCTGTTCCACGATGTCGCGTTCGGCAATCACGTCATATTCGGCATACGTCTTGAACTCGTTCCACTTGCCCGGGTCGTCGTCCGGCATGTTCCGAGTCCTCATCCCGTTGGACTTGGTTGGCTTGCACGGGGAGCAGAAAAACCGGATTAAAGCTTTACCGGTCGACTTCTTCCCGTGCTCCCCGAGGACCAAAGCTTTGGAGAGTTCATCCAAAGCCAAAGGCAGTCCGCAATAGGCTGCTTTGGTCATTGAGCAATACAATTGGTCAATTGGGATGGGTAGTCCTATACGCTTAAATACGAGTCTCTCAAATACTGCGTTATGCGCCCATTTCTCGATCCCCGGATCAGTTAAAGCAGAAACGAAGTAATCAGGGAGCTCCTCTCCTTTGGCCAGATCTATCACCTGAACGGGAGAGGTGTCAAAGGCGAAAGACACCATAAGGAGTTGAAAGTCCCCCGATTCTATGTATTTATAGGCGCCCGTGGATTTAATGTCCTCCGGGCTATATGTTTCGGTATCGAAATATAAGCGTCTCGGCATGTTGACTATTGTTAAATTTGTTGCTGGGCGGGGATCCGAACCCCTAATCCCAAGTAAGACCCAGCATACCAACCTACATAAGGTCGTCGTCGTCCCACGGGTTCTGGCCGAAGTCCTCCTCTGCCGAAGATCCCCCGGAGAGACGTTCTCCGTCAGCCAACTTCTGGAGGTTGTTCAGCCCGCAAGCAACGCCTTTGTTGCCATTGGTGTTGAAAACGTAGAAGTTGATCGACGCCCGGCCATAGCATCCGGAGTAGAAATCCTCTTTTTCGATGATGGGGTTGAGGTTGATGTCCACGATGCCAGGACGGTTGTCCGAGTTGGCATTGACGAACATGTGCCCAGCATACTCCGGATTGTCCGGTCTTTCGGTGTCCCCGTCGCGGAGGGGGTTCTTCCACGTCGGGGGAATCTTGCCGCCCAATTTGGCGATGCCTTCTTCGAGAGCCGTGGCGATGGCTTTCTTGACCCGATCCAGAGTTGCCGAGTCAGTCTTCGAGATGAGAATGGACACCGAGTATTTTGCTCGGTCGGAACCCTCCATTGCCCGGGGTTCCCATACGTTGGCGTAACTGAACCGAACTTTGCCGGTTACTACTTTGGTTGTTGCACTCATAGTTGTGAAGTTTAGTTATTAGAAAAATCGAGTTTTGCTTGTTCTATGCCCATTGCCGGACGTTTGTCAGACTCAGGGACGAGAGTGGGTTTGCCAGGAGCTTTGATGACGAGGTCCCCGACCAGTGAATCGAAGTCCTTTTTGAGGAGCTTCTCGATAGCCGGGATCCCGGCCAGTTTGACAACTTGGAACTGATCCGGGGTGTAGTCGCATGCGGTAAGAACTTCCTGAACTGCACTCTCGTCAGTCCATTTCCGTATTGACCTTCCTTCGACTACCTTATATCCCGGGACCTTCTCGCCCGAGATGGCTTTGGAGAGCAGGTGCTCAGATACAGCATTTACCCATTCTTGGAGCATGGGGGCTTGCTCGAAAATCTGAGCGAGCTCCTCAGTGGTCAGGAGTTCGGGCTCTTTGAACTCGTGTTTGGCCAAGTCAAGATTGTGGTCTGCCATTTTGCGGCACAAAGCTTTGACTCTGCACCACCTGCACCAGTGTCCAACTTGGAGTTCACCGTCTCCGGAGTAAGCGAGAGCTGCTTTGGGTTTCACTACCTCCTCACCCCATTTGTAGAGGTCCTCGGGGGTAATCTCCCATGACGATATTCGCTCCTGCCGGGGCTGGACGATAGTCAACTTTACCATGTTGATGTCGTAGACCATCTCAAATTTGGACAATGCCCCAAGAGCATACAGCATCAGCTGAGCATTGTTCTCAGCGAAAACCGGCACGCCAGTGCCAAACTTGAGGTCTATGATCTCCATGACCCCGTCAGCGATAATGCAAGCGTCTCCAGTGCCGAATCCTTGTTCGACCCAAGCCGAGAAGTCCAGTCGCTCCTCCAGAAGAACGAGTGCGTCTTTGGTTTTCCGTAGAGCTTCCGTATATTGGTCCGTTACGTACTGGCAATAAGCCATTACGGGCTCATCCATGGCCTCAGTGTAGAGGTTACTCTTCTTCAGCTTCCTGAGTTCAGCAGACGTAACGTCAACAGGCGTTATGCGGAACCTCGCTCGGAGGTAACATTCTGCCATCTCGTGAGCCAGAGTACCCTCTTCGGCATACTTGGAAGGCTTACCGGTTTCCTCAACCTTTTCCTCCAGTCTGGCACTGGGGGTGCAGTTGATCCACCGGTCTGCCTTTGATGCCGAAAGCATAGCGTGCTTACGAGATGAATGATTCGGGGCTCCCATTACGCAAGGTCTTTAAGGAATTCGTAGAACGAGTCGTAGTTTCGGACATCCAATCCCGTCACATTCTTCGCTCCCAATTCAGTGAGCTTTGCCCGGATGGTTTCGCGGTTGTTGTCCACCTTACTTGCAAGGAGAGTCCGGATGTCCTGAATGGAGACAGCGGGGTCGGAACCCAAAGAGGAGTTCGCATCCATCGGCATGGGTTCGGGTTCCTCCGTCTTTCTGGGGGCTGGAGCCGGAGCTGGAGCCGGAGCTGGCTTCTTCACGTCCTGTGCAGGAGCTGGTTTCTTGACGTCAGTCGTCTTGACTGTTACAGGATTTGCTCCGATAACCTGACAGATCTTGCGGACCATTTCGAGATCCTGAGTCTCTTCGAGGTTTGCCTCGAACTTAATTTCTACTTTCATTGGCTTGATGATTTTTGATTATGGTGTTCAGAAGTTCAATGTACTTGCTGAGGGGTATAGCCGGGTCATGGAGAACAGTTTCATGAAACAGGGACCCGAGATGGAACACCTTCGTCTCTCCTGTCTTGACTGATAACTCTGCTCTGTAGTTCCCGTTTGTCAGAATACAGGTCTCTTCTTTAAATTCTGAGCTCCATGCTCCTTTGTAGAGGTTGTCGACTGATACTCCAAGCCAAGCTGCTAACCGAGAGACTTGCTCCGAGTTCAGCAATGTCTTTCCGTTGAGGACCCGGTTGAGAGCTGCTCGGGGAAACCGGTTATCGGGGAACAGAAATTCTGCCACTTCTTGAAGTCTTAGACCCCTCTGTTCGATTAGTTCTCTGAGATTGATAGTCATTGTGTTGTCCATGTTGTTCATCCCAAATATAATCAATTTTTCCCACGTATAAAAACTTTTCAATCTTTTTTGTGAAAATTGTTTACTCAGTGAGGAGGTATATCCCTTGAGCAATAAACATACTCCTTCTGCTTGGACTGAGGCGATTGTATGCTTCTCGTATAGGCTCAATGGCTTTCTCGAGCTTGAGGTCTTTTCCTTTCCTCTCCAGTTCCTTGATGGCTCTGTAAACCCTGGTCCTTTCCTGCCACTCCAGAACGTCTCCCTTATCTGGCCACCAACCCGCCACGGGGACGAATTTGGAGTTGAGCACATAAGCCGATTTGCCGTCCTCCGAAAATGGCTGACGAGTGATAGCTCCCGGAGTACAGTTGGGGTTGATCTTCTTCCCGAACGAGATGGGCTCCATGTATGTAGGTCCCTCTCCTGGAAGCTTGTCCATTATCATGTAGTGAAATCCGAACTCGTCTTCGTACTTGAACACTACGTATTCTTCAATCTTTTCCATAATAGTTGTATGTTTAAGGTTCTTGCTGATATTCTGCATTTCTTGCCGAAGTAAGTGAAGGTCTGACCGTTAACTGCAATGTCTTTCAGTTCAGTCTCAGTGTAAGGCTCGTACTCACCTTCAATGTTGATTCGAGTGGCTCCCTGGGAGTTAGCCAAAGCTCTGAAGGAAGTGAAGACCCCCTCAATGTATCCCATTCGAGTGACGATGAGTACTGATTTCATTGCTCTCATAGTTGTGTAGGTTTTTTGTTTACCCTACAAATACAACACTTCTGCTGCAAATACTACGATAAAATAGCAGAGGAACAATAAAATTTTTATTGTTCCGGCCCCTAAGTGATTGATGTTCAATGGTTT
>ENA-UOJK01001505-UOJK01001505.1-human-gut-metagenome-genome-assembly--contig:-C116-NODE-1505-length-15217-cov-30.674845_pt1 | contig 15217 bp, 10 predicted proteins | sample MGYA00242348_ERZ723895 | MGnify/ENA metagenome assembly ERZ723895
AAAAAGTTGCCGGGGCCGCCGGGGGGGGACTCCCCCCCGCGTCAACGCACGCCGGCGCCCAAAAACGCCGCGCCAGAACCATCGGTTCTGCCGCTTCTGTTTTTTTGTTCAGAGAGGGGCGGCGGCGAAGGAGTGGGAACAGCAGCGAGCGATTGAGACTGCGGTGAGGGATTGGAGACTGCGGTGAGGGGGCAGCGGTGCGGAACAGGGACCTGAGTGCCCGTAATCAAAAAGGCTGGGACGCGTCGGCGTCCCAGCCTTTTTCGTTGCGTTTCCGGTTTTAACGCTCCCGGCTTAATAAACCCATTCGAAGTCGTCGACGTACATCGTGTTCGTCGTGCAGCCGACCATGAAGTCGCCGTAGGCGCTGGTCGAGCAGGAGATGACGATGCTGTATTTGCCCGTGGGACGGGCCTGCGTGTCGTAGAAATCGAGCGGCAGCGTGATTTCGGTCATCCGGTCGCCTGCGGTCGAACGGTCGATGAACAGCGAACCGCAGGCGATGATCTTGCCCTCGTCCGTTGCCGTGGTTTCCGTCGGGTCCCAAGTGCCGGTCGGGGCGCCCGTTCCCGAAGCTACCCGGTGACGGGCATTCCAGTCTACGATTGCCACGAAGATCCGGGCCTTGTCCTGATCGCCCTTGCCGATCGGCGCTCCGTTATGTTTTGCGTTGTTGACGATGCCGATTGTTGCATGGTATTTTACTTTCATGCCGGAGGGACGTGCCGTCCATGTGTAGGGCTGCCCGAATTCCACGACGCCGGTCGTCATATCGTCTTTGTAGAAGATGCCGGACATCAGGTTGCCCGCGGCCAGTCCCACGATCAGGGGAGCCGAGGCTTTCAGCAGGGCGCAGCGGCTGCCGCCCATTCCGTCGAAAGCGGCCGATGTGCAGAGTTCATCAGCGAAGCCGTTGTTGCCGCTGGCCCAGAATTCCGCATTCTGATTCTCTTGTGTGAAGCACGAAAGCCCCGGATTTTCCATGTTGCCGTCGGGTATGACGTCGCCCGCGGGGACGGTGTATTCGGACGTTTCGGTCGCTTCTCCGTTGACGAGCAGCCGCAACTCGTAGGTCTGACCCGCATAGACGCCCTTGGTCCGCACCAGACGTTTGACGGGGAGCCCGGCGGCGTTGGTCGAGTTCGTCCATTCGGGGGTGACAGCGGCCGTGAAGAGTCCGGTTTCGTCCCGCTCGCCCTTTTGCGTCGCCTGCCACTCGTCGGTGCCTTTCACACGGTATTGGATCACAGCATTGGGATACTCCTCTTCCGTTACCATGGCGGTTATGACGCCCGTGTTGTTCCAGAGATCGGTTTCGCGGAATGCTACTTTCAGGTCGGTATGCTCGACATGGAGCGTCCAGCGTTCGGTCGTTCCGTGATAGGTCGCATCGACGAAACGCATCGTTTCGAAGCCCGAAGCCGAAAGTTCTTCCGCCGTGGGAGAGTAGGTCGTGATGTCGGCAGGACCCAGTTTGAGCCGGGTGACTGTAATGTCGCCGAGGTTCGTCCCCTTGGCCACATAGGCCGTCGCCGTACGTTTCTGGGCGTCTATTACCGTCGCGCCGATCTGGCCTGCGACCGTAAAGGCGCGCTCGATCGGCTGTTCGGCCACGATCGTCCATTCGTAATCCTGATAGAGCGAGAGAGTGACGTACAGCGGCGAACGCAGGTCGAATTCTCCGCTGAGGGGCCGCGACGTTTTGATCTGGCCGATGAAAGACTCCGTGTCGGTCATCATCGGATTGGAGGTCGCGACGTCGAACGTAACCTTGTCGATGCCGACTTTGCGTATGTCGGTTTTCTCATCCAGCGTAAGCGCCACGGTGCGGTTGGCGATGCTGATGCCCGACACGGTGAAGCCGCTGCCTTCGACGCCCGCGATCCTGAGTTCGACGACGGGATAAGGCACGTCGTTGTCGATGCACGAAGCGGCTAAAAGAAGCGCTGCTGCCGAGAAGAGTATGCGGAAATATTTCATGTCTTACTGCTTTTTCTTGTCCCACAAATGGATCGTCATGCCGAAATTGATGGCTGCGATGTTGAGCCGGAAGCGCATGTTCGAAGCCTTGCGCGAACCGACCTTGTTGCCGTCGGCATCCTTCTGGGTGACGGAATTGTACTGTATGCCACCCAGCCCGAACGAAAGCGTCGCGCAGACGTTGGGGAAGATGTAGACGGCCGCTCCCGGATTAAACGAAAGTTTTACCTGCGTATTGTCACTGTAGGTACGATTGGGGTTGCCGCCCTCCTTGCGGTCGGGGTCGTACAGGAAGTTCGAAGTACCCGTAGAGAGGGCCAGTTCGAATTCGGCGAAGAGTCCGAAACGCCCCTTGGGATCGAGTCCGGCGTACGAACGGTGGAAGATGCCGAACGAGTAGTTGTCGCTCGAAAGGTCGATATAGGGGAGCTGCCCCGAAAGGTCGTTGCCCTCGCCGGCATCGAAATAGGTGTTGTCGAGCGTGCCGCTCATGTGGCGGTAACCGAAACGCACGCCGATGCAGTTGTTGTCGCGGTAGAAATAGCTGACAAAGGGTTTGACCGTAGCAACCGTACCGTCCGCGTTGATGTTGTCGAGGATGAGCATGATGTCCGTATCATCGCTTGACAGGGTGCCGTACGATGCCGTCAGCCCCATCATCACTTCGCCTTTGTAGGCGAATTTGAGTTTGTTGATTTCGCGGTCGATGCGTTTGCGCGTCGGTAGAAAGCGCTGTTCCTTGGGCCGTTTCTGCTTTTCGGCGGCGATGGGCGACGGTACGGGCGTCGCAAATGTCTCTGCGATCTGCAGGTTTTCGGATGTCTGCGCCGTGGCGGGCGTTGCTGTCTGCGCCGCGGGGGCTGCGGCGGATTCGGCCGTGACCGAAGGCGTTTCAGCGTCGGCAGCGGTTTCGGACTGCTGCATTGCGGGACGGGCTTGTTCTGTCTCCGCTGCGGCGCCGAGCGTAATGAATACCGAGAAGATGGAAAGTATGATTCGTTTCATGTGCTTGCCGATTTTAGAGATAGAATGCCATACCGAGTCCGATCGAGAAGATGTTGACCTTGAAGTTCATCATGCTGGCGTCGCGCTTGCCGACCGTAACCTGATTGTGTACCTGCTTGGTGTGCGTATAGGTGATACCCATTACGCCGACGTTTACTTCGACGGCCATGTTGTTCGTCGCGAAGGCCACGATGCCGGGCGAAATGCCGAGCGAGAAGGTGTAGCCTGTTTCGTAGGTGCCCTTCACCGGGGAATCCTTGGCGAAGCGCGCCTGCGTGCCGCCTCCGGACAGCTGCATTTCGTTGAAGAGCGCGAAGCGTTTGTTGCGTCCCAGCGGAATGTACTGCCGCCAGATTACCGCCACCGAGTAGCTGTGGCGCAGCGAATAGTAGTCGTTCACCTCGAAATTGAGGTCCGAATCCTCGCCGCCGAGGTTGAGGTCGGCCTTGTCGAGCTTGAGCAGCGAGCGCGAGTAGATGAAGCGTCCTCCGATGGCCATGTTGTCGCGCAATGCGTAGGCGATCATCGGGCTGACCTTGAAGGTGTAGCCCTTCGATTCGATGCCTTCGACGACCAGAAACCGGTAGGTTTCGTTCGAATGGGTCGAGTAGGAAGCCGTTCCTCCGAATATCCACTGTCCGCGCGGGACGAAGAGGTTGTGCGTGTCGGTCAGACCGCGCTGTTGGCGCATTTCATTGATTGTGAGCGCGCGTTCCTGTCCGACGCTGTCGGCCGGGAGGGACGCGTCCTCCGTTGTCTGCTGCGCACGCAGCGCCTGAGCCGTACCTGCGAGATACAGCAGGGTCAGGAGCGTGCTGATGGTTATTTTGCGCATTGTCGTGCGTTTAGTCGTTAATATACCCATTCAAAATCGTCGATATACATCACATTCGTCGTGCAGGCGTCCATAAAGTCGCCGTACGCACTCGTTGCGCAGGATACGGCGATATTGAATTTGCCCTGCGGAGCAACGGCCGTGTTCTGGTAATAATTTATCGGCATCGTGATTTCTACCATTTCATCGCCGGGGGTTGTCTCGTCGATGAATTTCGATGCATAGCCGATAATGGGACCGTTGGCTGCTTCGGTCTGTGTCTCCGGATCCCATGTGCCTGTCGGGGCTTTTGTGCCGGCAAATACCTTTTGCTGGGCCGACCAGTCCACGATACATACGAATACCCGCGCTTTGTCCATTTCGCCGACGGGAATCTTCCCTTCGTGGAGGTTGTAGTCCACAAGTCCGATTGTTGCGTGGTATTTGAATTTGATTGCTTTCGGCCTTGCGTTGTAGGTGAAATTTTTGCCGAAAGAGACATTGCCACCCATTGGGACAAGCGAAATGCCGAAGTCTCCCGTAAATAGATTACCCGGAGCAGGAACCTTGGCCAGCGTGTTATAGGTTGCGGTCAGTTTGGCGCAATAGCTTCCGACTCTGCCGGGCATGGTATCGTCGCGGGTGCACAGGTCTTTGGCGAACAAGTTATAACCGCTTCCCCAGAACGTGTATTTGGTGCCGCTTCCCGGAAACTGCTTGTCGCTTCTCCACATTTCGAGACTGCCGTCAGTCATGGCATTGCCTGCTTGGGTCGTGAATTGCCCGGTATGCTCTGCGCCGTTAATGGTGGCTTTATAGTCATAAGTGTTTCCTGCGGAAATGCCGGTCCCGTCTTTGATTCGCGAATAGGGCAGCACCGTATTGGGCGTACTCCAGTCGGCTTCGGTCTTATTTTCCCATTCGGGCGCATAGGTCGCCGAGATGAAATCGTCGCCCTGCGACGTGCCGGTCAGGTATTTCCATTGGCCGTCGCTGCCGCACAGACCGAACGTTACGTTTGCCGACCGGGTGAAATCCACGACCTGCAGCGTTACGGTATTGGCCCAGAGGTCGTAGCTTTTTTCCGTAACCGGAACCAGTCCCTGCAGACGGTAGGTCGTCGAAATTTCGTTGCTGCCGCCGTTGGCGTCTTCCACATGGATCGTCACGGCGTGGTCGCCGCCCGCTAGTCCTGCGAAGAAGGCGTCGGACAACGTCAGTTCGGTGTTGTATTTATCGGTAGGCGTGAATGAAATGCCTTCGTGCGTGCCGGTGAGCAGGTCGTAGCTGTCGTCGCCGACCGAGACCGTGAATTTTTTCAGCTCTGCGAAAGCCATGATCCGGTATTTCTTCTCGCCGGACGTGTATTTCTGCACCTCGTCGTTGTCGAATCCCTCGGTGAGAAGGGCCGGATCGGGACTGAAAATAATCTCGTCGTCCTTGTCTTCCGTCTCGGTATCGACGCGGATCAGCAGGGCGTCGATATAACCCGGCAGGTCGGGGGAGTAGCGGAAGGTGAAGACGTATTTGCCGCCGGCCTTGACCTCGGTCAGCGTGTTTTCCATCTCGACCTCCTTGCCCGACGTATGCGTGCCGCGGAACATCCACGCCAGCGAAGTCGTACCTGCGGGCAGGGTGTAATAGCCCGTGCCTTCGTCCGTGAATTTGAGCGCAGGAACCGCACCCGATTCGGCTTCCGCCTCGTCGAATTTGTCCGTACCGGCTATCCATACGAAGTAGCCCGGATCGAGATTCTCGACGATCGAAGCGTCGAATTTGACTTCGACGACGGTGTTCGCGATCTTGCAAACTACCTCCGCATTGGTCGTTTCGCCGGGTTTGACGGTGAATGTCTCCTCGCCTTTGTAGAAGCGTTTCGAGAAATCCGCGGGGACCTCTTCGCCCGCCTCGACCGCTACGCGGTAAGTGCCGGAGAGCAGCTCCAGCCGTTCGGGAATGTCGTCTTTCGCGGCGTATTTGCGGAGCAGTCCGCCCTCGCTGTTATAGATATACACTTTCTGGTATTGCAGCGGATCGTATTCGCCGTTGTCTTCCGCCCGCGAGGTCGAAATCGTCATCGCCATCACGCCCGTGCGCCCGTCGCCGGCAGGAGTTTCGTCCTGCGAGCATGACGCGCCGGTGAGTGCCGTGAGCAGCATGGCGATATATGTGATGTGTCTTTTCATTATTCGGCGGCTTTAACGATGAGTTTGACGGTCTTGTGCGTCAATACGTTGTTGTTGTCCGTCACGTCGAGGACGAAGTTATGCTCGCCCGGAATCTCCAGCAGTATCTCGACGAATTTGGTGATCGAGAACATTACGGCGGTCTGGTTCTTCACCTGTTCGTTGATCGGGAATCCGAATTCGTCGTGGAGAATCGCGGCCAGATCGGCCGGAATGTCGCAGATGTCGAACTTCTCCGGCATGTTGATGACCGGAAGCAGATCTTTCAGCTCCTCGGAGTCGATCGTAACCCAAAAAGACTTGATGCCTGCAGTTGCAGTCACGTCGATGTCGATTATCATGTCTTTCTGCACTTCGTACTGCTTGTCGATATCGTAGCCCCTCCAGACGATTGCAGGACCCTCCTGACCCGCGCTTTTGTCCACGACGAGCGTCAGCGCGGCTGCGGTCGAGACGCCTTTTGCGTCGGTCATGTCGAACGAGAAAGTGTGCGTGCCGTCGAATTCGTAGAGCGCCTTGATCTGCCCTGCGATGTTGAAGCTCTTGGCCTGCTGTCCCTTGAGTTCGCCGCCTACCGGGTAGCCGAATCCTTTGAGTATGATGCCTGCCGGCGACGATGCGTCGAGCGCGCAGAGGTCGAACGTTTCGGGAAGCTGGATTGCCGCCATCGAAGCCATGAACCGACTGCTGGTCGAGCCGATATTGACGCGCAGCGATTCGATGCCGTTGGGCGATGCGAGGTCGAAGACGAACGGTTCGATGCAGTTGCCGTTGTCGTCGAACATGGCGTCCGTCAGCGTGAAAGGCTTGGACATGTCATGTCCGGGCCATGCGAGAGCCGGTGCGTTGGGGTCTTCGAGAAGCTCTTCCAGCAGGTTGTCGGTGCCGTCTACGACGAAAGAGTTGTCCTGAATGATGTTGTTGTCCACCGTTACCTGAAACAGAAGCGTTCCTTTGTCGGCATAGTTGATTACGACCGAAATCTTACGCCACTGGCCGGCCTTTACTCCTGTGATCTGCTTGCTGAACTGCGCGGGGATGTCGGTGTCGGCGAAAACGCCGTCGAAGTTGAAATCCAGCGTATTCTCGATGTCCAGCGATTTGAAGTAGGCCGCGCGCGTTTGGGTTTTGAGAAACTCCTGACTGGTCTGGCCCAGCGATATGGTCGCCTTGCTGGTGTCGGCCAGCATGCCGGCCAGTTCGGACGAATAATCCACCGTGACCTTGATATTCTGCAATGTGCAGACCACCTCTTCGAGCTGGGTCGTCTGCGCCTTTGAAATCGTGAAGCTGCTCGTCGCGCCGTAGACCGGGTGCTCCCACGCTACGTCCGGAGTGCTCTCCTCCGAGCGCACCTCCATGCGGTAGGCGCCCACCGGAAGTTCCATTGGCTCGGCGAGCTGCTGTTTGAGTTCGGCATAGGTTTTTTTGAATACCTGCGCGTTGTCGGCGTCGAGAATCTCTACGATAAAACCGTCCACGTCGGGTTGTTCGGCGCGGGTGCCGGATACGGCCTGCGGGCTTTGCGTTTGGTCCGAAGTGTCGTCGGGACGAACGTCCGTCTCGTCATAGACCACCCGCATCGAAAGGCCGCTTACCGACAGGAAGCCCGTCGCGTCGCCCGGTGTCGGCTTGGGTTCCTCCTTGTAGGGAGGTTCTTCGTTCACACAGCCTGCCGCAACGAACGCTGCAACCGCCAACATCGTAAAAAGTCTGGTAAATGTCTTCATATCTTTTGCTGTTTTTTATTCCTTATTTGGTATCGTCGATGGCCCCCTCGTTGACTTCGCAGTCGATCGGCCGGGTTTCGGTGTAGTCGTCGCTGAGCGTGACGGTCAGCGTGACGCTGCCCGCATCCTTGGCGTCGAAGGTGAAAATGTGGCAGGTGCGCGGCGAGGTGGCTTCGAGCGTTTGCTCGGAGAAGGTGACCTTAGGCCCCTCGTCGGTTCCGGTCTGGCTCTGGCGGCGTGCCGTGCCGGTTACCTTGAGCGTCGTGGCGCTTTTGACGAATACCGGCTCGTCGGCGGGCGTGCTGCCGGGCGTGAAGTCGAACTGGTTGCCCGATGCCGTCGTTACGGTAAACTGCGCGTCGTGGAAATAGTTGAGGAACTGTTCCGTGGCGCGGACCACCGTCTGCGAGTTGGCGATCGTAGCGGTCATCTCCACTGTTTCGGCGCGACGGGGCAGCACCTCGACGCTCTTCTCCGCGGCATAATAGGGTTTGTCGATTCCCTCCGCATCGGGGTCGCCGTGGGCGACGGAGACGGCGTAGGTTCCCATTCGGAACACGGCGTCGCTCTGCTCGAATTCCGTGAGCGTATCCCACTGCTGCGTCCCCGATTCTCCGGTGACCGTAAGCGTGAAATCGCCGGCTTGGGGGACGGAGGGCGCAGCCGGCATCCGGGAAGTGTCGTCCGATGCGGCGACGATCGAACCGTCGGCGGTGCAGTTGACCTTCAGCGTGCCGTATTCCGTGCCTTCGGCCTTGTTTTCCGTGGAGCATCCGGCCGCCAGCAGGGCCGCCGATGCCATTAAGTATATGAGTTGTCTTTTCATGGTATTCCGGCCGTTCAATGGTGAGTGTTGTCGGTCGTGCCGTTTGCGGACGGCGCTGCCGGTTCGGCAGCCGCATCTGCCGCTTTGACTGTACCTGCCGGGGCGCCTTTATACGAAACGTCCCGAAGCGTCTGTTTGGAGCGGGATGTCCGGGTTTTTGTTCGCATGGATGCATGCCTTTTATTGACAATGTGCAAAAATAGGCATGCGCCGCGGATTTGTAAAATAAATTCAACGAACGGCGCATTTTTCATCACGAACACTCGACGCGCCGCACTCCGACGGACCGGATTCTCCTCTCTTCGGGTGTCTTTCCGCAGCCGGGAAATGGCTTGCGCGCCCTTCTTTCGCGGTGCGGGCGGTACCTGAATAAAAGAACCTCCCTGCAATCGCAGGGAGGTCGGGGGTGAAGGCCGCGGGGCCTTCGGGTTTGTTATCGGGGGATTAGTATACCCACTCGAAATCGTCTACCCAGAGTTTGTTGGTATACGAACCTGTCAGATAGTCGCCCAAGTAGCTGGTAGCGCATGATATGATCATGGTATATTTCTCTTCGGGGTTAGGAGCTATATCCGTTTTTTTGTAATAATTGATCGGGATAGTTAGCTCCTGCATGGTATCGTCGGTACTTGTCGTGATAAAATAAGACCCGTATCCGATTATGTCTCCTTCAGGTTGGCTGTATTTGGTTGCAGGATCCCAAAATGTCTCAGCATTTATTGAGGTGCCGGATTGGACGCTATGGCGTGCATTCCAATCTATGATGCAAACAAAAATGCGGGCTTTGTCTATATCGCCTTTGGATGCCGGAGCGTCGTTTGCTACTTTATCGATCGGGTTTATTGTTGCTGCGTATTTCAATTTCAGTGCAACGGGGCGGGCTGAATATGTGTATTTTTGACCGAATTGGGCATATCCTACAGAGCCTTCCATCGTAAAATCACCTGTGAATAAATTGCCTGCAGCGAATACACTGAAAACATTCTGAGCTGACATTTCGGCACATGAGTCACCACCTCTGCCTGCTTTGGTTGTATTTTGCAAACATAGTTTTGCCGCTTTTCCGCCCGTAAGTGATGCCATATACATATTATTGCCGCTTGCCCAGAACGTATTCCCCGATACGTTTGGGTAGGGAATCGTTTTCGAGGCATTGTCCGGGGCTGCTTTGGTGCTCCAGCCTTCCATATCGCCGTTCTCGATCGTATCGCCGGAGTTATTCGCCGGAGTAAATTCTCCCGATTTTATAATGGAACCATCGATGTTCAACTGATATTCGTATGTCTTTTTTGCGAATATCCCGGTTTCCGGATTGACAGTATATATGGTAAGGCCTGCGTCATTTGTTCCCTCAGTCCATGTCGGGCTGATTTTGGCCGTGCGGGACCCGTCTGCATTGGCTGTAATATCGGTGTCGTTCCATGTAGTCTGACCTTTGATTCTGTATTGCACGGAAACGGATGTCGCATCGGCAGGGATGTTCAAGGTAAACGATGCTGTATTGGCCCAAAGGTCTGCGTCGTTGTTGTAAGTAATGGGGGAAACGACTGTTTTTACGTATTTCAGCGTGATGACTGTTTCCTGCCCTGCATTGTCCGTGACGGTGAACTTGAAATCGGAGTTCGTCGTTTCGGTCATCTCGGCGCAGACCATGGCGAGCATGTCTATCAGACCGCCGATCTGGAAATACACATGCTGCTGGTTGAGCAGTTGTGCCGGAGTCGGAAAGCCGAGTTGGGCAAGCGTGCTTGCCATCTCTTCCGTGGCGGGACTTGTTAAATCCATGGATTCTGCAAGACCGAATGCAGGAAGCTGCGTTGCCAAGGGGGCGGAAGTGATATCCACCTGCATCGACTTGATGCCGCCCGGTGCGCTGACCCGGATATTGGCGCTGTTGCCGCTTTCGAGCAGTTCGGTGGGTGTCGTAAGGTCTTTGTGGCCGATCCATTCGACGGTCGGGGCTGCGGCTTTGGTGAATGGTGCGGTCCGCTCCACCGTGTAGACCCAGTTGGCGACGACGGATGTCGTTCGGGGGATCGTGAAGCTTGCGGCGTTGCCTTTGTCGGTGCAGGCCGAGAAGGTCAGGTCGCCGTAGCTGTCATCAGGGAGCACGTTGAAAAAGGTCTCGCTGTAATCGGCCGAAGGAGCCGTGCCGTCGGCGTAGGTGACGGTGATGTGCTCCGAGTTGATCGAGATGGGAGAGCCCGTTGCGGAGGTGCCTTGGGCGACCAGCGTCGGGTTGATAGCCGACGGATCGTATGCGGCGTTCGGGTCCGACGGAACGGTGAAGGTCAGCTTTTCGGAGGCGATCGGTTTTTTCGACGTCAGCATGACGGAGGCTATTTTCTCCGACGCAGCGCCGCCTTGCAGTTTGAGCGCGAGGATCGAGGTGATGCGGTGAAGATTGAACTTTACGGCATTCCCTTCCGGCGTTTTGCCCGGATCGGCGTTGTTGTGGGTGATGGCGTCGGCGGCCATGATGTCGAATTCGCTGTTGTATTTGTTACCGTTCTGGGTGCGCAGGGCGCTGAAAGGAACCGTTACGGTCGTGCCGGAAACGGTGGCGTTTCCGTTGTGAGGGTAGAAGGCGCGGTACGCCCAAGTGCCTGCGGAGCCGGTGAGCGAGCCCGTAAAAGCCTTGCTGTCTGTGGTGTACGTAAATTGCAGGAGCTTCGAGATGTCGTTGGCGAGGACGCCGAGTTTGTCTTCGCCGTTCCATGTGCCGGTAAGACCGGTGCCGAAATCGACGTTGATGTCGGCGCGGCTTTGTTCGCGGGGAGCGATATCGGCGAGAAAACCGACGGCAGTTGCTCCGTCGCCGGATGTTGCGGGAACTTCCTCGTAGGTGCTGCACGCGCCGAGGAGAAGCGCTGCGGTCAGCGTTAAAAGAGAGACTTGTTTTTTCATGGCTGCCGGTTTTTTATTCGTTTTCGCCCAAATAAAAATCGTCGTAGCAGCTCAGGGGGCTGATTCCGTCGGAGGAAGGGACGTCTCCGGACGTGGCAAATCCTTTTTCCGCGGCGACCTCAATCGTCTCGATCATCGGGGCGGAGTATTGCCCCCCCCCTTTCGTGGTTGATACAATTTCCATGGTATGCAATAGTTTAAAATGGTATGCAATAGTTTAAAGTGACCTAACAAAAATAGGCGGAAAGCGGATCATCTGAAAATAAATTCAATGAACGGGCAGTGTTTCATCACGAAAAGGCATGTTTGCCTTGTGGAACCGGAATCGATTGCGGCAATATTGCAAGGCGGTGGAAATCAACAAAAAACCTCCCTGCAGGCGCAGGGAGGTCGGGGGTGAAGGCCGCGGGGCCTTCGGGTTTGTTATCGGGAGATCGGTATACCCACTCGAAATCGTCTACCCAGAGTTTGTTCGCGTCGCATCCGGTCAGGTAGTCGCCCAGATAGCTGGTCGCGGTCGAGATGACCAGCGTGTAGTTGCCCGTCGGAGGTGTGTCCGTCTTTTCGTAATAGACGATCGGAAGCGCCAGATCCTTCATGCTGCCGGTGTGAGACTCCGTGATGTAGGCGGGACCGTAGCCGATGATTTTGCCTTCGTTCAGGCTCGATACGGTTTCGGGGTCCCAGAACGTCGTCTTGTCCACCGTGGTGCCCGATTGCACCGCATGGCGGTCGCTCCATTCGACGATACAGACGAAGATGCGTCCTTTGTCGATGCCGGTGCTTACGGGCGGATCGTTCTTGACCCGGTTGATTTCGCCTATCTCGGCGGCGTATTTCAGTTTGAGGGCGGCGGGACGTGCCGAATAGGTGTACGGCTGTCCGAATTGTGCGTAACCGACTGTGCCGTCCATCACGAAATCTCCGGTGTAGAGGTTGCCCGCAGCGAATGCGATGACTGCATACTTCGCGGCGAGTTGCGCGCAATAATCACCGACCATGCCGGGATATGTTGCCTGAGTGCATAATTTGTCGGTTCCCGAACTGGTCATATAGGCGTTCGGATAGGGTACGTTGGCAGAGCCTGAGAACATCTTTTTCATTGATTTCGTGCTCCAGCTCTCCATGCCTGCATTGGGAATGACGTCGCCGTTGTTGTTTTTCGGCGTGAATTCGCCCGAAGCGACTGTTGCGCCGTCGGCGAGCAGTCGGTATTCGTAGCTCTTGCGGGCGAAGATGCCGGTCTTGGGATCGACGCTATGGATCGTCAGCCTCGCTTCGTTGGTGCCGGTGGTCCAGTCGGGGCTGATCAGGGCCGTGCGGCTGCCGTCGTCGTTCGGCCCGGAGACGCTGGCGGCGTTCCATGCGCTTTCGCCCTTTATGCGGTATTCCGGCACGACGCTGCCGGCGTCGGCGAACTGATTGCTGATCGTCAGCGAGACGGTGTTTTTCCAAAGGTCCGTTTGATCTACCCGCACGAGCGCCGGGGCCGTGAAGGTCAGCGATTGCTCGGTCACCTGCCCCGCGAGATCGGTCACCTTGACGTCGAAGACGTGTTCGCTGCCGGGGTCGGGACCCAGCAGGAGGATCATCGGCACGAGTGCCGTGATGTCGAAAACGCACTCTTTTTTATATTGTATTTCGGTCTGGCAGCTGAGTCCGAGATCTGCGAAGGAGATTTCCTCGATGACGTCGGAATCGTTGAACAGGTCGAGTTTCGAAATGCCCAGCATGCTCAGTACGGGCGACGAAACATCGACTTCCAGACCGGCGATGCCTCCCGGTACATGGATGTTGATGGCGGCGGAGTAGGTGAGTTGGTTGTTGTCGTCCACGGTGATTTCGTGCGCTTGGTCGATCTCATGTCCCGGCCAGTCGAACGACGGAGCTTCGAGCGGAGCGAAGACGGGCGTTTCGGCGCGCTTGTAGAGCTTGCCTGCGGCAAACGGTTTGTCTGCCCCGCGTTCGATGGCGACCGTACCGATCCGGGGTGCCGTAATCACGTCTACAGTCAGTTTGTCGTAGCTCCCCGGCATGATGTTGAAGAAGGCGTTGATGTCGTTGGCGTCGGGAGCCGTGCCCTGCTCGAAGCCCAGCGCGATGAGGTTCGACGGAGCGGTTTGGCTGAATGCGAGTCCGGAGCCCATGTCTGAAATGTCGAAGTCGATGCTCGCGGCCGAGAGCGTTTGGGTTTCGTTTTCCGAAGTCAGCAGCAGGTAGCGGACCTTGTCGGCATTGTCTCCGCCTTTTACCTCCAGATTGAGAATCGAGGTCAGGCGGTTGAGGGTGAATCGGACCGGATCGCCTTCGTCGGTTTTGCCCGGTTCGGCATTGGCGAAACTCAGGATGGGGGCCGCCAGCGCGTCGGAGGCGCAGTTGAAAGCGTTGCCGCTTTGGGTGCGCAGGTTGCCGAACGGAATGCTGGCTTTGGTGCCGTTTACGGTCGCATGGGGATAGAAAGCCATGTATTGCCACGCACCGCTCTGCGCCGGCAGCTCTCCTTCGAATGCGAAGTCGTTGTTGTTGGTGGTGAACGGCCGAAGTTCGGGAGTTGAGCCGGGGGCGGTGAAAAGAATTCCCATAGCGTCGTTCTCTTCCCAATATCCGGTAAATGTGCTTTCCCCGACGGAGATGCCGGCACGGGTTTCGGCGTCGTCGGCGACATCGGCAAGGAGCTTTACGGACGTATTGCCGGCGCGCGCCGGATCGTTCGTCTCGTCGTAACTGCTGCAGCCCGCAAACAGTGCGGCCGCAGCGAGGATTGACAGAGCTTTATGGAAGTTTTTCATAGCTGCGCCGTTTTTTATTCGTTATCCAAATAGAAATCGTCGTAGCTTGCGCCGGTCGGCTCTACGCCGCCGCCGGGGAAGGAGTTGGCAAATCCCTTTTCGGGCTGCACGTCGATCTGTTCGAGCAGGGGTGTGACATAGCACAGCTTCCCCGCCCGGTGGGTGGTTACATTCTTCATAGTCAAAATCTGTTAATTGCGTCGAAAGCAAATGTAGGAAGGTCCTGACTAAGATGAAAATAAATTCAACGAACCGGCGGATTCTTCCAATGAACCGGTAGATTTGGCGGACGGCGGACGGGCTGAAATGGTTTAAGAAAGAGCGAAAAGGTTTGCTTGGCGAACGATAAAGGCCGTCCGACGATTCGGACGGCCTTCAATATCGAGCCTTTCGGACGGTTATTTTACGTATTTGTTCAGCCAGCCGAAGAACTCGCGGTTCCAGACGAGCGAGTTCTGGGGTTTGAACACCTGATGGGCTTCGTTTTCGAACTCCACCAGACGGGCCGGGATTCCGCGGACGCGGGCGGCGGTGAACGCTTCGAGCGACTGCGTGTAGGGGATGCGGAAGTCGTATTCGCCCGTGAAGATCAGCATGGGCGTGTCCCATTTCTCGACGAATTTGTGCGGCGAATTGGCGTAGGAGCGCTGTGCGACTTCATTCGACCGATCCCAGTAGGGACCTCCGTAATCGTTGTTGATGAAAAACAGCTCCTCGGTTTGGCCGTACATCGACTCGAAGTTGAAGATGCCGCAGTGCGAGATGAAGGCTTTGAACCGTTTCTCGTGGCATCCGGCGAGAAAATAGACCGAATATCCGCCGTACGATGCGCCGACGCATCCCATGCGGCTCTCGTCGGCCCAAGGTTCCTTCGCCACGTCGTCGATGGCCGAGAGGTAGTCGCGGATGTTCTGGCCCGAATAGTCGCCCGAAATCTGGTCGAGCCACTCCTGTCCGAACGAGGGCAGGCCGCGGCGGTT
>ENA-UOJK01001511-UOJK01001511.1-human-gut-metagenome-genome-assembly--contig:-C116-NODE-1511-length-15188-cov-4.814379_pt1 | contig 15188 bp, 12 predicted proteins | sample MGYA00242348_ERZ723895 | MGnify/ENA metagenome assembly ERZ723895
ATTTATGGATTGAAAATGCAGCAGGTAAGGCGTCAGGACGATATCATGCGAAAAAATATTGACTGGTCAAATCTTGGATTTGGCTATGTAAAAACAGACTATCGCTATGTATCAAATTTTAAAAACGGTGCCTGGGATGAGGGTACATTAAGTACCGATGACATGGTTACAATCAGTGAGTGTGCCTGTGTATTGCAGTATGCACAGACGGTATTCGAAGGTATGAAAGCATATACAACAGAAGACGGACGCATCGTTGTATTCCGCCCGGACCTCAACGCAGAGCGTATGGAGAATTCCGCAAAAAGACTGGAAATGCCTGTATTCCCGAAAGATCGTTTCGTAGATGCAATCGTAAAACTGGTAGAAGCCAATGCAGATTATGTACCGCCATACGGATCAGGTGCTACTTTATATATCCGCCCGTACATGTTCGGAACAAATGCAGTTATCGGTGTAAAACCGGCTGATGAATACCAGTTCCGTGCATTTTGTACACCGGTCGGACCGTACTTCAAGGGCGGCGTAAAGCCGATCACGATCCGTGTCAGCGATTTCGACCGTGCAGCACCAAGAGGAACCGGACATATCAAAGCAGGTCTGAACTATGCCATGAGCCTGCATGCGATCATGGATGCACACCGTCAGGGATTTGACGAGAACATGTATCTGGATCCGGCTACAAGAACCAAAGTAGAAGAGACAGGCGGAGCAAACTTCCTGTTCGTTACAAAAGACAACAAGGTCGTAACTCCGAAGTCAGACAGTATTCTGCCTTCTATCACACGCCGTTCTCTTGTTTATGTTGCAAAAGAATATCTGGGACTGGAAGTAGAAGAAAGAGAAGTTTACTTCGATGAAGTAAAAGATTTCGCAGAATGTGGACTTTGCGGAACAGCCGCTGTTATCTCACCGGTTGGAAAGATCGTAGATCACGGCAAAGAAATCTGCATGCCAAGCGGTATGACAGAGATGGGACCGGTTACCAAAAAACTGTATGAGACACTGACCGGTATCCAGATGGGTCGTCTGGAAGCACCGGAAGGATGGATTAAGGTAATCCGCTAACGGAAATTACATTTTGTTTACAAAAATTAGAAGATTTTAAGAACCGCTCTTTGTTATAGTAATAGCGAGGGGTGGTTCTTTTGGGTTGCCGCAGGCAGCACCGCAACAGGAGGACTGTATGAGAATTGTACTTGCATCCGCTTCGCCGAGAAGGCGTGAGCTTTTAGAACAGGCCGGGATCGATTTTGAGATACTGATCGGCAGTACCAGAGAATGTATCACAAAAGAAGAACCGGGAGAGATCGTTGAAGAACTGTCACTTGCAAAAGCAAAGGGAGTTGCAGAAGCCGTGACAGGAGATGCTGTGATCATCGGGGCAGATACGATCGTTGCCAAAGGAAACAAAGTACTTGGGAAACCAAAAGATGCCGAAGATGCACATCAGATGCTTGCCATGCTTCAGGGAGAGAAGCATCAGGTTTATACGGGCGTGACACTGTTACAGAAAAAAGGGGATGAAAGGATCATCCGGTCATTCCATGAAAGGACCGATGTCTTTATGACATCGATGAGTGATCAGGAGATCGAAGCGTACATTGCCACCGGGGAGCCGTTTGACAAGGCAGGCAGTTATGGAATACAGGGACGTGCAGGAATTTTCGTAGAAAGAATTGAAGGAGATTATTATAACGTGGTCGGACTTCCGATTTCCAGACTCTGCCGGGAACTGAAGAGCCTGGTAGCGGATGTTGACCGGATAGTATGATAGCATGGTAACTGCACCGATGGCGGGCAGTTATAAAATGTAGAAGTACGGGGGCAGAGAATTATGGCAAACCGCATTCTTGTGGTAGAGGATGATACGGCGATTTCAGAGCTGATCTGTATGAATCTGGAAGTGACCGGCTACGAAGTGGTTCCGGTTCTGGATGGCAATGAAGTTGAGGGAACACTGGAGAAAGAGGAGGATTTTGACCTGGCACTGCTGGATATTATGCTGCCGGGCAAAGACGGCTTTGAACTTCTCGGAGTTATGAAAAAATATGGCATACCGGTCATTTATATCACGGCTAAGGCAGATGTAAATTCCAAGATCAAGGGACTGAGATCGGGAGCGGAGGATTATATCGTTAAACCGTTTGAGGTTCTGGAGCTGCTGGTGCGTGTGGAGAAAGTGCTGGAGCGTACCGGAAAGCAAAAAGAGATCATACAGGTGAAAGATCTGGAGATCCATTTATCAGAGCATAAAGTGACCAGAAACGGGCAGACAGTCAGTCTGAAGCCGATGGAATATGATCTGCTGGTATTACTGGCAAAGAATAAAAATGTGGCATTTACCAGAGAACAGATGCTGAATGAAGTATGGGGCAGCAATTATCTGGGTGAGACAAGGACGATCGATGTACATATCGGACAGCTTCGCAGGAAACTGGATCTGTCGGATGTCATCAAGACCATTCCGAAGATCGGATATCGACTGGAGGAGTAGTATGAAGCTCTGGCAGAAAATATCTCTGCTCACGGCAGCGATTCTTTTGATCTCCATGGTAGTTTACGGTGGGATCACAGTGTATGAGACATCAAATTATAACATCAGGCAGACATCAAGTGCAGCGTCACGACAGGTGCGTGCGACCGCTTATGCACTGGGACAGAGTCTTGAAAATGCAGCTACGGAGGAGATGAGCGACACCGCAAGGAAAGCTTATCTCCAGTTTTTGCTGCGCAGATACAGCAGCAGAGATTATATGCTGCTTCAGGACTGGCAGCTTGCAGCGAATACCACGAATTTCGAGCTGACCGGAAACCGGCTTGAACAGTTTGATTCTTATGAGCCGGTGGCAGCTTTTCAGCAGAAAAACGGCAGACATCTGATGATCGTCGGACAGAAAATCCCGCTTTCAGACAGTAAAAATACATCGTATCAGCTTCTGCTGGTGCGGGATATTTCGGAAATTTATAACAATGTGCTGACGCAGATCGGCATGTTCCTGATCATTTTGGGTGCAATCGTTGCGGTGGCGATCAATGCGGTGTTCTGGATGATACGAAGAATGTTAAAACCGCTGCGTGACTTAAGAGAGACAGCCGGTGCGATCAGCCAGGGACAGCTGGACCGCCGTGTACGTGTGCGTTCCAATGACGAGGTCGGGGCACTGAGCGTCTCTTTTAATCAGATGGCAGACCAGATAGAATGTCAGATGGAGGAGCTGGCACAGGTTTCTGAGCGAAGGAAACAGCTTCTTGGTAGTCTGGCACACGAGCTGAAAACGCCGATGACTTCCATCATCGGCTATTCGGATACGCTTCTGCATGTGAGGATCAACGAAGAACAGCAGAAAAAGGCACTGACGCACATCAACAACGAGTGTCGCCGTCTGGAGCGACTTTCCGGAAAGATGATGAATCTGCTGGAGCTTTACAACAACGAGACGATCCATATGGAGAAGCATCCGGTCAGCCAGCTGATCGGAAAAGTGGCGGAGCTTGAGAAATATCATCTGAAAGAACAGGGGATCACACTGGAAACCAGGAGCGATGACACCGTTCTGCTCATGGACATGGATCTGATGGAGAGTCTTCTGGTGAATCTGATCGATAATGCCATGAAAGCTTCCAAAGAAGGTGATACCATTTATGTTGAAGCGGTCGGAACATGCATTCTGGTGGAAGACCACGGAAGAGGAATCCCGGCAGAAGAGATTCCGAAGATCACGGAGGCTTTTTATATGGTTGACAAATCCAGAAGCAAAAAAGCAGGCGGGATCGGGCTGGGGCTTGCACTTTGCACACAGATCGTGAAGCTTCATGGTGCAAAGATGGAGATCAAAAGCAAACCGGGCGTCGGTACGCAGATCCGGGTGATCTTTTCGGAAGAACAGTAAGGAGAAAAAATGAAAAGGGCAAAAAAAAGAATCTTACGAAGGATCGTATGGATCGGAATGATCCTGATGGCTGCAGGATTTCTGACCGGTTGTATGGAAACATCGGAAGATGAATGTATTGTAAAGGAAAAAGAGACAGAGACCGGAGACAGTATCCGTCCTTATTCTTCCGGCACAGAGGCAGTGGAAAATGTCAGCGTAGCAGAACAGGTACAGGCAGCGAGTCCCTGTATGCTGAGTGTGGAAGAAGGTAAGATTCATGTGGATCTTCAGGCGAGTGTTTATCTCCCGCAGGGAAACAGCATGAAGATCTACAAGGCAAAGACACGCTATTTCACACAGGAAGATATGAATGGCTGGATCCATATCCTGACGCAGGGACAGCCGCTGAAAAACGACAGCGGAGATACGATTCCCTGGCGGGCACAGCAGGAACTTACCGGAACGGTGAAGATGACAGATCCGTATGCTTCCTGGGCGGCGGCAGGCAAGAAAGTGTATCAGTTTGAAATGCAGAATCTGCTGGAAGACGGCTACAAAGAATCCGGTGTTTCACTCAGAAGGGAAGAATGTGAATATGTACCGTGGAGCAGGGATGACAGCTGGCAAATTCTGCATACAAAGGTTGGAAGAAAACGGATGAGAAAAGAAGCAGATGCTCTGCTTCAGACTCTGGGACTTGCAGAAGAGTTTCATTTTATGCAGTCACGGGCGGTTTACTGTACGGAAGATTCTGTGAATGAAAATACCGGGGAAGAAACGGAAACAGGCGATACCGGAGCCTCGGAGCAGAAAATGGGCTGGAGGTTTTACTATACAAGGCAGGTGGACGAAGCACGGATCAACCAGAGCACAGACCACAGCCTGTCAGGGGATATCCTGTTCGGACTGGGCGGCAATCTGGATATGGCTTCCCCGGAAAACGAGGGAGAGGGATACGACGGAACAGGATCAGGGACGGAAAACTGGAAACCGAGCCGGGAAGCCGAAAGCTTTTATATTACCTTTGATGATGAAGGTCTTGCAGAAGTGACCTGGATCAACCCATGTATCGTAGAAGAAAATGAGGGCGGAGGAGTTTTTCTGCTTCCGTTTTCAGATATTCTGCAGGTCTTTCAGAAATCGATCACCAAACAGTATATTCTCGAGATGCTCTCCGGCAACGGTCTGGAGGTTTCCGCAACCATTCAGACGATCCGGCTTGGATACCGCAGGATTGAAACCGAAGACAAAGACGGAAAAAAGAAAAAAGAGCAGATCATCCCAGTCTGGGATTTTATCGGTACTTACAGCAGTCCGCAGACGGAACAGCTGCTGGCAGATGCGGATGATCTCTGGGTGCAGTGTTACCTGAGACAGGAACGGACAGACAGTCTGCTTACAATCAATGCAAACGACGGAACCATCGTAGACTGGGGAAATGAATTATAATTACGGTTCAGATTGCCTTGAGGGGAAAACTCTGTTATACTCTTACTATGATGCCAGGATTGTGGGAGTGCGACGCACGGAACAATCCGCAGGCATCATAGTTGGGGACTTTTGACACCAACATCCTTACTATCTAGGAAGTGAAAGAAGGAGAAATCGTATGCAAAAATATGGAGAAATCAAAGATCTTGTAAATGCTGTTCTGGAAAGTTATGATAAATATCCGGTCATTCAAAACATCGACTGCCGCAGCCGGATCAACAGTGAGAGTGTCAACGACCTTCTGGAAATGATTCGCAAGATCCTTTTTCCGGGCTATTTTGAGATAAAAAATCTTCGAAAAGATTCGATCGAATATCATGTCGGAGAACTTCTGGAAAACATAGAGTATAACCTGACCAAGCAGGTCATGATGGCACTGCCGCACAGCAGCAAGTACCGTGAGGCGGATAAAGAGACCTTGATGGAAAGTGCAAGAGAGATCACGCACCATTTTCTGGAGAAGATCCCGAAGCTGCGTGATGTGCTGGCGACCGATGTCCAGGCAGGATACGAGGGCGATCCGGCTGCGTTTAACACCGATGAAGTCATCTTTTCTTATCCGGGTATGTATGCGATCACAGTCAACCGTATTGCACATGAACTCTATCTGCTCGGTGTGCCGCTGATCCCGCGTATGATGACCGAACATGCACACAGCCTGACTGGGATCGACATCCATCCGGGAGCATCGATCGGAGAATATTTTTTTATCGACCACGGTACCGGTGTTGTGGTCGGTGAGACCACGGTGATCGGAAAATATGTCAAGATTTATCAGGGTGTGACACTTGGTGCACTTTCCACCAGAGGGGGACAGAGCCTTCGCGGTGTGAAACGTCATCCGACCCTGGAAGACAACGTAACCGTATATTCCGGAGCATCGATCCTTGGCGGAGAGACCGTGATCGGCACCGGAGCGGTGATCGGAAGTAATGCATTTATTACATCTTCCGTACCGGCTCAGACGAGAGTCAGCATCAAAAATCCGGAACTGCAGTTTAAAGACCGCTCCAGAAAGGCATCTGAGCTTGGTCAAGAAGGATTCTTCAACCGCAAAGAAGAGGACTAAAGAAAAGGAGTAGTATCGTGAAGTTTTTTCATATAGCAGATACACACCTGGGAGCGATCCCGGATGCCGGTTTTGCGTGGAGTGAAGAACGCAGAAGCGAGATCTGGGAGAGCTTTCGCAGTGTTGTGGCAAAGGCAGATCGAGAGGAAGTGGATCTGCTGCTGATCGCAGGAGATCTGTTTCACAGACAGCCACTGATGCGCGAGCTCAAAGAAGTCAACTATCTGTTTTCCACGCTGAAAAAAACAAAAGTCGTGTTTATCATAGGAAACCATGATTACCTGAAAGTAGACTCGTACTATCTGGATTTTCCGTGGAGTGAGAATGTGACCTGCCTCCGGGGCAAGGAATGTGAAAGTGTCGTGTTTGAGGATCTGGATACGGAAGTGTATGGATTAAGTTACCATACAAGGGAGATCAAAGAGCCGAAATATAATGATCTGCAGCCGGAGAAAAAGGCCGGTTTTTCCATTCTGCTCGGGCACGGCGGAGATGCAAAGCATATTCCGATCGACCGCAAAAAGCTGCTTCTGTCGGGCTTTGACTATATTGCACTTGGACATATCCACAGACCAGAGATGATAGAGCCGGACCGTATGGCGTATGCCGGAGCGTTAGAGCCGATCGACCAGAATGATATCGGTCCTCATGGCTTTATTGAAGGGGAATATAACGAAGGCAAGCTGAGTATTTCGTTTGTGCCGTGGGCGTGCAGAGAGTATATGCCGCTTGAGCGGGATACGAAAGAAAGTCCGACCAACCTGGCATTTCAGGAGACAGTGCGGATGCGGATGGCAGCAAAGGGAATGCAGCATATTTATAAAGTGCTTCTGCAGGGATATCGTGATCCGGATATTGTATACGATCTGGATGCCTGCAGGAAGCTTGGAAATATCGTAAGCGTACAGGATGAGAGCGTTCCGGACTATGATTTTGAACGGCTTATGCGTGTCCATGCGGGCGATATTGCCGGAAGATACATCCAGACTCTGTATCATAAAGACATGAGTGATACAGAGAGAAAGGCATTGTATTACGGAATACATGCACTGCTGGAGATGAGAGGATAAAAGTACATGCGGATACTGGAATTAGAAATCATTAATTTTGGAAAATTCAACCACGAGACAGTCACATTTCATGATGGAATGAATCTGATCTATGGCGAGAATGAAATGGGAAAAACAACGCTTCATTCATTTATCCGCGGTATGTTTTTCGGGATTGAAAAGCAGAGAGGGCGGGCAGCCAGAAAAGATGAATACAGCATCAGGGAACCGTGGTTTCATGCAGGACAGTTTGCAGGTATCATGCGATTTGAGAGCGGCGGCAAAATCTTTCGTTTGGAGCGGAATTTTTACCGCAAGGAAAAGAGCGTCAGCCTGGTATGCGAGACAAACGGTGAAGTACTGTCCGTAGAAAAGGGCGATCTTCAGGTTCTGATGGAAGGCATGAATGAGGATGCTTTTCGCAATACCGTGTTTTTTAATCAGCAGTCGGCAGCGACGGACGAAGGTCTGGCAAGAGAACTGCGAAATTACATGACCAATCTGCAGAATTCCGGAGACGGTGAGATGAACGTCAGTGCGGCGATCAAGAGCCTGGAAAGCCAGAGACGGCATCTGGAATCCGAACAGAAGCGTCTGGATGCAGAACAGGCAGAAGAGCTGGAAAGCCAGCAGATGCGTCTGGAGTACGTGCGTCAGGAACTGCTGGAGCTGTCCGAAGAACAGAAACACTGTGAAGTCCAGATGGCACGCATCGCAAAAGAGCGGATCGCACTTCAGGCGAGACTGACAGAAAAAAAGAGAAGCCTGGAGAAAATGAAGCGGGAACTGGATATTCCACTGGAAGAGAATGCCGGTAAAGATGAGATGGAGTCCTGGAAAATGCGAATGGAAGCAGGACAGGACAAACGCAGGATGCTGTGGCGTAACCAGGAGCTCTGGCTTTTAGGAGGCGGTGTGCTGGCACTGCTGGTTTGCATTCTTGTGCCGCATATCTGGATCAGTGCCCTTGTGCTTGCCGGATGGCTTGGGATTTCTGCCATTTTTGTATGGAAGATCTACCGTCGCCATCAGGAGGAGCAGGAGCGGCAGGAGCGTATCCAGAAACGGATGCAGGAGCGTATGAAAAAAGAGATCCAGGCCGAGCGGGAGCGTTCCGCAAAACGTGAGAAGCTTCTGGAAGAAAAATACCATGAAGAAGATGAACTGGCTCAGCATGAAAAAGAGCTGAACCTGGAATTTGAAAAGCAGATGTGGAATCAGGAACGCATCAGTGCGGAGAGCAAAGAAAAACAGGTTATTTTAAACAATCTGGAAGAGAGCCTCCAGGAATTGCAGGAAGAGAATGAGCAGAGCGGAAGTATCCAGGAAGAACTCGATGCGGTACGTCTGGCGATCATGACGATGAACCAGATCTCTGAGGATATTTACAAAGAATCTGCCGCACATCTGAATCAGAAAATCTCCGATATTTTAAGCCAGATCACAGAAGGACGTTATACCAGTGTATTTCTCGATGCAAACATGGAAGTACGTATCAATACGCCGAAAAAGCTGCTCTCCCTGGAACAGGTGAGCCGCGGCACGATGGAGCAGATCTATTTTGCACTGCGTATGGCGGTCGGTGAGATGTTCTGCCAGGATGAGACGATGCCGATCATACTGGACGATGCGTTTGTGATGTATGATGATAAGAGACTGAAACAGACACTGAAATGGCTCTATCACAGCGGAAGACAGGTGATATTGTTTACCTGCCATGGAAGAGAACAGAGGATTCTGGATGAGATAAAGCAGGAGAACTAAATTTTTGAATGTGCAAACGAACGAATTCCCCGAAGGCACGCACGGATATTTTTGTAAGTGTATGGAATGTATAAAAATGAGAGTATAGAAGTGTATAGAGTGCCGGACGAAAAAGGCAGAACCCGTGACACGCATCGTTTCCTGTTCGATTTGTGCCGTCTATGATCCGCCGTTCGCTGGAACTCGCAGCTTCGCTGCTCAGACACCGCTCGGCGGCGGAAACTAGACACAAATCTTTTTACTTCACTCGGAAAAAGATAAAGACATAATTTTTATACAAACTGATCTAAAACGATATCATAGATAATGACCTGATGATTTGTGTTGTAATAACATAGATTATCAGGTTATTTTATATCAGATGTGCACAGAAGAATATGTCATGCGATGTATGATGTGCACCTTGCAGCAAGAAAGCCAGAAGCATTCTTGAACAAATATACAATAGAATTGTCCGACTTATTGTTGCAATTTTATAAAAATATTGGAAGTTGTTAGAAAAGTGTAAAATAAGAAGTTGCTTTCATTTATGGAGAAAAAGTAGTGCCCACACCTTGGTAGTATGAATCCTGTTTGCTCATGTGCAAATAAAATGCGTGATATTTGAGGTACATGTGGTATGTAAATAAGAACAGCCATAATGATTCGAAAACAAATCGTACTGACGGTAGCAAGGCTTCCGTCGTGAGGTTTGCGATGTTTCCGCCCCCGAGCCGCTGTCTGAGCCTCGAAGAGGCGAGTTTAGGCGAAGGGCGGATAACACACGAGCGAACCGAACAGGAAACGAAGCGTGTCAGAAGATTGTTTTCGAACATTATGGCGTCTTATTTTTACAAAAACATCTTTAATTCAATTTATTTGCACAGGACAAACATTATGAATTGTGTTCTTTTAAGAATTTATTGATCCGGTCTAATGGGTTTAACAGACTGCTGATGGATGCATCATGATTCAGCGTATCAATGATGTAAGCGATATACTTGCTGAGGTCGCAGTTGATATAATATGGTTTCTGGAGCAGCTCCGGTGTCTGGTATACCAGGTTGGTTGTCAGAATGAAATCAAACATGCCGGCTTCATAAGCCTTGTCAAATTTCTCCATGCCGTTTGTGAACAGACCAAACGTAGAGCAGATAAATACACGGTTTGCTTTGCGTTTTTTCAGTTCTGCAGCGACTTCCAGAACACTTCCGCCGGAAGAGATCATATCGTCGATCACGATCATATCCTTGCCTTTCACATCAGAACCCAGGAACTCATGTGCAACGATCGGATTTGTACCGTTTATGATGGTAGCATAATCACGACGTTTGTAGAACATACCCATGTCGGTTCCCAGAACGTTTGCCATGTAGATAGCACGTCCCATACCGCCTTCGTCCGGGCTGATGACCATCATGGTGTCTTTGTTCGGATGAAGATCCGGAACTGCACGGAACAGACCTTTGATAAACTGGTAAACCGGCTGAACGGTCTCAAAACCTTTCAGAGGGATTGCATTCTGCACACGCGGGTCGTGAGCATCAAAGGTAATGATATTGTCAACGCCCATGCGAACCAGTTCGTTCAGTGCCAGTGCACAGTCCAGAGATTCTCTTCCGGTACGTTTGTGCTGACGGCTCTCGTAAAGGAACGGCATGATGACATTGATACGTCTTGCTTTTCCGCCTACTGCTGCGATGATACGCTTCAGATCCTGGAAATGGTCATCCGGTGACATATGGTTTGTATATCCGCAGAGATTGTAGGTCATGCTGTAGTTACATACATCTACCAGAAGATAAAGATCTGCTCCGCGGACGGACTGACGGATCACGCCCTTTGCTTCACCTGAGCCAAATCTTGGCACTTCTGCGTTGATCAAATAAGAATCCCGTTCGTAACCCTGGAAAGAAAGGCTGTTCTTGTGTTCATGGTTCCGCTCCTGTCTCCATGAAACCAGGTAGTCATTGACTTTTTTGCCCAGCTCTTTATGGCTGTCCAGTGCGATCAGCCCCAGTGGTCCTACCGGGATGGTTTCTATACATCGTTCTTTTGTTGTCTGCATTTTGTTGTTGTCCTCCTACGCATACTTACTACATTTTAAATGAAAACCCAATCTTATACATACCTACTTTAACATAAAGTAAAGCAAAGTCAAGCCATTTTCAGCCCTGTTCACCAAGCTTTTTCATTAAGCGGATATCTTTGCCGATCAGTTTCCGCATTTTGAAATTACTGGAAATCCGCGAAAAGACACGCTCAGAATACAGATCCCGCAGAGATTCCAGAGAGAGATTGGTGGAAATGATCGTGGATTTCTTGTTCATCAGACGCTCGTTAATACAAAGGAACAGCTGAGAAGCGACGAATGTATTCGTCATTTCCGTTCCGAGGTCGTCGATGATCAGCAGATCGCAATCAAAAATGGCACTGTGCTGCTGCAAAACTTCATCTTCGGCATATTTTTTGCCGAACGTGGCCGTTGAGAGCACTTCAAACAGGTCAAAAGACGTAAAATAAATGACAGAATGTGCACTTTCAAGCAGTTCCTTGGCAATGCAGTGCGTCAGAAAGGTTTTGCCGACGCCTGTCGCACCGTAAAAGAGCAGATTGTCGTGTTCCATATCAAAATTCTGTACAAAGTGCAGGCATTCATCGACGATTTTCTGGATGTTCTCGCGGGCATTTCTGCCGGTCACGCGGTCTTTCATCGTTTCTGGATAATAATGGAAGCAGAAATGGTCAAAATTTTCCGTTTCCAGGATTGAAGTCAGGTTTGACTGGGTGTAAAGCAGGTTGATCGCTGCCTGGCGGAAACAGTGACATTTCTCATTTCCGATATAGCCGGTGTCTTTGCAGTCCGGGCAGGAATAATGCATTTCCAGAAAATCTTCCGGGAATCCGGCATTTTTCAGTAAAGCTTTGCGGTGGGTACCGTATGCGGCAATCTCTGTTTTCAGGTCATCGATCGAAGCAGCCTCCCCTTCCAGAAGGCGGCGGGCACATTTCATGCTTAAAGAAGCGATTTCTCCATTGATCTGTGAAAGCTCCGGCAGTTCCTTTTCTGCAAGGGCGATGCGTGCCTCCTGATCCCGGCGGTTCTGAAGCTGCTTTTTGTTGTATTCGCGGATGATCGTATCGTATTGTGTGTTCGTCAGTGCCATGGCAGTCCTCCTACTGGTTCAGCAGCGATTCCAGATGATCAAAATCATAGTCACGCTGCGAGAAATTGTTGAATTTGCTTCCGGAAGTCACGGCAGGACGCTGTTTCGATGCCGCTTTTCCCGTCTTCTGATGTTTCTGGTCAAGTTCCCGGATTTCATTCAGATGGTGGATACCGCTTGCGTGCCAGCTCTCCAGGATTTTGTTGGCATACTGGAAACTTGGGTTCTGCGTCTGGGTCAGTGTGCGGCTGCACGCCTCCAGAATGATATCCGAAGTAAAATGCAGGTCATCAAACCAGTGGTCGATCATCTGCACTTCCGGTTTGCCGGGACCCCGGTCGCGGATGCCGAAAGCATTTAACACAGAATAATATTTCTGGCTGTACTGAGACTGGCGTTCCTTTGCCTGCCCGGCATTTGTGATGCCTTCCTCTGCCCATGCCAGAGCTACTTTATCTATGTAATGAAAACTTTTCGTTCCCCGTGAAATACAGTACTCGATCAGATATTCGATCAGCTCAAAATTAAAATGCAGCGAGTCATAATAATATAAAATAGAAGACATTTCAGTCGGCGAAAGACTGTGCCCGAGGTAAGATTCTGCGATCAGCAGGAGTTGCTTGATATCCTGTTCTCCCTGAAGGGCAGCCATACGGTCTCTGGAAATCTTCAATTTTGGAGAAAGGTCCTTTGCTTCCGTGGAATCATTCGGTTCGGAAGCTGCTTTTTTTGCTGCATTTTTGGAAACGGGTGCCTTTGCAGATGCAGGGAGCACTCCGGAAGAGACAGAAGCAGCAGCCTGCTGCACGCTCTCCGGCTTTCGAACTTCCAGAAAGACCAGATCGCTGCTGCTGCCGTCCTGGTCAAATGCCAGGTCCATCAGTCCCTGGTCTGCCCAGTACTGCATGCCGCGGTAGATGTCCCGCTCGGTATAATCAAAAAGTTCCGCAATGGATTCCAGAGGAATACTGCCATAGTCCGCCGCATGACGCAGCAGACAGAGATAGAGCTTGACATATTCTCCGCCGGCCTGTGGCATATAGTAATCGATAAAATAGTTGGATACGGCAGTCATGTTGTTGGAAAACGGATGATGTAAACGTATATTTTTCATAAGGTAACTCCCCTCCTGTGGAGCAATTCGCAGGCATCGGTTGAGGAAAAAAGGCTTTTCCCCGACATTTCTGTCCACTAGTATAGCATAAAAGAGATGCATTGAGAATAAGGGAAATAAGGGCAGAAAAATCCACATGTTCTGCAAAAAAAGAATGTGCAGAAACATGTGGATCAAAGGAATCAAGACCGGAAAACCGTGTGCAGATTTTATTTTCCGAGCAGTTTCTCACCGATCTTGACAACATCGCCGGCACCCATGGTGATCAGGACATCACCCGGCTTGCAGTTTTCGAGCAGACAGGTTTCAATCTTGTCGAAGGAGTCGAAATAATCCGCACAGCCGCCAAGAGCGTTCACTTTCTCTGCCAGCATGGATGAGCTGATGCCGAGGGTATCCGTTTCTCTGGCAGCATAGATATCAGCCAGAACGACATGGTCGGCAAGGGTCAGAGCTTTTGCAAAGTCATCCATCAGAGCTTTTGTCCTTGTATAAGTATGCGGCTGGAATACGCACCACAGCTTTTTGTGCGGATAGTTGTGTGCAGCGTGGAGTGTAGCTTCGATCTCAGTCGGATGGTGAGCATAGTCATCGATAATCGTTACGCCGCCGATCTCGCCTTTTTTCTCGAAACGACGTTTGGTGCCGCCGAATTTCTCAAGACCGATACGGGTATGTTCCATGGAAACGCCCATCTGATCGGCCAGGGCGATGGAAGCCAGAGCATTGCTGACATTGTGGATACCAGGAACGTGCAGCACAAAATGACCGAGCAGGGTATCTCCTTTATAGCAGTCAAAGGACGGATGTGCGAATTCGTCAAACGTAATATTGGAAGCATAATAATCGCTGGAAGCGTCCATACCGTAGGTTACGATCTTGCAGGTCAGTCCTTCTGTCAGCTGATCCAGGTGTTCAATCTCACTGTTGACGATCAACGTGCCGTCGTCCGGCAGCAGCTGGGCAAATTTGCGGAAAGAATGGCGGATATCATCAAGATCCTTGAAGAAATCCAGATGATCCGCATCGATATTTAAGATCACGCTGATCTTCGGGAAGAAATGAAGAAAACTGTTCGTGTACTCACAGGCCTCGGTCAGAAACGTGTCATGGCCGCCGACACGGATATTGCCGCCGATCGCATCGAGGATACCGCCGACCGAGATGGTCGGGTCCATATCTGCTTCCAGGAAAATGTAGGAAGCCATGGAGGTGGTTGTCGTTTTGCCGTGCGTTCCGGAAATGGCAACCGGCGTTTTGAAGTTGTGCATCATCTGGCCGAGCAGTTCGGCACGGGAGAGCATCGGGATCTGTTTTGCGACCGCAGCGGCATATTCCGGATTGTCCGGGTGGATGGCGGCTGTGTAGACCACCAGATCCGGTGTGTCATCCAGGTTGGAAGCACGCTGACCGTAGTAGAGAATGGCTCCTTCGGCTTCCAGCTGCTTTGTGAGCTCGGATTCGTGGGCATCGGAGCCGGATACTTTGAAATGCTGCTTCAATAATATAGAAGCAAGCCCGCTCATGCTGATGCCGCCGATGCCGATGAAATGTATATGCATTGGTTTCTTGAAATCTATCTGATACATAGTTGTAGTCTCCTTTGTTGTTAAAGTCTGATTTTAGTATAAACTTTTTTTTGGAAAAAAGAAAGAGCTTATTGGAAATCCGGCATAACTT
>ENA-UOJK01001535-UOJK01001535.1-human-gut-metagenome-genome-assembly--contig:-C116-NODE-1535-length-14994-cov-23.019479_pt1 | contig 14994 bp, 8 predicted proteins | sample MGYA00242348_ERZ723895 | MGnify/ENA metagenome assembly ERZ723895
GATTACCGCCCGCAGTTTGACATCATCTTTCTGGATGTGGAGATGAAGCACCTGGACGGCATGGAGACCGCCCGCCGCATTCGGGAGCGGGACGGCGGGGTGCTGATCGTGTTCATTACCAACATGGCGCAGTATGCCATCCGCGGATATGCCGTTGGGGCGCTGGATTATGTGCTGAAACCGGTGCCCTACTTTGCGTTTTCGCAGCAGCTGCAAAAGGCGCTGGGACAGCTGGAAAAGCGGGAGCGGCATTACCTGGCCGTGGCGGTGGACGGCGGCATGCGGCGGCTGGACGCGGCGGAAATTTATTACCTGGAAAGCGAAGGCCACAAGGTACATTTTTACACCGAAAAAGAAGATTTTGTGGTGCCGGGCACCCTGAAAAACTATGAGGAAAAGCTGGTGGGCCGGGCGTTTGCACGGTGCAACAGCGGGTATCTGGTCAATCTGGCGCAGGTTTCCGGCGTGCAGCAGGATATGGTGCAGGTTGGTCCGTATACGCTGCAGATCAGCCGCCCGCGGCGCAAGGCCTTTATGGCGGGGCTGGCGGATTATATTGGGGGTGCGGGACAGTGACGACATTGCCGGATATTCCCCGCCTGTACACCGCTTTGGCGGAAGTGCTGGCGGCGCTGCTGTATGCGCACAGGCTGCCGCCGCGGATGGACCAGCGCGTGATCTGGGGCGTGGAAGCCGGTTGGGCGGTGCTGCTGGGGGCATTTTTGCAGGCCACGGGGGAAGTTCCGCTGGCGTGGTGGATCCCCTGCATGGCAATGGCGATTCTTTCCATGCTGCTGTTTTTGTGGGTCACACGCAGCATTACGCTGCTGGAAGCGGGTTATGTGTGCGCGCGAGCCTTTATTTTGGCGGAGCTGGCGGCCAGCGTGGAATGGCAGCTGCACTGCGTGCTGTGGCCGCAGCGCGGCGGAGCGGAGCCGCTTTCGCTGCTGCTGTTGGCGGTGGTGTACGGCGGCATTTTTGCCGCGATGCTTTTTGTGGAGAACCGCCGCCCCGGCCCGGCCGGGAAGATGAAAATAACGCCCGCAGGAACTTTTGTGGCGGTGGTCATGGCGCTGACCGCATTTGCCGTGAGCAATTTGAGCTTTGCCAACGGCAGCGAAGCCAACATGAACATGTTTTATATCCGCACGCTGGTGGACCTGGCCGGGGTGCTGATTTTGACGGTGCAGCACGAGCAGCTGCGCGAAGCCGCCCTGCACAGCGAGCTGGCGGAGCTGGACGGCGTTTTGCACCGCCAGTACGAGCAGTACAAGCAGAGCAAGGAGAACATCCGCCTGATCAACCGGCGCTACCACGAGCTGAAAATGCAGATTGCGGCCATCCGGGCGGAGCGGGACCACGCCAAGCAGGATGTGGCGCTGGCGGCCATGGAAAGCGTCATCCGCCAGTGCGAGGCGGAGAACAAGACCGGCAACCCGGTGCTGGACACCCTGCTGACGGCCAAAAGCATGTACTGTCAGCAGTACCACATCACGATGACCTGCGTGGCGGACGGGCATTTGCTGGATTTTTTGGAGACAGGGGAGATCTGCACGATTGTGGGTACGGCGCTGGACAATGCGACCGAGAGCGTGGAGACCGAGCCCGACCACGAAAAGCGGCTGATCCGGGTGGCGGTGTACGCCCAGAACGGCTTTGTGATGCTGCGGTTTGAAAACTACTGCGCCCAGGAAGTGGAGCTGGGCGCGGACGGCCTGCCGCGCCGCAACACCCATGGCGGCAGCGACCTGCGCGGTGTGCGCGCCGCCGCCGAAAAGCGCGGCGGAACTATGACGCTGCACTGGGAAAACGAGTGGTTTACGCTGCGGGTGCTGCTGCCGCAGAAAAGCTGAATGGATGGCTGGGGGTCTAGGATAAGGCACCCGGCCATTTTTGGCGTTTGGGCGGGGTGCACAAAACAGGGTCGAGATGCTTTGTGAGAGATGCACAACAAAAAATGAAATGTTTTTGAAACTTTTGCAAAACATGCAACGGAAACAACAGTTTGTGCAAAAAATGAGCCGAAAGAAAATTGTTTTGGTACAATATCATCAATGAAAGCGGAAATCCCGTCAGCCGCCATCCGGAGGGCGGCACAATAAAAGGAGGAAAACAATGAACACCCTGCTTCTTACCCTGGCAAACATGGGCGTCAACCTGGACGACGTTGCCGATGTGGTCAATAACTGCATCCCGCAGCTCATCTTCTTTGGCGTTGTGGTTGCCGCCGCCATTATCGTACTGATCGCTATGGCGGTCAATAAGAAACTGGCCAAGCCCACCAAATTCATGGTGCGCGCCCAGTCTGGCCTGGCCGTGCTGGTGGCTTTCGGCATCATGCTCAACCTGGTTGCCTTTGGCCCTATGAGCACCATGCTCGACCTGGTCACCGGCAACGGCACTATCACCGAGGAATCCAGTGACGAGGCCAACGCCCTGTGCACCGAGATTGCCGAGGAAGGCATCGTCCTGCTGCAGAACGATGACAACGAACTGCCCCTCGCTTCCGGCAGCAACCTGAACGTCTTTGGCTGGGCTTCTGTCGGCCCTGTCTACGGCGGCACCGGCGCTGGCGCGATCTCTGCCGACCGTCCCACCGTCAGCCTGCTGGATGGCCTGCACAACGCCGGCATCAACACCAACACCGAGCTGAGCGATTTCTACACCGCTTACTGCGCCGAGCGCCCGGCGCTGGGTTACAGCAACCATAACTGGACCCTGCCCGAACCCACCGCCGCCAGCTACACCCAAGAGCTGATCGACAACGCCAAGTCTTTCTCTAACACTGCGATGGTCGTCATCAGCCGCGTTGGCGGTGAGTTTGCTGACCTGCCCACCGATATGAGCACCGTCAACTACACCGACAACTCCACCGAGTACAAGGACTTCGAGGACGGCCAGCATTACCTCTCCCTGAGCAAGACTGAGCGCGACATGGTCGACCTCGTCTGTTCCAACTTCGACAACGTTGTGCTGGTTTACAACGCTGCCAACACCCTCGAGCTGGGCTTCGTCGATGAGCGCCCCCAGATCAAGAGCGTTATCTGGTGCCCCGGCACCGGCCAGACCGGCTTCAACGCCCTGGGCGAGATTGTTGCCGGTGAGGTCAACCCCTCCGGCCACTCTGCCGACACTTTCGTCTACGACCTGACCGCTGCACCGTACTTCAACAACATCGGCGCTTTCGCCTACACCAATGCGGATTCCGTTGGTTACACCGCTGCCAGCCTGTTTGGCGGTGATGCAGCGCTGGTTCCCCCGCACTTCGTCAACTATGTTGAGGGCATCTACGTCGGCTACAAGTTCTACGAGACTGCCGCCGCCGAGGGTCTGATCGACTATGACAAGACCGTGCAGTATCCCTTCGGCCGCGGCCTGTCCTACACCACCTTTACCCAGAAAATCGACTCCATGACCGAGGCTGACGGCACCATCACCCTGGATGTCACCGTCACCAACACCGGCAGTGTGGCCGGTAAGGACGTCGTGCAGGTCTACTTCAACCCGCCGTACACCGATGGCGGCATTGAGAAGGCTTCCGCCAACCTCGTCACCTTCGGCAAGACCGACTCCATTGAGCCGGGCGCTTCCCAGACCTTGACCCTGACTTTTAACACCGAGGACATGGCCAGCTTTGACAGCAAGGACAAGGGTTGCTACGTGCTGGAAGAGGGCGACTATATCATCAGCATCAACGAGGATTCCCACACGGTGCAGGATTCCAAGACCTACAACGTCGCTTCTACCATCGTCTATGACGAGTCCAACCCCCGCAGCACCGACGCCGAAGCTGCTACCACCAAGTTCGACTTCGCTGACGACAAGCTCGTCACCCTATCCCGCGCTGATCACTTCGCCAACTATGCCGAGGCGGTTGCTGCTCCCTCTGACTACACCATGTCTGAGGAAAGCATGAACACCCTGTACAACGACCACAACTGGACCCCCGAGGACCACAACGACCCCAACGACGAGATGCCCGTTACCGGTGCCAACAACGGCCTGAAACTGGCTGACCTGCGCGGTGCTGACTACGACGACGAGCGTTGGGATACCCTGCTCGACCAGATGACCGTCACCGAGATGGACGACCTGATCGCCCTGGGCGGCTACCAGACCAAGGCCGAGGCCAGCGTTGACAAGTACGCGACCATCGACTGCGACGGCCCCGCTGCCATCAATAACAACTTTACCGGCGTTTCTTCCATTGGCTTCCCGTCCGAGATTATCATCGCTTCCACCTTCAACACCGACCTGGCCCGCCGCTACGGCGAGAGCATTGGCCGCATGGCCAGCGAGATGAACGTCACCGGCTGGTACGCCCCCGCCATGAACGGCCACCGTTCCGCCTTTGACGGCCGTAACTTCGAATATTACTCTGAGGACAGCGTCCTCGCCGGTTACATCGGTGCCAGCTCCATTGCCGGTGCCCAGAGCTACGGCGTCTACGCTTACATGAAGCACTTTGCCCTGAACGACCAGCAGATCAACCAGAACGAGATGCTCTGCACCTGGGCTGACGAGCAGGCTATCCGCGAGATCTACCTGCGTCCCTTCGAGATCAGCGCCAAGGTGGGCGGCTGCAAGGCCGTCATGTCCAGCTGGAACTATATTGGCAACCAGTGGGCCGGTGCCTGCAATGCACTGCTGAACGGCGTGCTGCGCGGCGAGTGGGGCTTCCGCGGTATGGTCATCACCGACGGCTTCCACTTCACTGACTACATGGATTCAGATATTGCCATCCGCAACGGCTGCGACCTGATGCTGAAGAACTACGATGTTGCCACCAACCACCTGACTGATACCACCAGTGCTACCAGCGTTAAGGCTATGCGTCAGGCTTGCAAGAACATCATGTACACCGTGGTCAACTCCCGCGTTTACGACCCCGCCAACACTGTTTCCACCCCCATCTGGCGTACCGCTATGATCGTGGTCGACGTGCTGCTGGCTGTACTACTGGTCGTGCTGGAAGTTCTCACCTTCAAAAGCTACAAGAAGAAAAAGGCACAGTAAAGTGTAATTTGTAAGCTGTGCAGCTGCCCTGCGGTCCATCGCCGCCGACTTTGCGCGGTTGTGCGGTGGGCCGCAAGGCTGTTTTTAAGAAAAGGAACCACCTTATGCAAAAGAAACAACTGCAAGCTTTGACGCTTGAACAAAAATGTGCGCTGCTTTCGGGCGCGGGTACCTTTACCACCCGTGCGTATCAAAAGGCTGGCATTCCGGCTATCACTTTGTCCGATGGCCCCAACGGCGTGCGCAAGCAGGCGGGCGCGGCGGACCACCTGGGGCTGAACCCCAGTGTTCCGGCCACCTGCTTCCCCACGGCGGCCACTGTGGCGTGCAGCTGGGACCCTGCCCTGGGCGAACAAATCGGCCAGGCAATGGGCGAAGAAGCCGCCGCACAGGAAGTTGCCGTGCTGCTGGGGCCAGGCCTGAATACCAAGCGCAGCCCCCTCTGCGGCCGCAACTTTGAGTATTTCTCCGAGGATCCGTATCTTTCTGGCAAAATGGCAGCGGGCTATGTGCGGGGCATCCAGTCCAACGGCATCTCCGCCTGCCCCAAGCACTTTGCCGTCAACAGCCAGGAGCTGCGCCGCATGGCGTCGGATTCCGTGGTGGATGAACGCACCCTGCGGGAGCTGTACCTGACCGGGTTCGAGATCGTGGTCAAGGAAGCAAAGCCCAAGACCATCATGAGCAGCTATAACCTCATCAACGGCACTTATGCCAACGAGAACCGCCACCTGTTAATGGACATCCTGCGCGGGGAGTGGGGCTTTGACGGCGCTGTGGTAACGGACTGGGGCGGCAGCAATGACCATGCCCTGGGCGTGCAGAACGGCTCCACGCTGGAAATGCCCGCCCCCGGCGGGGACGCGGTGCGCGAGCTGATGCAGGCTGTGCAGAGCGGCAAAATTACCGAAGCGGATGTGGACGCCCGGCTGGACGAGCTGCTGACGCTGGTGTTTGATACCCATGCCGCCGTGCAGTCCCACAGCCGCACCTTTGATGCGGACGCTCACCACGCCCTGGCCCGCCGCGCCGCAGCCGAAAGCATTGTGCTGCTGAAAAACGAGAACGATCTGCTGCCGCTGGCAGAGGGCGCAAAAGTTGCCGTGATCGGCGACTTTGCCCAGACACCGCGGTACCAGGGCGCTGGCTCCAGCGCGGTCAACTCCATCAAGGTGGATACCTTTTTGGACTGCCTGAAAGAGAGCGGCCTGGCCAGCGTGGGCTTTGCCCCCGGCTTTGACCGTCAGGGCAAACCGGATGCCGCCAAACAGGCCGAGGCTGTAGCCCTGGCCCAAAAGGCCGAAGTGGTGCTGCTCTGCCTGGGGCTGGATGAAATCAAGGAAAGTGAGGGTCTGGACCGCGGCGATATGCGCCTTGCGGACAACCAGATCGAACTGTTAAAGGCCGTGCAGCAGGCCAACCCCAACACCGTTGTGTTGCTCAGCGCAGGGGCTTCGCTGGAAACCCCGTGGCTCAAACACTGCCGTACCCTGGTGTATGGTGCGCTGGGCGGCCAGGCGGGGGCGGGTGCCATGCTGGATGTGCTGACCGGCAAAGTGAACCCCAGCGGCAAGCTGGCCGAAACCTGGGTCAACGCCTATGCGGATACCCCCGCCAAGGATAACTTTGCCGGGCCGGGCCGCATGGTGCAGTACCGCGAGGGGCTGTATGTCGGCTACCGCTATTACCAGACCGCCGGTGTGCCGGTGGCATTCCCCTTTGGCTATGGGTTAAGCTACACCAGCTTTGCCTACAGCAATTTGCAGGCCGCGTCCAATGGCGTGACCCTGACCGTAACCAACACCGGCAAGCGCGCCGGAGCAGAGATCGTGCAGCTGTATGTGGCAAAACCCGGGGCAGAAGTGTTCCGCCCCGCACAGGAGCTGAAAGGCTTTGCCAAGGTGCAGCTGCAGCCCGGCGAAAGCAAGACCGTGACCATCCCGCTGGACGACAAGGCATTCCGCTACTGGAACACCAAGACCGACAGCTGGGAAGTGGAAGGCGGCAGCTATGAGCTGCGGGTCGGCGCGTCCAGTGCGGACGTCCGCCTGACCGCCGTGGTGGAAGTGGCCGGTACCGGCGCACCCAACCCCTATGAGGGCAAGCATCTGCCGCACTATACCAGCGGCAAGGTGCAGAGCGTGCCGGATGACGAATGGGCCACCCTGCTGGGCCGCCCGGTGCAGCAGGGAAAAGTTAAAATTGACCGCAACATGACCCTGGGCGAGCTGAACCACAGCCGCAGCCCGCTGGGCTGGCTGATCTGGCTGGTGCTTACCGCACTGCTGAACGCCAGCTACAAGCGCGGCAAGCCGGACCTGAATGTGCTGTTCCAGTACAACATGCCGCTGCGTGCCCTGGCCAAAATGACCAGCGGTGCCATCAGCATGGGCATGGTGGATGGCATTGTGATGGAATTACAGGGATTCTGGATCATCGGCCTTGTGCGGGTGATCATAGAAGCCGTGAAAAACCTGGTACTGAACGCACAGCTGGAACAGCGCCTGCGCAACAGCTGAGGAAAGAGAGGGGCTATTTATGCAGCTATGGAATAATTTTGCGGCAAAACACCCCGCCGCAGCCAAGTGGGTGCGTGAAGGCGGACTGTTTGTGATCGTATCCAACCTGGTTACGGTGTTCAAATACCTGCTGCTGCAATTTTTGCCGGCGGCGTTCAGCAGCCTGCCGGTGGTGGATTTTGGCTGGCCGGGCATCCCGGTCACGCTGTTTGGCGAAACCTTCCAGTGGAACATCCTGGGGTATGATTCCGCCCATGGCGGTCTGCCGTACTTTTGCGCCTACATGGTTGCCATGGTGGTGGGAGAATGCATAAACTTTCCCATCCAGCGCAACTTTGTGTTCCGCAGCAAGGGCAACCTGGCCAAGCAGATCGCCTGGTATGTGGTGGCGTTCTGCTTGATCACCTGCATCGTCAACTCCATCAACTGCGTGTGGGTGGCGGTTGCGGGCCTGCTGGTGCCGGATTTCATCTACAACATTGGCACCACCGTCCTCAATGGCGGCATTTCCATGGTGATCTTCTTCTTTGTCAACAAGATCATCTTCCCAGAGGGCACACAGGCAAAATAAAGCCCGGCAGGATCACTGGTGCTTTTCCCGGTACTCGAACAGGGCGGCGGCACGGTACAGGAAAAAGTCCTTTGGATGGTATAAAAATGTGATTGCCAGCAACGGCGAAGATCTGAACGGATAAAGAAGAATGCTGTCTTTCCCTGATGTGGAGAAAGACAGCATTTTTATTGCGTTTTTCGGAAAGAGGTGAGCAGCGGCCCCTACAAATGGGTAACGGCTGGCCATAAAATGGCGCTATTACATGGTGTGCTTTGTGAGAAAGCGCTGTAATGTGATGATATAAAACGGATGGGTGCATGGTGTGCGCCCCTACGGAATTACAACAAAACACCCCCGCCCGTGCGGTAAATGAACTGCATAGGGCGGGGGTACCGTTATTTTACAAAGAAAACGCGCAGAGCGGAGATTTTAGGCAATACCGCACAATTCTAAGTGCCGCAGCCGCCGGAGCGGTGCTTAAGCCGTCAGGCGGGAATTGTGCGGTGTTGCCTTTACTGTTCCACGGCACCGGTGGGCAGCTGGGGAACAGCGGTCAGGATGCGCATGAACTCTTCGCCGGTGATGGTTTCTTTCTCGTACAGGTACTTGGCGATCTCGTCCAGCTTGCCGCGGTTTTCAATCAGCATCTGTTTGGCTTTTTCATGCTGCTGCTTGACGACTTCCACGACCTTATCGTCCACTGTGGCGGCTGTGCGCTCACTGCAGGCCAGGCTGGCATCGCCGCCCAGGTAGGCGTTGTTCACGGTTTCCAGGGCAACCATGTCAAAGTCGTCGGTCATGCCGTAGCGGGTAATCATGGCGCGGGCCATCTTGGTGGCCTGCTCGATATCGTTGGATGCGCCGGTGGTGATGGAGTTGAACACCACTTCTTCAGCGGCACGGCCACCGGTCATGGTGGCAATTTTGGCCAGGATCTCTTCCTTGGTCATCAGGGCGTGGTCGCCGTCCTCTACCTGCATGGTGAAACCCAGCGCGCCGGAAGTGCGCGGCACAATGGTGATTTTCTGCACGGGGGCGGAATGGCTCTGCAGGGCGGCAACCATGGCATGGCCGACTTCGTGGTAGGCCACGATGCACTTTTCTTTGTCGCTCAGGATCTTATTCTTTTTCTGGGCACCGGCCAGGATGGTATCCACGGCTTCCTGCAGGTCGTACTGGGTAACGGCCATGCGGTGGTGGCGCACAGCGCCTAGGGCGGCTTCGTTGATGATATTGGCCAGCTCGGCACCGGAAGCACCGGGAGTCATGCGGGCAACCACGGCAAAGTCACAGTCGGGGCCGATTTTGACCTTTTGAGCGTGCAGGCGCAGGATGCTTTCGCGGCCTTTCAGGTCGGGCAGCTCCACGGGCACACGACGGTCAAAACGGCCGGGGCGGGTCAAAGCGGGGTCAAGGGATTCAGGACGGTTGGTGGCGGCCAGAATGATAACACCCTTGGCGGCGTCAAACCCGTCCATTTCGGTCAGCAGCTGGTTCAGGGTCTGCTCGCGTTCATCGTTGCCGCCCATACCGGAAGCACCGTCACGCTTTTTGCCGATGGTATCGATCTCATCAATAAAGATAATGCAGGGGGCTTTTTCGTTGGCCTGTTTGAAGAGGTCACGCACCTTGGAAGCGCCCATGCCGACGAACATCTCGACAAATTCAGAACCCGCAATGGAGAAGAAGGGAACACCGGCTTCGCCGGCAACAGCGCGGGCCAGCAGGGTTTTACCGGTGCCCGGGGGGCCGACAAGCAGAACGCCCTTGGGCATTTTGGCACCGATATCCTCGTAACGCTTGGGGTTATGCAGGAAGTCAACGATTTCCTGCAGGCTCTCTTTGGCTTCGTCCTCACCGGCAACATCGGCAAATTTGATGGACTTGCCATCCTCAACGACATACTGTTTGGCACCGGATTTGCCGCCGCCAAAAATCATACTGTTGGCGCCGCCGGTCATTTCACCGACCCGCTTGCGCATCATGCGGTTGAACCAGACGATCAGGATGATCATGGGCAGCAGCGAGATGACCCAGCCCAGCAGGGTATCCACCCAGGTGGTCTGGTTGTACACCTTGCCAAAGGAAACGCCGGCGCTTTCCAACCGGTTGACCAGTTGCAGGTCCTGCGCAATGGAGTTGGTGCAGTAGGTGGTATCATTTTTGTCCACAAAATAGATCTGCTGATCCTGAATTTCAACGGTGCTCAGTTCGCCGCCTTCGAGCATGTTCAGGAAGGTGCCGTAATCGACCTGTTTGACCTGGCCTTTCATCATGGCGGGGAAGGCCCAGAAATTGAGCAGCAGCAACACCACAAGGATCACGGCATATACAATGCCGGTCGTCTTTTTGGGGTCGCGTGGCTGTTGGGTTTCGTGCATAACAATTCCTCCAGTTGGGGGCGGTAATAGGGGCCCCCGATAGATTCTATCATGAAGAATAAAAATGAACTGCGGATGAACAAGGCATGAAATAGCTGGAAATTCCGGTAAACTTTGCGTGAACAAGGGCAGTTTGTGGGCAAAAACAGGAATGCAGACCGCGTAACGACAGGGAAAAAGTGAAAAGAATCTGAACGGTTTTCCACAAACAGAAGGGCTTCTTGTGGAAAACAAAAACGCGCGGCGGGGAGATAGGATGTTGATGACAGGATACCATGGTTGCAGCTCAGTATGCGGGACGATGCAGGCATCGTCCTCTACAGATCGTTTACAGGTTTGCGATGGATGGATTTACGTTTCTCCGCGGCACGATGAGGGCATCGCGCCCTACAAATCTTTATGGCAATACCGCATAATTCTAAGTGCCGATACGGCGAGCGAGGTGCGGCAGATGCCAAGCCAAAAGCGCAGATAATACTGGATGTCTTATCGAGCATTTTGGCAACGCAGATGCCGTGCCGCAGCTGCTGGAGCGGTGCTTAAGCCGCAAGGCGGGAATTGTGCGGTATTGCCTTTATAATAAAAGCGGGGCGCTGCCAATCAGCAGTGCCCCGCTTAATTTTGTGTTATGCAGTTTTATCGCCCCAGGCGCACCGGCTCCGGAGGCTCCTGGCCGGGGCGCAGGTCCATCCACCAATAGGCAAGGTCCAGCCATTGGCCGAACTTGTACCCAGTGCGGGGTTCCATGCCGATTTTTTTGAAGCCGAGCGCCTTATGGAACGCGCAGCTCTCTTTGTTCTGGCCGGTCACAAGGGCAACGGCGTTGCAGTAGCCGCGCTGGCGCACGCCGTCCAGCAGGGCTTTGTACAGCCGCCCGCCAACCCCCTGGCCCACACAGTCGTGGGCGCAGTAAACGGTTAGCTCCACATCCCACGCATAAGCTGTGCGGCTGTGCCAGGGGTGGGCGCAGGCAAAGCCGCACAGCTTGCCCGCTGCATTGACGGCAACCAGGAACGGCGCGCGCTGCTGCACATAGGCGATATTTTCGCGCTGGAATTCCTCGGTACACAGGTCATACTGGAAAGTGGCCGTGGAGTGGGTGACATACCAGTTGTACAGCTCCGCCACGGCGGCGGCGTCCTCCGGCGCGGCATCCCGCAGGGTGATGGTGTTTTCAGCGGTCCACTGGGCGGCAAGGGCTTCCTTTTCGGGTTTTGGCAGCTTTTTCAGGGCGGCTTCCCGCTTCAGGGCGGCACTTTTATCGGTGCAGCGCTCGGCATAGGTCAGCTTAACGGCACCTTTGGCGTGGGTATACTTGGCACCGGCCTTGCCGCCCTTGTGGGCGAGCAGGCGGCGGGCAAGGTCATTGGTCCAGCCGGAATACAGGCTGCCATCCGCGCAGCGCACCATGTAGACCCAGGCGGAAGCCGGGTCTGGCTGGCAGTCCGCCGCGGTGCTGGGGCGGGGACCAAACTGCTCTAGAGTTTCGGCGCTCACTGTGCGCTCACCGGCCTTCCGGCGGCGCGCAGGGCACGGCGGCATGCCTCAATGGCATCCTCTTTGGTTTCCGCGGTGACAAGGAAACGGCTGGGGTGGCAGAACTTGAGAGCCAGGCCGCTCTTTTCGCGCAGGATCTCCTCCGGCTGGCCGCCCCATGCGGGCGGGAACGGCACCTTGCTGCGGCGGGTCTTGTAATCGGTCACGCACTGGGCGCTGTAGCCGCCGCGCTGGCTGGGGTAGACAACAAACAGGGCATCGGTTTTGTACAGGCCGTTTTTCCAGGGCATGTAGTCCGGCAGGACCACAATGCCGTCCTTGGAGTTCTTGTAGGCGTTCTGGACGGTCTCGTCCGCGCGGTTCACGGCGTTGGCTGCGGCAATCTCGTTTTCCAGCACCTGCTTGGCAAAGGGCACGGCGCGCCAGAAGCAGGCATCGGAATCTTCGCCGGAATCCCACACGGGGTTAAAGCTGCCGATGGCATCGGCCAGGGAGTTCTGTTCGCCGGTGTTATCGTTCAAGTCCAGGGGCTGAACAAAATTTTCATCCAGCAGGCGGGCCTGGTGGGCACCCACCAGCTGGGCACCCAACACGCGCCACAGCAGGCCAAAGGCCGCATAGGGCACGCCGTTGGGGCGGCTTTCGCGCGGTTCCTGGTGGTGGTCAAACATACCGCAGCCCACATCGTACACAATGCCGTCAAAACCATCCGGCACAACAAAACCGCGGGTTACTTTGATATCCGGCCGCACAATCATCAACAGCGCTGTGGCAAACACATCGTCTGCATGGAACTTGCCGCCGTGAGTAAAACCTTTTGCAGGAATTTTCATAGAATAGCCTCCGTCTATGGGGTAAAATGATGATTAACTAATATTATAACATGAAAGCGTAGGTTGGTAAATGCAAAATCTGCGCGGGCGGGCCGGATTTGGAACAAGTGGCAGCATTTGGCCGAAAAACGGTGATTCACAACCGGCATAAAATATGATATACTAACCTAATATGCCCTTTTGCGGGCATACCGGACATTCGGTGTGTTGACGCGGAATGTTGACCGCAACTTAATGAACAAACAAAGCGAAGGAACTGGATACCCATGCAAAACATCAAAAAAACATTAAAAAGCAAGCGCTTCTGGCTTGGCACGGTGCTGCCATTTGCGCTGGCTGTGGCGGCGGCCTTTGTGGCGCGCTACCAGTTAGAAATTTCTGACGGCGTAACTGCCAACTACATGGCGGGGCAGTGGCCGGTATACGCACCGCTCAATGCGCTGACGGCGTTCTGCCTGACGCTGGTGGTGTTTGCCCTGTGCGGCAGCTGGGGCATTGCAACCGGCGTTTCCGGCCTGATTTTTACCGTGCTGGCGCTGGTCAACTATTACACGCGGGACCTGCATGGTTCCGCCCTGATGCCGCAGGACATCCTGAACCTGGGCACCGCGGCAGAGGTGATGGGCAGTTATACCCTGCACATTACCCAGACAGTTATTACCATTGCGCTGCTGTACATCCCGGTGCTGGTGGCTGCCGTTGTGCAGGTCAAACTGGCCGGCAAGCATAAGCGCAGCTGGAAACAGCGCGGCGCCCATGCGCTGGCCTGCGCCTGCGGCATTTTTGCGGTGCTGTATCTGGGGTATTTCAGCCCCAACCCCATCAAGCCCGCCACCACTTACGGCTGGGCCTGGCAGGAAACCTATTATAAGTACGGCTACCTGGCGGGTAGCCTTGAAGCCGCCAGCCTGATGGTGGACCCCATCCTGCAGCCGGACGGCTACAGCGAGGACGCCGCCACCGAGGCCGCTGCAATGGCGCAGGACTATCAGGCCAGCCCCGAAACGGCAAACGAGCAGGACTACCCCGATGTGTTCCTGATCCTGTCCGAAAGCTTTTATGACTTTGACCTGGTAACGGACCTGCAGGCCGACCAGGAGATCATGCAGGTGACCAAAAACCTGCCCAACTCCATTTACGGCCACACCATCAGCCCGCATGTGGGTGGCGGCACCAACTCCAGCGAGTACGAGATGCTTTCCTCCAACTCGCTGATGCTGATGCCCTCCATCACACCGTTCAACTGGTTGAACCTGCACAAGGCAAACAGCCTGGTCAGCAACCTGAAAGATCTGGGGTATGCCACGCTGGCAGCCCACCCCTATACCAACTCCAACTACCGCCGCGATTCTGCCTGGCTGACGCTGGGCTTTGACGAGACCCACTTCCAGGATGATTTTCCGACCAAGGAAACCTATGGCAGCCGCCCCTACCAGACCGACAGCGCCACCTACCGCGACCTGGAAGGTTTGTATGAAGCAATGCCGGAGGACCAGCCGCGGTTTGTGTTCCTGGTTTCCATCCAGAGCCACGGCGATTACGATATGAACCCCCCGGAGGAGGATATCGTGCATGCCGCAACCGATTACGGCGAGTATGATTCCATCATGGATGAATACCTGAGCAACATCTATATGACCGACCGTGCCTTTGGCGAACTGACCGAATACCTGACCGAGCAGTACGAAAAGACCGGCCGCAAGGTGATTGTTGCCATGGCAGGCGACCACGCCCCCAGCTTTGTGGATCATGTGGCCGACCATACCTTTACCGATGAGAACAATTTGCAGATTTTGGAGCGCAGCACGCCCTACCTGATCTGGGCAAACTACCCGCTGGAAAACGCAGGCCAGACCAGCGCCACCGACGAGTACAACCGCATGGATATGTGCATGCTGGCTCCCACCCTGGTGGAAAATGCCGGGCTGCCGCTGACCCCGTATTACCAGTACCTGCTGGCACTCAAGCAGGTGGCCCCGGTGGTGACAGCCGCCAATGACTATATGGACGCGGACGGCGTGACCCACACCTACGGCGAGAATGCAGAGCTGGATGCCTGGGTGCATGGGTACTTCTATTTGGAGTATAACAACATCGGTGCCAAAGCAACCAGTCAGCAGAATTTGTTCCAGGTGGAAAAGTAAGGGCAATACCGCATAATTCTAAGTGCCGATACGGCGAGCGAGGTGCGGCAG
>ENA-UOJK01001538-UOJK01001538.1-human-gut-metagenome-genome-assembly--contig:-C116-NODE-1538-length-14975-cov-6.013472_pt1 | contig 14975 bp, 8 predicted proteins | sample MGYA00242348_ERZ723895 | MGnify/ENA metagenome assembly ERZ723895
CTCATAATAGACCAGTGTGACCGGTCTGCGATTCCTCGTATATTTTGCACCGGATTACCCGCCGTTATGGGCTTTGAGACGCTTGTCCAGATCATTTGTCCAACCGGTATAATACGTGCCGTCACTGCACTTTAAAATATAGGTATAACACATACTTTCCATTCACTTTCAACTGTTTCATATCTTCGTATTGTGACATGCTCCTGCCTCTGATACAAATCGCTTGCTCTCTTCCATCAGAAACGCGAGTCATCTCACATCTTGTATATGTAAAGCGGAGGATTTCCCCCGCATTATTTCAAGCAATCGGCAAAGCGGTATATTTTCATTATTTCATAATCAAGCTCAAAGGACTAAGATAAAACCTGTAAAATGAATCCGATTGCAAATATTGTATGCTGCGTGCAGCTCCTTACGATACCGTATAGCCTAATATAGTATACGCTTTCTCTCACTTTTTGTGAATCATCTTTCTTTTTGATGTTAAAACGGCTTTTGTACAAGCACATCGTAGTTTCAGGCTTTTGACCCTGGCATCATATTATTCCAGATACAGAAACGGATCTTCTGCTGCTCCGTCTTTTTCCATGGCAAAATATAGATTTGTGCCTTCTTTGCAGTAGTATTTGGTCGGCTGTGCCACGTATCCTAAAAGTTGTCCTCTCTCGACTACATCGCCTTCTGCTACGGCTACATTCTCAAGCTGGCCGTAGATCAGCGTGTACTGATCTCCGAGATTCATGCGGATCGTTGTTCCTGTTTCATCATTTGTTGTGATGGAATCAACGATTCCTTTTGCCGCAGATACGACCTGTGCTCCTTCTTCCGCCCCGAAGATCAGTGCCGGATTATATTTATACTGATCCAGCGTTGCAAAATACACGGTAGAATCCATGCTGTAGTCCATGAGCACTTTGCCGGCTACCGGCCACTGAAGTTCCTGTGTGGACGCAAAGCTGACCGTCGGACTGACCACTGCGTTGACCTGTCCGGAGGAAACTTTTTCGGTCTCCATGCCTTCTGTCTCTGCTTCCGTTTCCTGCCCGGCTGTTTCCTGTTCTGCCCTTATCTGACGATTGCCGCCTGCCAGTGATTTCGGATCAACATCCATCTCATTTGCCTGAGAAGCCAGATTTGCTTCCGCTTCTGATGAAATCACCGCCTCAGCTTCTGTTTCGACAGGACTTTCATTCAGATCCACCATATGCTCTTTTGCCGGTTCCTGTGCCGTATCCGACAGATCAACAGCATAGTAGGTCGTTGCCGCAGCCGCCCCTACAAGACATAAAGTCAGAACCAACATCGCACCTTTTTTTCGCGTAAACCATTTTCCATCCTTCTTCTGCATATCCCTTCACCTCATAAATTCAGATTTGCAACCAAACAGTTACCTTATTCTCATTTTTTCCGATTTTGGTTTTTTTATGCGAAGTGAATATGAAAGAAACTATATTTCTATGATGTTCTTTCTTTTTTTTCAAGTCGAACGCACGTGAGACTTGGCACGCGATTCTGGTCAGCTTTGCTGACATTTACCCAACAGAATCGCTGTGCATTCTCGCAGAGCGCTTATCTTAGTCGGAGATTGCTCTCCCACTAAGACAAATTTGTTGCTCGCCATTTATAGGAGTCTTCTCCGACTAAGATAAAAACAGGCAGTTGGCTTTTTCATATCCAACTGCCCATTTTTGCTATTTCTTTATCATTCTTTTATGCTTCTACGGTCACTTTATCCAGATGCCAGATTTCATCTACATACTGCTGGATGGTACGGTCTGATGTGAACTTGCCGCTGCATGCGGTGTTCATCATTGCCATTCTTGCCCAGCCTGTTTCGTCACGGTATGCTTTTTCTACTCTCTCCTGAGCTTCTGCGTAAGACTTGAAGTCTGCCAGGATGAAGTAAGTATCTGCTCTGTCGCTGCTGTTTGTGTTCAGCAGAGAATCGTAGATATCACGGAATCTTTCTGGATCATCCGGAGCATATTCTCCATTGATCAGCTGCATCAGGACACGACGGATATCCTGGTCGTTGTTGAAGTAATCCATCGGATTGTAGCCGCCGTTGTTCTCGTAATTGATAACTTCCTGAGCGGACAGACCGAAAATAAATGCATTTTCTTCTCCAACTTCCTGAACGATCTCTACGTTTGCTCCGTCCATGGTTCCCAGTGTCGGTGCACCGTTCAGCATGAACTTCATATTTCCGGTTCCGGATGCTTCTTTACTTGCTGTGGAGATCTGCTCGGAAACATCTGCTGCTGCAAAGATCCATTCTGCATTGGATACACGGTAATCTTCGATAAATACAACTTTCAGTTTTCCGTTGATGCTCTTATCGTTGTTGATCACATCTGCAACAGAGTTGATCAGTTTGATCGTCAGTTTTGCACGACGATATCCGGCTGCTGCTTTTGCACCAAAGATGAAGGTTCTTGGATAGAACGGCATTTCCGGATGATCTTTGATCTTATTGTACAGATACATAACGTGCAGGATGTTCAGCAGCTGACGTTTGTACTCATGAAGTCTCTTAACCTGTACATCGAAGATAGAACGAGGATCTACATCGATACCGTTGTGCTCTCTGATGTATTTTGCCAGACGCAGTTTGTTCTGGTATTTGATGTTCATGAACTCCTGCTGTGCTTTTTCATCATCCACATAAACTTTCAGTTTGGAGATCTGAGCCAGATCTGTAATCCATTCATCACCGATATGCTCGGTTACCCAGTCTGCCAGCAGCGGGTTTGCATGAAGCAGGAAACGTCTCTGTGTGATACCGTTTGTCTTGTTGTTGAATTTCTCCGGCATCATCTCATAGAAGTCTTTTAATTCCTGATTTTTCAGAATTTCTGTATGCAGTGCAGCAACACCGTTTACAGAGTAACCTGCACAGATAGCCAGATGTGCCATTTTAACCTGTCCATCGTAAATGATAGCCATCTTGCGGATTTTCTCCTGGTTGCCCGGATATTTTTTCTGGATCTCTTCCACAAATCTGCGGTTGATCTCCTCGATGATCTGGTAGATACGAGGAAGCAGTCTTGAGAACAGCTCGATCGGCCATTTTTCCAGTGCTTCTGCCATGATGGTGTGGTTTGTGTATGCACAGGTCTTTGTGGTAACTTCCCATGCTTCATCCCATTCCAGACCTTCTTCGTCAAGCAGGATACGCATCAGCTCTGCTACTGCAACAGTCGGATGTGTATCGTTCAGCTGGAAGGTTGCTTTCTCATAGAATTTGCGGATGTCAGAATGATTCTTTTTATATTTTGCAACAGCTGCCTGAACACTTGCAGAAATGAAGAAATACTGCTGTTTCAGACGCAGTTCTTTACCTGCGTAGTGGTTATCGTTCGGGTAGAGAACTTCTACGATATTTCTTGCCAGGTTTTCCTGTTCTACGGCTTTCTGATAATCACCTTTATCGAAAGAATCCAGCTGGAAGTCGTTGATCGCTTCTGCATCCCATACACGCAGTGTATTTACTACATTGTTATTGTAACCAACGATCGGAATATCAAACGGGATTGCACGTACAGACTGATAACCTTCCTGGATAAATTTGTTGCGTTTTGTTGCTTCATCGTATTCTACACGGATATAGCCGCCGAATTTTACTTCTTTTGCATATTCCGGACGACGCAGCTCAAATGGATTACCGTCTTTCAGCCAGTTATCCGGCACTTCTACCTGATAACCGTTTTCAATCTTCTGTTTGAACATACCATAGCGGTAACGGATACCGCAGCCGTATGCTGCATAACCAAGTGTTGCCAGAGAATCAAGGAAGCATGCAGCCAGACGGCCAAGACCGCCGTTTCCAAGTGCTGCATCCGGCTCCTGGTCTTCGATCACGTTCAGGTCAAAGCCCAGCTCTTCCAGAGCTTCTTTTACTTCTTTGTACTCTGTCAGGGTGATCATGTTATTTCCAAGGGCACGTCCCATCAGGAACTCCATGGACATATAATAAACCATTTTCGGGTCTTCTTCTTCGTAAACTTTCTGGGTTTCCATCCAGTTGTCAATAATCGTATCCTTGACCGCATAGGATACTGCCTGAAATACCTGCTGTTTTGTTGCGTCAACCAGTGTCTGACGGTACAGTGTTTTCAGGTTGCTTTTCACACTCTCAATAAATACTTCTTTGTCAAATCTTTTGCTCACAGCAAATCCTCCTTATTTCTGTGTCTTTTCAACACCCATGCGTACACCTTCACCGTTGATACTCCATTCTTTTTCGTATCCGGCAACACTTCCAAGAACAATCTCATCTGCAAGGACTTCATCCTTGATCTCATCCATATGGTCTTTCAGGACGGTGAGGATCTTTTCGTTGTCAGCTGCATACAGGCGGATTCTGTCCATTACCTCAAAACCTGCCTCTTTACGCATGGTCTGGACTTTACTGATCAGTTCTCTCACAAATCCCTCCTCAATCAATTCCGGAGTAAGGTTGGTATCCAGAACAACGGTAATATCGTTATCCTGCTCAGATACATAGCCTTCGATCTGTGCTGTATCAATCAGTAAATCTGTCTCATATAATACAACTTCACTGCCATTGATGTCAAGCGTGAGGGAGCCTTTGTCTTTCAGCTCATCCATTGCCTGATTGCCATTAAGTGTAGAAAGTGCCTGTTTGATACCGCCAAGCAGTTTGCCGTATTTTGGTCCTACGGTTTTCAGCTGCGGTTTGAAGCTGTAAGAAGTAAAGTCTTTTACATCCTGTGTAAAGGTAACTTTCTTGCTGTTCAGCTCGTCACGGATAATGTCTGCGAAGTATTCTGGCAGTTCTTTCGGTGCTTTGACAAACATGTTTGCGATCGGCTGTCTGTTCTTGATGTTTGCAGTATTTCTGCATGCACGTCCCATAACAACAATCTTCAGTACTTCATCCATGTTTGCTTCGAGTTCTTTGTCTACGTGAGCCATATCTGCCTTCGGGAAATCACACAGATGTACGCTTTCCGGTGCAGTCTTGTCAATGCTGCATACCAGGTTGCGGTAGATGTCTTCTGTCATAAACGGAATCATCGGTGCAGCTGCTTTTGAAACATTTACCAGAGCGGTGTAAAGTGTCATGTAAGCATTGATCTTATCCTGCTCCATGCCTTTTGCCCAGAAACGTTCACGGCTGCGGCGTACATACCAGTTACTCATATCATCCACAAATTCCTGAAGTGCTCTTGCAGTTTCCGGAATACGGTAATTTGCCAGGTTGTCATCCACGGTCTGAATCATGGTGTTCATCTTGGAGAGCAGCCATTTATCCATTACGGAGAGTTTGTCGTAGTCTAATGTATATTTTGTTGCGTCAAATTCATCAATATTCGCATACAGAACGAAGAATGCATAAGTATTCCACAGAGTTCCCATGAATTTACGCTGTCCTTCCTGAACGGCTTTGCCGTGGAAACGGTTCGGCACCAATGGTGCACTGTTGATGTAGAAATACCAGCGGATCGCATCTGCTCCGTAAGTCTGAAGTGCATCAAACGGATCAACGGCATTTCCTTTGGATTTACTCATCTTCTGACCGTTTTCATCCTGTACATGTCCAAGAACGATAACGTTCTGATACGGTGCTTTGTTGAACAGGATCGTGGACTCTGCCAGCAGAGAATAGAACCATCCTCTTGTCTGGTCAACTGCCTCGGAAATAAACTGTGCCGGGAACTGTTTCTCAAACACGTCTTTATTTTCAAACGGATAATGATGCTGTGCGAACGGCATTGCTCCTGAGTCAAACCAGCAGTCGATCACTTCCGGTACACGGTGCATCGGCTTGCCACACTTCGGACACTTGATCGTGATCTCATCGATGTACGGACGATGCAGTTCTACGGTTTTCGCCTTTTCATTTCCACTCATTTCGAACAGTTCCTGACGGCTTCCGATCGAATGCTGATGTCCGCACTCACACTCCCAGATGTTCAGCGGAGTTCCCCAGTAACGGTTACGGCTGATACCCCAGTCCTGAACATTCTCCAGCCAGTCGCCAAAACGTCCTTTACCGATGCTTTCCGGAATCCAGTTGATGGTGTTGTTATTGCGGATCAGGTCATCTTTGACAGCTGTCATCTTGATGAACCAGGATTCTCTTGCGTAGTAGATCAGCGGAGTGTCGCATCTCCAGCAGTGCGGATAGCTGTGCTCAAACTTCGGTGCATCAAACAGAAGTCCTCTCTCATCGAGGTCTTTCAGCACGAGCGGATCTGCTTTTTTTACAAAGATACCGCCAAACGGTGTATCTTCCGTCAGGTTACCTTTGCCGTCAACCAGCTGTACAAACGGCAGTCCGTATTTACGTCCGACTTTCGCATCGTCTTCACCAAATGCCGGTGCGATATGAACGATACCGGTACCATCTGTCAGTGTTACGTAAGTATCACAAACAACATAAAATGCTTTTTTGTTCTGTTTTTCTGCATGAACGGCTGCACAGCTGTACAGTGGTTCGTACTCTTTATATTCCAGGTCTGTTCCTTTGTAATTCTCCAGTACATTGTAAGCATCTTCGCCGAGCACCTTGTCAGCCAGAGCCTGTGCAATGTAATAAACACGGCCGTCTTCTTTCATCTGAACTTTTACATAATCCTCATCCGGGTTTACGCAGAGTGCAAGGTTGGAAGGCAGTGTCCATGGTGTGGTTGTCCATGCCAGAATGTAAGCGTCCTCGTCTTTGACTTTGAAACGTACAACAGCAGAACGTTCTTTTACGTCCTTGTAACCCTGTGCCACTTCCTGGGCAGAAAGCGGAGTACCGCAGCGCGGGCAGTAAGGAACGATCTTGAATCCTTTGTACAGCAGGCCTTTTTCCCAGATGGTTTTCAGTGCCCACCATTCAGACTCGATATAGTTATCATCATAGGTAACATACGGATTTTTCATGTCAGCCCAGAAACCAACCGTTCCAGAGAAATCTTCCCACATGCCTTTGTATTTCCATACGCTCTCTTTACATTTATCAATGAAAGGAACCAGTCCATATTCTTCGATCTGATCTTTTCCGTCCAGACCGAGCATTTTTTCTACTTCCAACTCAACCGGCAGACCGTGTGTATCCCATCCGGCTTTACGCGGAACCATTTTGCCTTTCATGGTCTGATATCTCGGAATCATATCTTTGATAACACGGGTCAGAACATGTCCGATATGCGGTTTACCGTTAGCTGTTGGCGGTCCGTCATAAAAGGTGTAAGTTTCACCTTCTTTACGGTTTTCCATACTCTTTTCAAAGATGTGATTTTCTTCCCAGAATTTCTCAACATTTTTTTCTCTGTCTACGAAATTCAGATTTGTCGAAACTTTTTCGTACATAAGCAACCTCCTGTCCTTATTATAAGGAATAAATCAAAAAGCTGCCATCCTGTAAAAGGATGACAGCCAATACTCTCATAACCACCTGTTACAACATACCGACAAAATGCGATATGCGTTCCCGATAACGGGGGAATCCGGCACGACTTACTTTCAGCGATGCTGTAAAACAGCTTTCAGTCTGCAACTCCGAAGTGATATTCCGCCTGTGTTACTTGTACTCCTTCCCACCCACCGGAGCTCTCTGTGTCTTTTACGACAGACGTACTTGTCTTCTTCTGCGTTATTTTCCTGTTAGTCTGTCCCTATTATATAGTAGAAATTCCGGAAAAGTCAAGGCAAAAAAGTTGTTCAGCTATAAGAGTTGCCTGACAAACATATTCTTTTTCTATTTGTCATTTTCTCAATCTTATATTTGCCAAAAGGTACTAAATATTTCATATATCATCATTGAATTTTCAGTTAAATATGCTATGATAAATTTGAGTTATGATGCCAGAGTGAGAGGGTCCATCACTTTATAACGAAGCAATTCGCCGGCATCATTTTTATTCTCAACATCTTTAATATTTATCTTATGAAAGGAGAGAAAAGAAATGAAGAAAAACACACTCAAACGCTTTATGGCTTCTGCAATGACAGCCGTTATGTGTGTCAGCTCACTGGGAACATTAGCTGTAAATGCTGCTCCTGCTGACCCGGCTGCTGAAACCTCTGTTGTCGACAATCTGATGAGCAAAATGACGCTCCGTCAGAAGATCGCCCAGATGATGATGCCTGATTTCCGTAAATGGCAGACAGAATCGGACTCGGGACAGAAAAATTTCCAGGTGATGAACGATGAAGTGGCTCAGATCATCAAGGATTATGATTTCGGCGGAGTTATTCTTTTCGCTGAAAATGTAGCTCAGACAGATCAGACACTGAAACTGACAACGGATCTTCAGGAAGCTGCCACAGGCGGAACGGACGGCAGCAACATCCCGCTGCTCCTGACAATCGACCAGGAAGGCGGTATTGTTTACCGTCTCGGAAGCGGAACGGCTCTTCCTGGAAACATGGCTCTCGGTGCAACCAGAAGCACGGACGCTGCAACACAGTCCGGAGAAGTGATCGGACGCGAGCTGAGTGCCCTCGGCATCAACGTAGACTTTGCACCTGTTGCCGATGTCAACAGCAATCCTTCCAACCCGGTTATCGGCCTTCGTTCTTACGGAAGCGATCCGGAACTGGTAGGAAGCATGGCAACTGCTGCCATGAAAGGTATGCAGAAGTACAACATCGCTACTGCTGCCAAACATTTCCCGGGTCATGGCGATACCGCTACAGACTCCCACACAGGTCTTCCTTGTGTAGACAAATCTCTGGACGAACTCAGACAGTGTGAACTCGTTCCGTTCCAGAAAATGATCGACAACGGCGTAGACATGCTGATGACAGCACACATTCAGTATCCACAGGTTGAAAAAGAAACTGCCATTTCCAAGAAAGACGGTTCCGAGATCAGTCTCCCGGCAACGCTTTCCAAAACCATTCTTACTTACCTTGTAAGAAACGAAATGCACTATGACGGCATCATCGTAACCGATGCCCTGAACATGGATGCGATTTCTCAGAACTTCGGCGAAACCGATGCCTGCATCCGTGCCATCAAAGCCGGTGTTGACATTTGCCTGATGCCGACTATCCTCAGAAGCAAGGCAGATATGTCGAAAATGGATGCGATCCTGGACGGCGTAGAAGCTGCTGTTAATTCCGGAGAGATCTCTGTGGATCGCATCAACGAATCTGTTAAGAGAATCCTTTCTCTGAAAGAAAAGAGAGGCATCCTGAATTACACAAGCGATACTCGTACTTACGAGGAAAAACTTGCCGTTGCAAACGAGCAGGTTGGTTCTGAACAGAATCGTGACATTGAGAGAAATATTTCTGCCCAGGCTGTTACCGTTATCAAAAATAACGACAATATTCTGCCGCTGAAACCGCAGGCAGGACAGAAAGTGCTTCTGCTTGGTGCATACAACAACGAAACTCCGGGACTCGCACTTGGTATGAGACGTGTGATCGCAGATCACATCATCAGCGGAAAAGTAGATTATGAGACATTTCGTTACACCTCTGCAAACCTTGACCAGGTAAAACAGAAAATTGACGATGCCGACTACGTGATCGTTATTTCCGAAGTTTCCACAAACTTTTCCAACTGGCTGACCACACAGCCGACCGCTATCACAGAATACGCAAAAGCACAGGGCAAGAAATCCATCGTTATGAGTATTTCCAAACCTTATGATGTTGCAAACTATGCTGATTCTGATGCGATCGTAGCTGTATACGGAAACAAAGGTATGGATCCGACAGAAGCTCTGAAACCGGATAATGCATTTGGTCCGAACATCATCGCCGGCGTAGAAGTTATCTTTGGTCGCTTCGCTGCATCCGGTAAACTTCCGGTTAATGTTCCAGTTATCGAAAATGGTCAGATGACATCCGATATCAAATACGCTTTCGGTTATGGTCTGACTTACGATGCAGTCGAACCAAGTTCCTATTATGCAGTTGAAAACTCACTGCTGAACTTCTACAATACATGGAAAGACGCTGATCTTTCTGTTTATACGGCAGATTCCGCAGCTGCACTGAAGAGTGCTTTAACTGCTGCAAAAGCTGTTCTTGACAAATCCAATGCTTCCATCACAGAAATGGACAGTGCTGTGTCCGCTCTGGTCGATGCAGTCAACAACCTGGCATACGGTGTTCAGAAAACACATCTGAACGTTGCCATCGACGCTGCTGACAAGCTTCTGGAACGTGCTGCTGATTATGAAAACACCGAAGATCTGACAGCTGCTCTGACAGCTGCAAAAGCTGTTTATGCAAACACATCTGCTACTCAGACAGAAGTTGACCGTGCTGCTTCCACACTGCTGGATGCACTGGCTGCTATGGCTGAAAGAGCTGACCTCGCCGCTCTGAAAAAACTGGTTGCTTCCGCAGGCGGTCTGGAAGAAAAAGACTTTACATCCGACAGCTATAAAGATCTGAAAGATGCAATGGATGCTGCAAAAGACGTCATTGATGACCTGAACCGTACACCGGAGGCGATCGGTAAGGCATATGCTGATATCATCACTGCGATCACCAATCTGGAACGTGTCGGAAATAAAGCTGCTCTGGTTGCTGTCATCGCAAAAGCAGAAGCCATCGTTGCTGCAAAAGACAGCTATGTATCTTCTACACTGAACGGTCTGGAAGAAGCTCTGGCTGCCGGAAAAGCAGTGAATGACAACCCGGATGCACTTCAGGATGCAATCAACAATGCAGTTACCTTGCTGACCGAAAAAGTTGCAAACGTTCGTCTGCTTGGCGACGTAAATAACGACGGCAGCGTAACTACTGACGACAGTGCACTGCTGCTTCGTTCTGCCGCTGAACTTGATACTCTGGACGATGCTGCAACCGTAAGTGCAGATATGAACCAGGACGGTATTGCAGACACTTCCGATGCCGTTCTGATCCTGCAGACAGCTGCTGAATTCTGATGCAGAAGTTTTTACCGATCAAAAAATCGATTTTTATAGTTTGTCTTGCCATGATGCTGTGCTGGATTCCTGTCACAGCACATGCCGCAGGGCACAGGGAAGCACCAACATCTCCCACACGCATTTTATTTGTGGGAAACAGCTATACACAGCGAAATCATATGCCAAATATTTTTCGGAAACTGTGCAAGAGTTCTGGGCAGAACGTGATCGTAAGGTCACTCACCAATCCGGGACGTTCCCTGAAAAATACAAGCAACCCTACAACTGCCAACGGCAGAAAACTTTACCGGCTTCTGCGTATGCAGCGATGGGATTACGTCATTTTGCAGGATCGACGCTATTATCCGATTTCCAAACCACAGCGTATGAAAAGAACCATCCGCAAGCTGGCTCCTTATATTCAGGCCAGCGGTGCAAAGATGGTCCTTTATCAGACATGGGCCCCAGGGAAATGGCATAATGATTATAACCGGTACGATTCCGTGTCAAACCGCTCTGATTACCAGAGTATTCTTAACCGTACGATTGCGGAGATCGCCGAAGAGCACAATGCTCTCGTCGCTCCGGTTGGCACAGCATTTCTGCTCTGCAGCCATTCTTCGTATGGGATCAAACTTCTGATGGGTGACTATTCGCACCCGACCGTAGAAGGAAGTTACCTGGCAGCATGCGTCATTTACAACACTGTTTTTTCGAGATCCTCAATGGGCATCCCCTATACCGGAACTCTTGATGTGATGACTGCATTCAAGCTCCAGAAACTGGCTGAAACTGTATGTTTTGCATCTTAACCGGAGCAATATTTTCAACGAAATCACTCCGCAGATATATACAGTGATCCTGCCGCAAAAAAATCCGGAACAAAACAGTTTTTACTGTCCGTTCCGGATTTTTTTCTTTCATTTATTTGTGTTTCTTTTTTACTGCTGTTTCTCTTCGATGATCTTCTGGCTGTCGCTGTTCAGAATCTCCATAAATTCTTCTCCGGTGATCGTCTCATGCTCGTAGAGGAATTTTGCGATCTCATGCAGCTTCATAACGTTGTCTTCCAAGATTTTTTTTGCCTTCTGATGCTGTTCTTTGACCAGCTGAACGACTTTCTGGTCGATCAGCGTCTGTGTCTCCATGGAGCAGGTCAAAGAGCTGTCTCCGCCAAGATACTGGTTAGAAACGCTTTCCATGGCTACCATATCAAACTCTTCGTTCATACCGTAACGTGTGATCATGGCTCTTGCAAATTTCGTTGCCTGCTCGATATCATTGGAAGCTCCGGTTGTGATCTCACCAAAGATCAGTTCTTCTGCCGCACGGCCGCCGGTAAAGGTTGCGATCTTGTTTTCCATCTCTGTTTTGTTCATCAGGAAATGCTCGCCCTCTTCTACCTGCATCGTATAGCCGAGTGCACCGGAAGTTCTCGGAATGATCGTGATCTTCTGAACCGGTGCGGAATTAGTCTGCATGGCAGCAACCAGTGCATGACCAACCTCATGATAGGAAACGATCAGTTTCTCTTTATCCGACAGGATACGGTTTTTCTTCTGATATCCTGCGATAACAACTTCCACGCTCTCCATCAGATCTGCCTGTGTTGCAAATTTGCGTCCGCAGCGTACAGCATGAAGTGCTGCTTCATTCACGATATTTGCAAGTTCCGCTCCGGATGCTCCGGATGCAGCTCTGGCGATCGCATTGAAATCTACGTTATCCGCAAGTTTGATCTTTTTTGCATGGACTTTCAGAATATCCACACGACCCTGAAGATCCGGCAGTTCCACCGGAATACGACGGTCAAATCGTCCCGGACGGAGCAGTGCCGGGTCAAGAGAATCCGGCTGGTTGGTCGCTGCCAGAATGACAACACCTTTGGAACCGTCAAATCCATCCATTTCCGTGAGCAGCTGATTCAGCGTCTGCTCACGCTCATCGTTGCCGCCGATGCGTCCGTCACGTTTCTTGCCGACTGCATCGATCTCGTCGATAAAGACGATACACGGTGCTTTCTCGCTTGCCTGTTTGAACAGGTCACGCACTTTTGCAGCACCCATACCGACAAACATCTCAACAAACTCAGAACCGGAGATCGAGAAGAATGGTACGTTCGCCTCACCTGCAACTGCTTTTGCCAGCAATGTTTTACCGGTTCCCGGAGGTCCTACAAGCAGTGCACCTTTTGGCATCGATGCTCCGATTTCCTGATATTTGCCGGGATTGTGAAGGAAATCTACGATCTCTGTAAGCAGTTCTTTTGCTTCTTCCTCTCCTGCCACATCGGAGAATTTGATGCCGCTTGTGGATTTTACATAGATCTTGGCATTGCTCTTTGTGCCAAACATCATGGAGTTCATCGGGTTTGCCCCGTCACTCATCTTGCTCATCATCTTTTTGGAAAGCCATCTGCCAAGTGCAACAAAAATAAAGATTGGCAGTACATAGCCGAGCAGAAGATAAACGATCGGAGACATTTCTTCTGTGATCTCCGTGGAAAAAGTTGCACCTGCTTTGTACAGACGGTCTACCAGTTCCGGGTCGTTGATCACGCCGGTTTTGTACATCTGCGAATTGTCTTTGTTTGTAAAGAAGATCTCAGAATCGGTGATATTTACCGAGCCGATCTCCTGATTATTTGTCATCTGCATAAAAACATTGTAGCCGACTTCCTTTACCTGATGCTTCAGCACATTCGGAAAAACAAGTGTGTTGAGCAGTATCATGATCGTTGCCGCAATGATCAGGTAATAGATAAACGGCTTCTTTGGAGTTTTTACTTCCTTCATGATGTTCCTCCTTGTAAATACTTGGGGTAAGCGATGCTATAAAACCACTCTTGTGCAAGCACATCGTGGTTTCATGCTTCTGACCCTGGCATCTTTAAATCTTAAATCGATATCCCACGCCCCAGATTGTCTCGATATACTGTGGCTTGGCTGTGTTAAACTCAATCTTCTCACGAATCTTTTTGATATGTACCGTAACGGTCGCAATATCTCCGATCGACTCCATATCCCAGATTTCACTGAACAGCTCTTCTTTTGTGAATACATGGTTTGGATGCTCCGCAAGGAAGGTCAGCAGATCAAATTCTTTTGTGGTAAATGCTTTTTCTTCTCCATTTACCCACACACGGCGTGCTGTCTTGTCGATCTTGATGCCGCGGATCTCTACGATATCATTCTTCGGCATATTTGTGCTAACCAGACGCTCATAACGTGCCATATGTGCTTTGACTCTCGCTACCAGTTCACTCGGGCTGAACGGTTTGGTCATATAGTCATCTGCTCCAAGTCCCAGTCCACGGATCTTATCAATGTCATCTTTCTTTGCGGAAACCATCAGAATTGGCGTATTTTTGTGATTTCTGATCTCTTTACAGATCTCAAATCCATCCATTCCCGGCAGCATCAGGTCGAGAATGTAAAGATCAAATTCTTCTTCCAGGGCACGTTTGAGTCCAACGTCTCCCTTGCTCTCAATCTCAACTTCAAATCCGCTCAGTTCCAGATAATCTTTCTCCAGCTCTGCAATGCTCTCCTCATCTTCTATGATTAGTATTCTGCTCATTTACAGGCACCTCCTGATATTTTCTAAGGACAAAGTACATCACTGTACCACATCCGAGTTTACTGTTTGCCCAGATCTTTCCGCCGTGATCTTCGATGATCTTGCGTACGATGGAAAGACCGATTCCACTTCCTCCTTTGGAAGAATTCCTGGATGCATCCGCCCGGAAGAACCGGTCAAAGATTGCCGGCAGATCTTTTGCCGCAATACCTCGTCCGTTATCTTCGAACTCAACCTGGATGAAATCACCCACATCTTTGACACGGATGCTGATATAGCCTTTTGGCTTATCCATATATTTGATAGAGTTTCCGACAATATTGTTAATGACTCGCTTCAGCTGCTCTGCATCGGCGATCACAAGCACATCATTTTCAACTGAATTAAAGTAAGACAGCTCAATATTTTTGGATTCCAGATCCAGTCCGACCTCTTCCACACAGTCATCAAAATATTCACGTACATTAATCTTATTGAATGTATTTGGAATACGGTTTGTATCGATCTTTGAATAGAACGTCAGCTCATTGATCAGACGATCCATAT
>ENA-UOJK01001539-UOJK01001539.1-human-gut-metagenome-genome-assembly--contig:-C116-NODE-1539-length-14971-cov-5.117793_pt1 | contig 14971 bp, 10 predicted proteins | sample MGYA00242348_ERZ723895 | MGnify/ENA metagenome assembly ERZ723895
TGTTATTATATCGCCTTATTACCCTATAGTATATATGAAAATAGACATTACTTGTTTAATGTAGTATTGCTTTATATCATGTGCTTTTGTCAACTGTTCAGTCGGTTCTAGCTGGACAGTTCCGTGATTAGTGTTTGGGGGTATGATGTGGCTTATTATATATGGTAAGTAATATTTATTCTTCTTTCATTTTCTTTCTCCACCTCTGAAACCCTCTCATCAAACTTTCCTCTTCCACCGACTCTGCCATATCATACTTTACCACAAACTCATGCATTGACTTTATATACATCACCCCATTTTTGAACTTATTCTCCAACAGGAATGAATAAAGCTCCGCTTTCATTTCCACCTCAATTTCCTTTTCGATAATAAAAATACTGTCTTGCCCGAAGTAATTGTAGATTTCCGGGTTCTTGCCCTGCCTTGGGCTAGGAAGAACAAAAGTGATATTTCCTGTCTCTTTCCAAGAAACGCCTTGCGGATGAGGAACGGATAATTGATGCAAGAAATGATAAATGGGAGTGAGGTGGGAGAGGTGGATGGGGATGGGGAGCCTTGAAGTTGGATTGTTGTGCGATTGAAGTTCTAAACTTTGTCCGTACCGGACATACATATACCTCGCCAGATATGGCTTGATGGCAAACGTGACTGTAACCATGGGATTTGAATTTTGAATTGTTGAAATTTGTTGTATACTGATTGCCGCTTCGTGCGGCAGATTCCGTCGTGTTTGTTGGAAAAAATCCCATGGGTTACGGGGACGGAATTCTAATTCAGTAAGAAGTTGAAATTCAAATGGTTACAAATGCCGGTTTTTCCTTTAAAACCAACGGGCCGTTCCTTTAAAAGGAACGACCCGTTGCACACCGAGGAATGACCTCTTCCTTTTAAAGGAACGGGCGGCTCCCTAAAATCCATAGTGCAAAGCTATGTCTAATATTCTGATTTTTCAAAAGGAATAATAGCGGTAATCTTTATATTATGTAATGAAATATCATAAATAGTATACATCTCTAATTTATGCGTATGTATATTGGAATTATGTAATAAAAATATACTGATTGCAAAAGCGTATATTTTAACTATATTTATCAGATAACTATTCTTAAAGTGGAAAAACTTTTTATCCCATTTCTTGTTTCTTGCGTAACAGGCGGAAAAATAGTTCTGATAAATAAGGTGAACTTCGTACTTTTACGTCTCAAACAAAAAAAGCAAGATATGATGACATCAGTGAAACTTATGCTGAACAAGAGCAGGATATTGAATAATGGCAGTTACCCTTTAGTATTCCAGGTGATACACAATCGGAGAAAAAAGTTACTGTATACAGGCTACCGGGTGAAAGAGGAGGTGTTTGACGTGTCGGAAGGGAAGATTAAGAATGGCGCAGGTTCTGCTTTTACGGCTACGGAGGTCGTGAAAATGAACCGCGGGCTGCGGAAGCTGCGGAATCGGATTGATACGCGGATAAGGCAGCTTGAGCGGACAAGGGAAGAATTTACGGTGGAGGATATTCTGGCTCAAAATGCTTTTGGAACACGAGAACCGCAGTTTTATTTATTGCGGTATATCAATGCGCAGATTGAGCGTAAACGGGAACTGAAGAAGGTGGGGATGGCTGCGGCCTACAAGAGCACCCGCTCGTCGTTGGCAAAATTTATAAGCCGCCCCGATGTGCGGATGTCGGAGGTCGATTCGGCGTTCGTCGGGAGATACGGGGATTTCCTGTATAGTAACGGCGCTTCCGGCAATACGGTAAGTTATTACCTGCGTAACTTGCGTTCCCTGTATAACCAGGCGGTAGCGGACGGCTATCATCCCCGCGGCGAATATCCGTTTGCGAAGGCGCAGACCCGCCCGGCGAAGACTGTGAAACGTGCTTTGTCGCGCACGGATATGCAGAATCTGGCGGACTTGAATCTGGAGAACGAACCTGAACTGGAGTTTGCCCGCGACTTGTACCTGTTCAGCTTTTATGCGCAGGGAATGGCTTTTGTCGATATTGTCCTTTTGAGGAAGGCCGATATTTGCAATGGTGTGCTGGCCTATTCCCGTCATAAGTCGAAGCAGCTGATTCGCATAGCGGTGACTCCGCAGATGCAGGGCCTGATGGATAAATACAAGACGGGGAATGAATATCTTTTTCCGATAATCAGCGGTGAATACGCTTCGGGATACAAACAATACCGCCTGGCGTTAGGGCGTATCAACCGCCATCTGAAGAAAATCGCTGTTGCGGCTGATATAAAAGTTCCGTTGACGACGTACACCGCCCGCCATACCTGGGCTACCCTTGCCCGTGACTATGGAGCTCCGATTTCTGTGATTAGTGCCGGACTGGGGCACACTTCGGAAGAAATGACACGTGTCTATTTGAAAGATTTCGATGTGTCCATGCTCAACCAGGTGAACAGCATAGTCACAAACTTGTCCAGGTGAAATGATAATTTGTAATATAATCCGTTGAAAATTAGCAGATATTGTATTTTTGTTTATCTTTGCAGCATTGTAATCTATTCCGTAATAGAGATTATATTAAAATCTCCTTGTTGTTTTGAACTGTTTCACGCTGCAAAGTAAGCTTATTTATTTATAATAGGAATTATCATAAAGTACATATTTTTATTCATTTTGTACACGTGGTATGGTTATCTTCATAAACAGGGTAGTTTCCGCTCTGGCAGCGTTCCACCAACTGTTTGGCGGTGCATCCGAAATACAGTTTGCAGTGACGGTTGAAGTTGCTCTGCGAGTCAAATCCCAATTCTTCAACGGCGTCTTTTATACATACTCCCGGTTCGGTCATTTTTTCGAGTATCCTCCGGTTCTTTTGTTTCAGCATCCATTGTTTGTCAGTCATCCCGAACACATCGTGGAATTTGGAAAAGCAGAGGCTTCTTCCCAGGTTCGACAGTGAGATGAGCTGTTCTATGTTATCCACTCTGGTATGGTTGCGCATGACAAAATCCTTGAAGTCCATTTCTTTCCCGATGATGGGATGAAGCAGGGCTGCAATCTCCCGCTTTTCATAAAATCCGCGCAGGAGAAAGAAAAACTCCCGCTGCATCAGGGTGTGCAGGTGGGCGCAATTCATCCCGTTCCTGATGCAGTGGGTCAGCACTTCGAGGAACGGTGTCAGCGGGTAGTGTATCCCAGTGGGTGCGAAGTCATATTCAATGTGGTCGCATATACCTGATAAAGACTGCAATATGAGCTTGTCACAACTGTTTTCGGGCATGTCGAAAAACATGGAGAGCAGGCTTGAACCGTTTTCTCCGGTTCCCTTCAGCCGGGAAGAACGGGGGATGAGTACCATCTCTCCGGCATGGAACGGCCTGTTGTGGAACTGGTTGCAAGTAATGGTGAAACCGCCCTTCAGGAAGAACAGAAGATAATTCTTGCTTGTATTGTCTTCCTCAAATTCAGTGTTTTTGTCGAACTCCAGATACTTGAATCCGGTTTCAATCGTTGTCATGTAGTTTTGGCATGACAGGTGTTCTTCGATGTACAGCAGTTCGCTTTTCATAAGTTTTGATTCCATGGCAATAACTGTTTTTATTGTTTGGCCTGTTAGTTATCCGTTTGTTTCACAATTGTTTCAGTATCCATGTTTTTAATGAATTATATATCAAAATATTATTTTCCGTTTTGTCTGCCATGATTCATTATTTCATGATACTGAAACGTTGTATGGTTGTTTTATGTAATGCAAATCATTGATAATTAAGTTTTTATTGTCTGTATTCTTTTTGAAATCTCTATTACGGAATAGAGATGCAAGAAAAGCAACAATAAATAATAAGATGACATGAAGAAATATCTATGTTTAATCGGTGTCTTGGGAGTACTCCTTTGCAATACGGCCAACTCTTACGCCCAAAAGGTTGCGGTAAAGACCAATTTGCTTTATGACGCTACTACTACAATGAACCTGGGGCTGGAAATAGGCCTGGGCAAGAAATGGTCTCTCGACTTATCCGGAAATTATAACCCCTGGAAGTTTGATGATGAAACGCGCCTGCGCCACTGGGGCGTGCAGCCGGAACTTCGCTACTGGCTATGTGAGAAATTCAACGGTCATTTTCTGGGTCTGCACGGACATTACGCCAAATACAATGTGGGCGGAATGTCATTTTTGAGTGATAACATGGAGCGCCACCGCTATCAGGGACATTTGTGGGGCGGCGGAATATCCTACGGTTACCAGTGGCTGCTCGGCAGCCGCTGGAGTCTGGAGGCTGTGCTTGGAGTCGGCTATGCGCGGCTGGACCACTCCAAATATCCCTGTGCCACATGCGGCACCGTTCAGAAAAGTGAGAAGAAAAACTACTTCGGCCCGACAAAGGCTGCCGTGAGTATCATATACATAATAAAATAGGCAAATGATGAAAAGAATCTGTATATACGTGGCCTTGGGAGTGCTGGGCGCATTTTCCGCCCATGCCCAGGAGATAAATATCGGACAGACCGTTGCCCGGAAAATAAGCGACGACAAAGTGGAAGTGTCATTCAGTATGGATTGCAGCACGCTGCGTCTTCCCTCGCGCCGGCAGATGGTAATCACTCCCTTGATAATCAGCCGGTCGGAAAGCGATACGCTCGCCCTGCCTTCAGTCTGCATTGCAGGCAGAAACCGTTATCGCATGAACAAGCGGAAAGAACGTCTGTACGGCAAGGAGCATGGCAAAGCACCGGCTGGGGGAGAGGGACAGGAAATGATTCGTTTTAACAGGAAACGGGATATGCTGCTGGAATATAACGAAACAGTCCCGGCACAGGAGTGGATGTCCGGGGCACGTGTCGAGATATTCCGTGAACTGCAGGGATGCGCAGGTTGCGGGGAAGCGCTGGGTAATGCCCCCGTTGCCGAACTTCCTCTATTCAAAGAGGAGGTGGAACGCCCGAATCTGCAAATAATGTTGGCACAGGCAGAGGAGAAACGCCGTTCCTTCACCCGCAGCGCATATCTTAATTTTAAGGTGAACCAGTCGGCATTGCTTGCCGATTATATGAACAACCCTGTCGAGCTGGCTAAAATCTATTCGTCCATTGATTCCATCCGTGAAGACAATAATTATCGCATTGCCCGGATTGAGATAGTGGGCTACTCGTCACCGGAAGGCAGTTATGCCGCCAACGCGCGCCTTTCCGAACAACGCGCGAAAGCGTTGGAACAAAACCTGAAACATGCCTATCAGCTGGACGACAGCATGATAGACTGCCGTTCGGTGCCGGAGAACTGGGAAGGGCTGGCTGCATGGCTGCGCGAATACCGTCCTTCCTATATGCAGAAAGTGCTCGACATTATCGGGCAGACTCCCGAACCGGACGCGCGCGACGCGAAGATAAAGGCTATCGACGGTGGAAAAATCTATAATGCCTTACTACAGGAGGTATATCCGAAGCTGCGCCTGGTGGAATATACAGTCAGCTATACGGTGGTCCCGTTCTCCGTGGAGCAGGGACGGGAAATCATCAAGACGCGCCCCGACAAGATGAACCATAACGAAATGTATCAGGTCGCAGTCAGCTACGGCAAAGGTTCGGACGAATACAACAGGATTATCCGGATGATTGCCGCCCGCTTTCCGGGTGACAGGATAGCTAACAACAACGCCGCTATCGTGGCTTGGGAAACGGGAGATTACGACGCTATGCGGGTGTACCTGAAACGTCTGGAAGAGATAAAGGCTGAATAATACAATTTGGATAATATAATCTGAAACATACAATCTGAAACATAAACTTAGTAATTAACATTTTAGTATTAATTAAATTTTAAAACAATGAAATTGGACAAATCTTTTTTAACGCTGTTTGTCGGACTGGCGATGGCAGCATGTAGTAATGATGAAGAGATGGCAACCGGCGGACAAAACCAGTTGCCGGTAGACGGTAGGGAGGCTTATATGTCCGTGTCTGTGGCAATGCCTAAAAGTACAGGAACACGTGCTCTGGGAGAACATCATGGGACAGCGGACGAGCAGAACGTAAAGGAAGTGCTTCTCGCGTTGTTTGACGCGTCGGACGTTTGTCTGGAAACAAAGACATTGGCTACAACCGACTATATCCTTAATGTAGGCGGTGCCAATAAGGCAGGATATGATGGAAAGGCATTCAAAGTACCTTCCGCTACCGCCAAAGTGCTGGCAGTAGTCAATCCGAGCGACAAGTTCAAGACAGCCTGTGTGGCTTCCGCTTCCTGGTCTGCCATCAACGGTGCTGTGGAGCAGACACTTGACGAAGTGACTGGAACGTCAAAGAACAACTTTATGATGATTAATGCCGGCGACAATGCGAACCCGACTAACGGGGCATTGGTGACAGCCAATGTGAAGGTGGTTGACGGAACGACTATCCCTGACGTTGCTACCGCGATATCCGAAGCCCAAGCTGACCGTTCAATGATTTATGTAGACCGTGTCGTTGCTAAAGTTTCTTTAGGAACAAATCCGGACGGCCTCAAGGTTCCCGCCGGAGTGACCTGTACATTCGGTGACTGGGCATTGAATATCACCAACAAGAGCATGTTCCCGTATTCTGAAATCGTAATGCCTGCCGGAGGTTCTACAGGTGCGGATTACAGAATAGACCCGAACTACGAACTTGCAGGATTCGATGTGTCGCAGTTCAACTACCTGAAAGTAGCTGACGACGGTACTTTGCCTGCTGACTTCTCGGCTATGGCAGACAGCAAATACTGTCTTGAGAACACAATGGCTGCCGACGCGCAAACCCAGGCACAGACTACGTCTGCCGTAGCAAGTGCGGTTTACACTCCTGGCTCATTTACTGTGGGCGAAAGCTGGTTCCGCCTTTTGGGTGTCACTTACAAGACATTGGCTGATTTGCAGGTAGTATATAACGCTGCAAAGGCAGCTGGTACAGCCGATGCGGCACAAACACAGGTAATCACTCTTTGTGACCAGTTCTATGCACGTATAGCCAAAGCCGCCACTGCACAAGGCAAGGCTGTCGGTGCTGATTTCGCCTCTATTACTATCACTGAACTGGACGACCTTAAGAGCGGTGGCGAATACTCCAAACCCGATGCGGCAGCCGGTGAAACCGTAGGTGTGGAATACTTCCAAAAAGGCGTATGCTACTATAACATCCTCATCCATCATGACGACGCTATCACCGCAACGATGGCGCATGGCAAATACGGTGTCGTACGCAACAACTGGTACACACTGACTATCAACAGCGTGAAGCAACCGGGTACTCCCTGGCTTCCTGACACCACAAATCCTACTGACCCGAAAGACCCGGGTGAGGACGATGATGACAAAGAAGCATATCTCTCTGTAGAAATTACGGTAAATCCATGGACTACCTGGAGCCAGGGAGTGGATTTGTAATGACTGATATATCGGGCTAAAATAACAATTAAAATTATAAGAAGGCGTTATGATACGGCGCAGGCTTGTCTTGTGGCGCCTTCTTTTTTCTTTCTTTTCGTTTTTATCCAGCCGGCGGAGGCTTATTTCCGTGAATCAAGACCTTGATTTTAAAAGAAACAGATAAAAAACTCGGTCTTGCCATACAGACAAGTTTTGCGGCTTGTCCACCAAAGCAGATTATTCCGAGAAAAGCGCGCGAAGCCGCTTTTCCACACTATATAGAGAAATTAGAAAAAATAAATAGAACCATAGATTATGAGAAAGATAATGAAAACAGAGGGTGCCGTCCGTCGGATGGGTTATGGAAGTTGCCTGTTGTTATTGCTTGTACTCTTTTCCTGCACATCCATTGATGAGACCCTGCCGGAATGCCGGCTGTATGTCCGTTTCCGGTATGACTATAACATGGAGTTTTCCGACGCTTTTGCATCGCAAGTGAATCGTGTCGACGTGTTTGTATTCGACAAGGATGGCACGTTTGTCATGAAGAAGAGCGAGCAGGGCGAAACTCTGGGTGGCGGCAGCTACCGTATGCCGTTGCCGCTTCCGGCCGGTGAATACCGGATAGCCGCCTGGGCGGGAATGAGCGATGACTTTGAAATGCCGGAACCGGTTGCCGGAAAAACGACACTGGAAGATTTGACGGTAAGAATGAAACGGGAAGAGTCATTGGTGCACAATAAAGCCCTGAACCCGCTTTGGTATGGCGGGGTACAGGCCGTCAGCTTTACCGGCAGACAGGAACAGACGGAAACGGTCTCCCTGATAAAGGATACCAATAAGTTCCGCTTCATCCTGCAAAAGTCCGGACCGGGGGAAGAACTGGATATCAATGACTGCCTGTTCGAAATCCGTGCGGACAACGGATATTACGACTGGAACAATGACCTGCTGGATGACGACATGATTAGTTACCGGCCGTATTATCTGGAAAAAGTGGAGGATGTGGGCATTGTGGTGGAAATGAACACCATGCGCCTGCTCGAACATAAAAAGGTGTATCTGACGCTTACGCGCAAGTCGGACGGCAAGGAACTGATGAAGATTGACCTGATACCCTACCTGCTTCTTACAAAAATGGAAGGGCACAATATCCCGGCGCAGGAGTACCTCGACCGTCAGAGCGAGTATGCGATTGTCTTTTTCTATAACCCGGAATTATTGAATTTCCTTTCCACCAAGATTGTGATTAACGGCTGGACTATCTGGCTGAAAGGTGAAGACCTCTGATAAATAAACAAAGATTGATGAATATGAGATATAAAGGTTATATATGGTGGGCATGGTTGCTGTTGGTCTTGTTTTCCTGTACGGAAAGCGAACAGGCAATTGAACCGGTGAATCCCGGGGAAGTGCGGATGAGCATGAATATCAGTACGCGTGCCACGAGTGACCCGGAAGTGCTGAACGCGAACGAAACCCGCATCAGCCGCCTTCGCATCTATGTCTTTGACGGCACGTCACTGGATAAGATGTATTACTGGCAAGGGCTAACCGCTACTGACGGTACTTATACTACTCCGGTTTTTACGGTGAAAGCCGCTACCGGGAAAACATTATATGCCATTGTAAACGAACCTGTTGATACGAATACCCGTGCTATATTGGAGTCTGTAGACCATCCCGACGACCTGGTGGACGTGCAGTATCAAATGGCGGATTACTTGACAACTAAGACCAATGTAAATGTAGTGGAATATACTAAAGATTACTGCCTGCCCATGTATGGAGAACTGGCAGGAGTGGATGCGGCGGAAGGGACGACACAGACAGTCAACATGCGTGTAGACCGTGCGGTGGCACGTGTGGATGTCTATATGCGTAAAGAAGCGGGAAACTGGGAGGAAGTTCAGATACCTGCGATGTTGGTTGTGACGGGAGTTTCCAAAACCGGGTTCATTTCTCCCGAGAAGACTGGTAATTATGCATCTTCCGTAATCAATATGCTGTTGAGAAAGACAGTCGGAGAAATTCCTGAAGAAACTTCCCCGAAAGACAAAGGCGTATTGGCTTACTCTTTTTATATTCCGGAAATGGAATGCAAAGACAGTAAATTGCAAATAGGTATCGACGAATACGATATGATAGAGTTAGGTGGAGACGCGAATAATTCAGGTGGAGCGCCTTTGGAAAAGCTGGAGCGTAATCATGTCTATCAATTACTGTGCCGGTTCATGCAAAAAACAGTCTCTTTGGATATAGACTTGACGGTGTGTCCGTGGATAGCGTTAGAACCCCAGGTGGAAGAAGTGAAGGATATACAAATAACGAACTGTTATGTTGTACCGCCCGGCGGAAGAGTACATATACCTACAGACGGGGTGTACAAGGCATGGGCACAAATGGATGAATTTGAACGTACGCCTATTCCCGAAGGTGAAGTTACGGCCGAAGTGCTTTGGCAGGACGGAATAGGAGTAATGACGGAGCGTAGTGTGAAAGTGATGAACGCGGAAAAGCGTGACAAGGCTTATATCGTTGTAGAGACAGGGAATAAGGCGGGAAATGCAGTAGTTGCAATGAAAGTGAATGGAGAAATTTATTGGAGTTGGCATATTTGGTGTACGGACTATAACCCGAACCTGAAAGAGGGACAACAGGAACTTAATGGGTTTGTCTGGATGGATAGGAATTTAGGAGCGACATACAATAAATATAATGAAGAGGGGGGGATTAAGTCCAAAGGCTTTTTGTACCAGTGGGGACGGAAAGACTTGTTTCCGCCTACAAAGGGTTGGGAGAAAACGGAATCTGATGAAGACTTGTACAATCTTGCTGGTGAAATTATAACTTTCTCAAAAGTTCCAGTGAAAGTCTTTAATAATATACCTAATTCAGTACATAACTCTATGAGTTTTTATACGAGTGAAGAAAGCTGGTATACGAATGCAAAGGGAACATATAGAAGAAATGATTTGAGCTTATGGAATAGCAAAGTAGGAAAGAAAACGATTTTTGACCCCTGCCCGGATGGTTGGAGGGTGCCTGTTGGTAAAGATGGGGAGTATGAATCTCCATGGGAACAGGCTAAAAAAAATGTTACGCCTTTGGTGCGTTATAAAGGATTTTCTCTCAAGGGTATTTATTATCCTGCAGCAGGTTATCGTGAACTATTAACAGGGAATATGCCAAATAATTCTTTCTTGGATAATGCATTATATTGGGCGGGGAATATTCCGTCTTTATATAGACAGCCTAGTATAATGCGTTATACATTAATAGATTCTACAGGTTATTCCTTTTCTATAAGTGTTGCGTGGGATGCTTATGGCGGTTCTGTACGATGTGTGAAAGAATAAAATGGAGGTTACTATGATAAATAAATTATTTGCATTTTTCTTTATAGCATACTTATTATCTTCATGTGTAGAAGATATAGAGAATTATGACCTTGGCAATGTGGACAACATGATACCCGACGGCAAGGAACTGATGGAACTCCGTTTGGTGATACCCGGGGATAAACAGTCGGTTGTCCGAAGCATTGAGAATGGAACGGCCGGTGAGAACAGTATTGAGCAGCTTTACATGGATGTAATGGACGGCGGAGGGAATCCGATAGAGTACCGGCCCCGTTCCACAGGGGACGGAACATTGAAGTTGACTCATTATGCTGATAGTTTCTACGTGGTTTCTACACTGTTTGATATAGGGACATTGAAGGAGGGTTACACCTTTCGTGTACGTGCCAATGCGGATGAGCCTCACGGGATAATCGGACAACCCGTTCCCCCTTTCTACATGTCGGGCACGGGAATGATTTATGGCGGCAGGCACTTCAGAGCTTCCGCACATTTGTTGCGGGGGGTGGCCAAACTGCGAACAACCGTTCGTAAAACTTCTTCTACTGTTCCGCAGGAATTGACTATAGGAGATGTAAAAGTACAGGTGCTTCATGTCGCGGATAGGATTCGTAAATATGCTCCGTTTCCTTCTCATGCCAATGAAGCTATTACCAATAATAAAGAAAATGGGCTGGAGTATCCATTACATTATTCGGATTATCCGGAAGTAAGTCTGACAGATATAGCATTACAAGAGCAAGGTGAACTTGACGGTGAGGCAGTCACTTTTTATTCTCATTACGTCTATGAAAATTATCTGGAACAGGAGTCCGATTACGACATAGATACCAACGTGACGTCATTGAAAGTAGTTATTCCGGTGACGGATGGAGTTACCAGTCGGGTGATAGAGCGCACGATACCTGTAAAAGCGGAAAATTCTTATCGGATAAAACGTAACCATATTTATTCGGTGGACGTACAAGTGCTAAGTATCAATGAAGTGAAAGTATTCACGGATATGCTCGATTGGGAAGATGTAGGAGTCATAGGGGATATTGTAGGCACTTACTTTGATATAGACAGGAGTGCAAGTAAGGGAATAACGCTTATTAAAGATATTGCCGACCCGGTGAAGCTGGTGAAAGTGGACTGTCATACTCCGGGACGCTTACGAATCAGGGCTTTGCAACCTAATAAGACGGATTTAATATCAACAACAGATTTACAGCTATATTGCGATGGAATAGCGGAAACGGATAAATTGGCGGATAACAGTGGCATTTATGACCTTACTGCCGCGCAAGTAATGAATTTCTATTGTACCACCGGCAGTGTTCCCGCCAACTTTGAAGGTGGTTTTATCGAAATCTCTTCCGATAATGTACATGTGGTATATATTCCTATCGGTTCATTGGATACTTTTATTCCATTGGACACGGAAGGGACTTCCAACAGTTATATAGCAGATAGAGGTGCGGCTTCTTATTCTTTCACAGCTACCATAATGGGAAACGGAGCGGACGGCATTATTGACGAAGGGAAGTTTGAAGACGCAAGTGGCAATATCTTGACAAAAGCTGGTGGTGCCAACATACATCCTTTATCGGCCAAATTGCTTTGGCAGGATACGGATGAACTAGTGGAACAAGTTGGTTTGTCTGATGGTAAGGTTCAAGTGAAAATGGGACGAAGCCGGGGAAATGCATTGATAGCTGTCTATGATAAGGCTAATCCTAATGCGGAGGATGCGAAAGTGTTGTGGAGTTGGCACCTTTGGTGTACGCCTGTGCCACAAATAATAGAATGTGCCACATCAATATACACGGGCAATAACTATAAAGTGATGGACCGTAATCTTGGTGCGACTACTTCAGAACCGAATTTGGGCACTACTCAAGGACTACATTATCAGTTTGGACGTAAAGACCCGTTTTCGGGTTCTTTATCTTATGATGGAGAAAGGACAATATTGTATGATGTGAGAAGTTCTACTTCTATTCTCAAAGCGGAAATTATAGATGAAGCTATACAAATTAGACAGGCTTTAAATTTTCCAGACATATATTTTCTAAGGCATAGTGACCAGGAAGATTGGTATGAAGGTGTCGGTGCTCATTATCTTTGGGGGAATCCTGAAGGAAGGGCGTCTGTACATCCGGTTAAAACTACTAAAACAATTTATGACCCTTGTCCTGCTGGTTATAAGATATTGCCTGGAGATGTATTTTTTGTCTTTGCACGTACAACTAAACCAAGTGAGTATTCGAATGAGATAATATGTAAGGTTGAGAACCTTAATTCTCTCTTTTATGTAAAAAAAATAGAGGATGGTGGCACTACTTTTTATGCTGATGGCGCAGGAGTAGATGAGACGAAATTGATTTATTTGCCACTGGCTTATTCTCCCCAATGGGCTGCCGGAAAGTTGCATTCTTCTGGTTACTATTGGACTTCGTCTCCTCGCGGGGATGACCTTTGGTATCAAGGATTTACCTTTTACAATCAGAGTGGTAGTACATATTGGTTGAATAATGGGCTGCCTTCTTGGAGATTGGCTTCGGTTCGCTGTGTAAAAGAGTAAATTAGACTAATATCTAAGATTTGAAAATAATGGAAAAGAAAGTAATACAATCCTTAGTATTTATGAATAGTGAACGAGTAATGTCTTTTCTCTTCGTATTTGCGTTAATATTAATTAGCTGCAATGATGATATGGGACTGATTAACATATCTTCCCCAAAAACACTTCAGCTATCTATCCCTGATGCGGAACTAGTGCAGGTACGTAGTGTGGCAAATGAGTCGTAATGTAAGATTAGCGGTATACAAGTGTTCGTATACAATGATTCTCACACCTCATCTCCTGTATATTATCAGGAGGGCACGACTGATTTATCTTTTTTGTTTGGAAATGGAACAGCGTCGCCAACCGTGACATTGAAAGAATACATTCCCGCTGACAAAGAACGAATTTATGTAGTTTGTAACCTGACTAATCGTTCTTCTGTATCAGGAACAGGTGATTTTCTTATAGATGAAACGGTAAGTGAGGAACAGTTAAGAAATTATACGAGTCAAGGCTTGATAAGTGGTATCTCTAATTTGAAAGATGGAGGACAGTCAATTCCTATGTACGGGTGGATGGAATGGAATGAAAAGGCTACCTCTAACGTGTGTCTATTAACCCGTTGTCTTGCAAAAATAACGGTTGATGCAGCAGCGGATTTGTTTTCCGGTAAACAGGTCTATTGGGAGTGGGAAAATTTGAATTATTCAGATTTTGTATTGGACAGCGAATATCGTGGCATTTATCAAGGAGCTATCAATGGCGCCGCTACTTCCGGAAAGTATGATTTACTTTCTGCGACAACACCTGTCGACGGGGCGATTGGATTGGTGACTACCTATTACCCTTTAGAGTACAAACATTCTGTTTATGCTTTAGGAAATGTGGTGGATGAAAAAAAGTTTTCCCAAGACCGTTCCATGTTGCTTCTTACTGTTCAGAATCCGGATGGCTCGAATAAGGAGTATTATCGTCTCGACTTTTGGGATAAAGAGACAGGAAAGTATCTGGATATAGTGCGAAACCACGCTTATCGTTTCAATATTACGAAGTTGAAAAGTAAAGGATATACTTCCGCACAGGAAGCAATCCAGAACCCGGGAAGTAATATTGAATATATGATAACAGTTTCTGACAAATGGACGCAAGGGTTCAACTCAAACGGGCAATACCTGGTTAATACGGATAGGAAAGAAATAAAGTTGTTGCAAGGCTCAATAACAGACCCGGTGATAATGTTGAAGATAGAGTTGCAGGCAGATGATGCAGGAAATGTCAATTTGGATAATGTGACAACCCGTAAAGTACGTTTATTGGGAAAGGATAAAGAGTTAGTGTCCCGTTTTTTCATTCAAACATTTTATAGCACGGATAATGAACATCTGATTCCAATAGATAATGGAATTGTCATGGACGCTATGCCTTCAGTGCCAAGTATGGGACTAAATATTACCGGAAACGAATGTGAATTACCGTTGGATAATAAATATTGGATATATGCTACTGTGGTTGACGGAGCTACCGTTATGCCGAGGGAAGGATTCCTGGAAATAACAATAGGCAACATAGTGAAATATATCCCTTTCAGTATCATTCCTCACACAGAAGCGTTTCCTGTAGATGAAGACGGTCCGGCAAACTGCTTTATCACTCCGGTGACTTATGGCGTTTATTCGTTTGACGCTACGGTGATAGTAAATGGTGTGGAT
>ENA-UOJK01001555-UOJK01001555.1-human-gut-metagenome-genome-assembly--contig:-C116-NODE-1555-length-14874-cov-7.678791_pt1 | contig 14874 bp, 10 predicted proteins | sample MGYA00242348_ERZ723895 | MGnify/ENA metagenome assembly ERZ723895
CTAAAAAAATAAATGTCGTAGAGAATAATAAGAATGGAACAGATTAATAATTAAAGCTATATTTATATTCTTATTATATTGTTTTAAACCGTTTTGATACGATTGATTGTTTCTTATTAGTATGTATATATTGTGAATAGAATTTATTTAACTGTTTTTCTTCATTAGTATTTTATTGTAATGACGATGCAAATATAAGGCGAATCTAAATAATAAAATGATACTTTTTTATCATTTCATTGTATTTCTTGAAACGGGATACTTATTTGTTTGTAAATCAATTCTTTTCCATATTTCTTTTCTTTGTTTTTCGAATTTGTATTTCAATCATAGAATATATGTCTCTTGGTTTTTAATGTTTGCTATATATTTTAGATATGTAATGTATGTACATATGTATACATATGTGCCAAAAGTGTATTATTGGTGTATTTGTCTTGTATGTATCTATATATGGCTAAGATGGGTATATTACGTACACGATTCTTTGCTTATATTCGCCTCCAGTAATTTTGAGTAGTGAATATTATGATGAATAAGGTATTGTGTTCTCTTTTATTATTTCTGTCAATCTCTTGTGGTCTACAAGGAAGAAATGCTAATTATGCCAGAGATAGTAAACGGATTTGGTTGGATTCTAAGGAAATCCATCATGGAGAGTATGTATGGAAAATGAAGAAAGCAGGCGATGTGATCTCTTCTGCGGAAAAGGTCTCGACCTTAGGGTATGATACAAGTGATTGGCTCTCCGCCATAGTGCCCGGAACTGTACTGAACTCTCTTGTTTATAATAAGGAGTATCCGGAACCTTATTATGGAGTGAATAATAAGTTGGAATCCGGTAAGATTCCTGATATCTCTAAAGTAGGGCGTGAGTTTTATACTTATTGGTTTCGTACTGAGTTTGATGTGCCTGAATCTTTTGCTGGAAAAACAATATGGTTGCAACCGGACGGTGTTAATTATCGGGCAGAAATATGGGTGAATGGTAATTTATTGAGTACGCTGAATGGTATGTTTATAAGCGACTACATAAATGTGACGGATTTTGTTAAGGTAGGTCGTAAAAACATACTTGCTGTCAAGGTATATCCGGTCGATGTGCCAGGTACTACGATGCCGAAAAGTTGGGGAGCTACCGGAGAATTCCATAACGGAGGCAATGGAAATATTGGCTTGAATACAACTATGTTGATGAGTGTAGGGTGGGACTTTACTTTTATGGATGGCATCCGTGACCGTAATACAGGTATTTGGAAAAGTATTTCTTTATATACAACGGGTGCAGTGGCTTTGCGGCATCCGTTTATTAAGTCAGAGTTGAGAAAGCCGGAGTACGATATAGCTCGGGAGACAATTTCTGTAGAGGTGAATAATGCGCTTAATTCTACGGATACGATTGATTGCGTAATCAGTAGTGAAATCGTGGGTGAGAATATTATAGTGAAGAAACCTCTCCGTATTTTACGAGGGGAAAATAAAACAGTTGTATTTACCCCTGAAGAGTTTCCGCAGTTGGTTATAGAAAATCCCCGTTTATGGTGGCCCGTCAATAAGGGCCCGCAGAACTTATATGAGTTAAAGATGACCGTGTCTGTCGATGGTGTCGTTTGTGATTCTGTAAAGACGCGCTTCGGTATTCGTGAGATAACCTCTGATATGAATACTCCGGATCATTCACGCGTATTTTATATAAACGGAAAACGCATTTTTATTCGGGGAACAAACTGGATTCCGGAGGCCATGCTTCGTAGTTCGGATGAACGCACTTATGCTGAATTACGATACACGAGACAGGCCGGAATTAACCTGATTCGTTTCTGGGGTGGCGGTATTGCCGAATCTGATTATTTTTTTCAACTTTGCGACGAAATGGGATTGTTGATTTGGCAAGAGTTTTGGATGACAGGGGACACGCGTCATCCGCAGGATAAGGGAGTTTATCTGAATAATGTGGAATCTACGGTAAAACGTATTCGTAATCATCCTTCTTTAGCCTACTATGTAGCTTCTAATGAAAGTTCGGAAGTAACTGGTACGCGAGAGTTATTAATGAAACTTGACGGGACGCGTGGGTATCAGATGCAGTCGGAATGCGAAGGAGTACACGACGGTAGTCCGTATAAGCAAGTTAATCCGATGCAACATTATGAAAATACGGCATCGTCCAGAGGAAGTCGGGTAGATGGTTTTAATCCGGAGTATGGAGCTCCTACGCTTCCTACAGTAGAAATATTGAAAGAAATGATGGATGAGAAGGATTTATGGCCTATTAATAGAGAGGTATGGGATTATTTAGATGGTAATGGCTTCCATTTGATGTCTACCATGTATAAAGAACTGGTTGATAACTATGGAAAATCTTCTTCTATTGAAGAGTTTGCTCAAAAAGGGCAGTTCGTTGGTGCTATTAACTCAAAGAGCATATGGGAGGTGTGGAATTATAACAAATTGGATTATGGAGATCGATTTTGTTCGGGGTTACTCTTTTGGTATCATAACTGTCCTGTACGTCAAGTGAGTGCTCGTATGTGGGATTGGTCGTTGGAACCGACAGCATCACTTTATCATACAGCGAATGCCCTTGAACCGCTACATGTACAATTTGATTATTTGAAGAATACGGTATCTGTAATTAACGATTATTACAAGTCTTTCAGCAATTATACGGTGATGGTACAGGTGTATGATATAAATAGCAGGAAAGTTTTTGAAAAGTCTGCTAAAATAAATCTGCCATCAGACGGAGTTATCAACGATGTATTTACTATCTGTTTTCCCGAGGATATTTCACAAATACATTTTATAAAGTTGAGACTGACGGATGAAAGAGGGAGGGAGGTATCTTCTAATTTTTATTGGCGTTCTAATGACAAATACGAAGGTAAAGATACAACTACTGGCCCGGCGGCTTCGGGATTTGAGGATTTGGTAAAAATGAAACGGGCAAGGCTTGTCAGCTCTTGCAAGGTAAGGAAAACTGATGGACAATTTTGGGTAGATGTCACTTTGCGAAATGTTTCTAATTCTATTGCTTTTTTTAATCAGCTACAATTTTTAGATCAAAATCTGAGTCCGGTTCGTCCGTCGTTTTATACAGATAACTTTTTCTCACTTATGCCGGGTGAAAGTAAATTGGTAACAATAGAAACGGCTGATCAGAATTTGAAGAATACACCTGTTTTAGTCATAAAGGGATGGAATATAGAGCGAAAGCAGATTAATTTGGAAAAATAATGTATTAAATGAAAATATGTAAATTCGTTATATTATTAACCTTTGTTCTGCTTGTTGTAGAAAAAGTTTATCCTATACAGGCGTGTCCGACGCTTACTCTCAAGAGGAGAGTTAATGTAGATAAAGTGTTGAGAAGTGCTGCGCATCAATATCTATATATGGCAGATAGATTAAAAGGAACGGATGTGTTCCCGAAAACATATGATGTGAAAGAGCATAAACCGGAGAATAGTTCTTCTAAATGGTGGTGTAGTGGCTTCTATCCGGGTACTTTGTTTTATTTGTATGAAGAAACTGGCTATGAAGAGCTATATATGGAGGGGGTACGTATGTTGAAGTTATTGGAGCCCGAGCAATATAATGTAAGTACGCATGATATTGGCTTTATGATGTATTGTAGTTATGGTAATGCCAATCGTATAGTTCCGCAGTCCGGCTATAAAGATATAATTGTTAACAGTGCGCGCTCTCTTATTACCCGGTTTAGTCCGATGGTCGGTTGTATTAAGTCACATAATCGCGGACCGAATGATTATGTGGTTATTATTGATAATATGATGAATTTAGAGTTGTTGCTCTGGGTGGCGCAAGCTATTGGTGATAATTCTTTTTATGATATCGCAGTAAAGCATGCCGATACGACTATGAAGAATCATTTTAGGGCTGATAATAGTCTTTATCATGGGATAAATTATGATCCGGAAACGGGAGGAATTCAACATTATCAAGCCGGACAAGGTGTGTCGGAAAAATCAGCTTGGGCTCGTGGGCAGGCTTGGGGATTATATGGATATACGATGATGTATCGTTTTACAAAAGATACCAGATATCTTGAACAAGCAGTAAAAATAGCAGAATTTATATTGAATCATCCCAATATGCCGGAAGATTTGGTCCCTTATTGGGATTATAATGCGCTTGATATACCGAATACTTTGAGGGATGCTTCAGCAGCTGCTATTAGTTGTGCCGGGTTATTCGAGTTATGTCGGTATGTTTCGGAAAATTCCAGACAGAAATATTTTGAAGCTGCCGAGAAAATGTTACAGGAATTATCTTCATCCGAGTATATGGCAGAAGTAGGTACTAACGGTGGATTTATTTTGAAACATTCTGTCGGTAATATGCTGGCTGGGACAGAAGTAGATGCACCATTAACGTATGCAGATTACTATTTTGTAGAGGCATTGTGCCGGTATAAATCATTAACGAATAAATAGTTGAATGTTATGATAAGTAGATGTAAAACAATACTATTGACTATGTTTTTATTAACTTCACCGTATCTTCTTACAGCGTACGGAGTGAAGGAAGGAAAGAAAAATATTGAACCGGTCGGATTGCAGTGTGAATATTTGCATAATCCGTCAGGGTTGGATATTCCTCATCCGCGTTTGAGTTGGAAAATGGGAACGACGGTTGCCGTGCGTGGGCAGAGACAGACTGCTTATCAGGTTCTGGTAGCAAGTAGCCGGGAGTTGTTAGATAAAGAACAGGGAGATTTATGGGACAGCGGGCAAGTACATTCAGATGAATCGGTCCATATTGTTTATGATGGAAAAACACTGATTACAGGGCAAAAGTGCTTTTGGAAAGTTCGTTTGGCTGATGAACAGGGCAACTGGACATCATGGAGTGAACCGGCTTATTGGCAGATGGGATTGTTTGCCGATGATTGGAGTGCCCATTGGATAGGGAGTGCTGAAATGGAATCCCAAAGTGTGGGAGGCCGGCCGGTAGATAATAAAATGTTTGATCCGTGGTTTCGTAAGACTTTTACTTTAACAGAGAGCCTTAAAGAGGCACTGATTTACGTAGCCTCTATCGGATATCATGAATTGTATGTGAATGGTTGTAAGATTGGAAATGCCGTACTTGCTCCGTCTGTGACAGATCATAAATCGCGTGCCCGTTATGTGACGTATGATATCAGTCATTATCTGAAAAAAGGGGAGAATGTAATTGCTTTGTGGTTGGGTACTTCTTGGGCTGTATTTCCTGCTTATCAGCGTAATGACAAGCCAGCTATTCCAATGGCGTTGGTACAGGCTGAGATAACGTTGACTTCCGGCAGCAAAGTTCGGGTGATAACAGACGGCAGTTGGAAGACGCATGCAAGTCCCAATGTGCTGATGGGATATTGGGATGCACATCATTTTGCCGGTGAGTTTTATGATGCTTCTTTGGAGATCAATGGATGGAATGAAGCTGGTTTTGACGACTCTGAATGGGCGGAAGCAAAGGTTTACCAACCGCAGATTATGGTTTCCGCCGATAAAGCGGAGTCCAATCTGCTGATGGATGAGATTAAACCGGTTGCGGTCGAAGAGGTGAGCCCGGGCGTGTATCGTGTGGATATGGGAATTAATTATGCCGGATGGTTTGAAATGCCGCTTGTCGGACAACCGGGAGATTCGGTCGTTTTCCGCTTTTCGGAGAGAGAAAAAGATGCTTGCAGCTACGGAATACATAGTATTTATAAAATAGGGCCTGACGGGAAAGGTACTTTCCGTAATCGCTTTAACTACATGACCGGACGTTGGGTTCAGATTACCGGCTTACGGTCTGCACCCGATTTGAAACAGATACGTGGATGGATGATTCGTCCCGATTTTCGGCGGTCGTCCGGATTTGAATGTGATATATCGCTTTTAAACGATCTTTATCGTACCACATTATGGACTTTTGAAAACTTGAGTCTGGGTAATTATATTGTAGATTGTCCTCATCGTGAACGTAGGGGGTATGGTGGTGACGCATTGGCTACTACGCGTACCGGTTTGGATAATTATCAGTTGGGGGCTTTTTATACCAAATGGATGGAAGATTGGCGCGATGTGCAGGGAGAAGATGGAAATGTACCATATACGGCTCCTACCTATATTGGTGGTGGCGGTCCTTCCTGGAGTGGTTTTTGTATTACTTTGCCTTGGGAGGTCTATCGCCAGTATGGTGATGTGCGCATTCTTGAAGAAAGCTTCTCGACCATCCGGCGTTGGCTCAATTTTGTAGAAACTAAATCCAAAGACGATATGTTGGTGCGTTGGGGTGGAAAGTGGAGTTTTCTGGGAGACTGGCTGTGGCCGGATGCCTGGCCGGAACGATCGGCGATGGAGAAAGAAGGAAAGTCTTTGGGAGATACTCGCGAGACATTGTTCTTTAATAACTGCCATTGGATTTATAGTTTGGAAACGGCTGCCTGTATAGCGGATGTTTTGGGGAATGAAACAATGGCTGTCGCTTGGCGCAAAAGGGCGGAAGAGGTGCGAAGGGCTGTGCATAAAACTTTCTTCAATCCGGATGACAATAGTTATGTGAACGGTTATCCTGCTTATTTAGCTATTGCACTTATGGTGGACTTACCACCTGAAAAATTGAAGGCTAAAGTCTGGAAACGTCTGGAGTATGAGATATTGGTGAATCGTAAAGGACATTTTTGGGGAGGTATCACGGCCGGTTCTTTCCTTTTTCATACTTTATTGGATAACCAGCGCAATGATTTGATTTGTGAAATGGCTACCAAAGAAGACTTTCCAAGTTGGGGGAATATGATAAAGAATGGAAATGGCACTTTCTTTGAAGATTGGGAGTGCAGAGGATCTGCTTTGCATAGCTCTTATTTATATATAGGGAGTTGGTTTGTGGAATCGTTGGGGGGTATTCAACGTCCGAAGTCCGGATTCAAAGAATTTGTCATAGCGCCTTGGATAGATGAGAAAGGCCCCAGACAGGTACGTTCACACTATAATTCCATGTATGGAACAATTGTTTCCAATTGGAAAGTTACAGACGACAAATTAGATATTGAAGTGGTGGTACCAGCCAATACTACAGTTCTTTTGAAACTGCCGGGTGTTCGTTTCGATTCAATAAAGGAAGGAGGGAGCGAATGGAAAAAGGTAAAAGGCATTCGTTTGGATTCCCAAAGAGACAATACGGTTGTCTTCTCATTACAATCTGGTACTTATCGATTTTCGGCAAGGATGAATTGATTTGGTTTATTGGTGTTGTGGGCATTTTACAATAAATGAGCGCAAATTATCGCATAGGTTGGATTACACTTACGATAATTTGCGCTTGTCTATGTTTATCTACATTTGTTAATTATCCGTAGATCGCTATATATAATATAATCGGGGAATTATTTCCCTTTTGTTTATTCTCCTTGTATCATTCTTTCCCTTTCTTTCAGTTCTTTATATCTCTCGATGATATGTTTGCGGCTCATTATGATTTGCCAACGGTATACGAGACAGGTGGTAAGGAAATAAAATCCGGCTTGTAGCCACAAGGCTTTGTATTCGAATGCAACTTCGCTCAAGGTACCTCCCATGTTATTGATGCGTACAAAACCATTGATGCCGAAAGTCGATGGGAAGACGTAGGAAAAGTATTTCCAGAACGGAGGGATAGCAGCACCCGGCCAGGATATTCCCGAGATGAACAGCAGAGGGACGGAGGTAAACACGAATAGCAGCATACACGTTTCCCGGTTGCGGATAGCAATGGAAGCGGTCATGGCAAAAAAGATGCAGGCTGCCAGATAGGGTAGCATGAACAGGGCGAGCGTGCCCGGCTGTCCTATTTGGTTCAGACTGAAAATCCGAGGGACGACACATAGTACATATACCGATACCAGCGAATAGACCATGTAATAACTCAAACCTTTTCCCATGACAATACGCAACGTACCGTTGTAATGCCGGTTGATAGGTACAAGGTCTTTGAAACGATTCTGTTCGCGCGCTGTTCCTGCCGAAAGGCCGATGCCGAGCAATAAGGTCTGCTGAATCAGCAAAATTAATACAGCCGGGATGAGAAAAGCGGCAAAGCCGTTGGTCGGGTTGAACATGGCAACATCTTCATATTCTATCGGATAACCGGTGATTTCATCCTGTCGGGCGGTCGTGTTTCCGGCACGCTCTATCTTGATATCCCGGTTCATATCCAGTGATACCGCAGTATTGGCAAGCAGCATGCTTTTGTAATAAAGCAGCCCGCTCATATCACAATAGATGCTTACTTGGGTCTGTTTGCCTTGTGCGATGTCTTGACTGAATTCCGAAGGGATATAGATAATACCATAAGCCAGGCGGTCTTTCAACATCAGTTTGGCTTCTTCCATGTCGGCACAATAAGCTACGATGTTGATATCGGGGGTTGCATCTACTTTTCTAAGATATTCGCGGCTCAAGGAACTGCGTGAAGCATCCACTACAACGGCGGGAACTTCACGTACCACCTCATTTGTATAGATAAATCCGTAGATAAGCGGATATACCACTGGCACGAGTATAAAGAATATGAGTACCCCCTGATCGCGGAAAGTGGTACGGAACTCTCGCAACCAGATGTAAAACAGGTCATTGATGCCTTGCTTTACTCTTTCTTTGAATGTAATCTCTTTCATCAGGGTACGTATTTATAGTATATCAATGCTTCTTTCAAGCGGTGAACCACAAGGAAAGGAAGCATCATAAATATCAGTAATGCCATATAGTTGGGCCAGGAATAGATCATGCTATAACCATTGAGTGCCTGGTCTACGTAAATAAGAAAATAGTGACGCAACGGGAAGAGGTTGCTCAATGCCTGCAAGACGGGATGCATCGCCATTACCGGAAACGAGAAGCCGGAGATGGAGAAGGAGATGACGCCCCACAATGAAGCGAAACTTAATCCAAGACGCAGGGTAGGCAGAGTACCTATCATCACGATGCCGCAGCATTGGGAGGCGAGCACCAGACAAAGGGTAGCCAATATCATCGGCAGGATGCCGCTATTGCACGGGAAGTGCAGGAATCCATACAGATATATATTATAGAAGATACCCATAATGAAGAATATCACCGTGTGGGGCAACAGTTTGCCTGCCAAGGCTATGTATATGGAGTTATTGCTCATGCGTAACCATTCGCGGGCTGTGCGGTCTTTGATTTCCGTGCCGATGGAGTATACGGTTATCATGAATATCATCAGCATGAGTACGCCCGGCACTAATGTGTTGCACAGGTATACGGAGTAGTTTAACCAGGGATTGTTCAACGGGTGCGTATCGATTACAATCGGTTGCAGAAACCCCATTGCCTGGTCTTCGGTAGCCCCTTTGGCGTATAGAACTGAACGTCCGGCTGCTCCTGCTGCCAGTTCACTCATCATCTTCATGTCTTTGAATAACAAAGAACCCGCTATGAGATAAGAGTTGTTGGTGTAAAATGAAATCTTGGGTTGGCGTTGGCTTTGGGCATCTGCCGATAACCCCTTGGGGATATAAAAGAAACCGTAAATCTTTCCTTCTTGCACGGCAATGCGGGCATCGGCTATACTACCGTAATGTGCCACTACACCCGTCTGTCCGAAGGCATCCAGATTACGGATCAGGTTTCGCGAGGTGGTAGACTGATCCATATCCACTGCACCGACAGGCAGATTGGTCGGTAGACCGGAATCCATCAGTGTGGTGAAGAAGATATAACAGAATAACGGTGCAATCACCATGCAAAAGAGATAAAGCGGACGCGACACGAGACGGCGGCATTCGCGCTTCATGACGAGCCACAAGGCTATGTATTTCTTTTCTCTTTTTTTCATAATTTAGTAATGAAAATGAATAATGTGTCAATGTGCCAATATGCCAATTGGCTGCGCTATGCCAACATGCCGCATGGTAATTGGCACATTGGCATATTAGCACATTGACACATTATTTAATTATTTCTTGATAATCACCGACATTCCCGGGCGCAGTCCTTCTACCTTATCCAGTGGGCGTGCGCGGACTTCAAATGTTTTCAAGTCAAACTGCCCGGTTGTTTTCGTAGCTTTCCAAGCGGCATAAGTACCTAAGTCTTTCATATAATCCACTTTCAGTTTGATCGTCTTATTGTCCAGTGCCGGGACGAAGGCTTCGAATTCAGCTCCCATTGTAAGGTTTTTCAGCAGGTCTTCACGTACATTGAAAGTGACCCACATGTCTTTGAGTATGGCAATGTTCATAATAGGTGCTCCGGTTCCTACCAGTTCACCTACCTTGGGAAATATTTCGGAAACTTCGCCTGCTGATTGTGCGATGAGGAAAGTTTCTTTTATATAAGATTCCACTTCGGCAACAGCACCTTTTGCACGTTCCACAAGAGCGGCTGCTGCCATCTTGTCTTCCCGTTCTGCCCCATTCTTTGCCATTGTGTATTGGGCTTTAGCGGCTTTTTCGGTGGCAATGAATGCATTGAGTTGTGCGGTTACTTCATCCAGTTTTTGTGCAGGCATTACTCCTTGCTCGAACAAGTTTTTAACGCGTTTGTACGATTTTTCGGCAATTACTACCCCGGCTTGGGCTTTTTGCCACATTTCATAGGCAGCTTGTATTTGTTCCTGACGGGCGCCTTTAATGGCTTTTTCGTTTTGTGCCTGTGCGGCAGCTTCTGCAGCACGTGCCTGTTCCATTTTTGCAGCGATATCCGGTGCTTCAAGGATGGCAAGGGTATCTCCCGCTTGTACGGTTTGTCCTTCTTTGACGCGGAATTCAAGTATACGTCCCGGTACTTTGCTTGATACCCGGTATTCATCCACTTCAGCCTGTCCCTGGATAATCTCCGGTCCCTTGCGAAGCATGAAGAAACCAACGACTGCAACCAGAGCGATAACTCCCAAAAGAGTAAGGAATGCAAGCAGCATATTGCTGTTCTGTGATTTTTGTGATGCCATTTTTATTTACAATTTACAATTTACGATTTACGATTGAAATAACTCTTTCTTATGTTTTTATTATTTATGAACTTCCTGTTCTATCAAGTTTTTGTTCTATCAGTTTCTTATTCAGTACTTTTAGGTCGGTATTCAATTACGAATTTTTCTTCTTCCCTCTCCTTTCTCCCTTCTCCCTTTTTACCTCTTCCTTTATTTAAGTGTACCCAATGACTTTTGCAGATAGATTTCCGTCAATTTGACATCAATCTGGGCGTCTATCTTTTCGGATTGGGCAGACAGCCAAGCTGTTTGCGCTTCAAGGACATTGCTGGTGGCTATCACTCCTTCTTCAAAGCCCAACCGGGCATATCGAAGGTTCTCGTCTGCTTTTTCCTGGTTTTTCTCAGCCATGACGAGTTTTTTGGCAGCTTCGTTCACCTTGAAAGCGGCTTGGTTTACCTGTAATTCTATTTTCTCTTTTGCATCTTGTAACTGATACTGGGCTATACGAGATTCTGCTTTTGCAGCTTTTACCTTATATATGCCTTCGCCCCAATGCCAGATAGGGAGTTGTACCATGACACCTACGTTCCACATGCCTTTGAACTTATTCTCAAATCCGTTAAATACGGAGGGGTTGGTAACCATGTAATTTCCCATGAAAGCTACGGAGGGGAGATGCTCGGCACGGGTTACGTTTATTTTCTGATTGTATATCTGACTGGCAAGTTCCAAACTACGTATCTCCGGACGATTGGCATAAGCGGTGGCCATGTCAAATTGTGTTTCCGTTTTTAATAAGGGCAGGTTTTCTATATTCTCGTCTGCTAATACGATCGGGGTGGTCAAATCGAGACCGCATAGTTGACAAAGCAACATTCTGGAAAGACTGAGTCCGTCTTCTACTTTAGTGAGTGTCATCTCGGCTTCGTTTACCTTTACGCGCACGGATAGTCCGTCCGCTTTGGTTGCCACTCCTTCAGCAATCATTTTTTCTACATCGCTGTCTAATTTTTGAAGAAGTTTCAAATAACCTTCTGCCAGTTTTTTCTTATTTACCAGCGAAACGACTTGCCAGTAGGCTTGGTCGGTACTTAAGATCACTTCCTGTAGGCCGGAATGATGCTGCTGGCGTGCCAGTTCTTCGGCATATTTGGTGATTTTATTGTAAGCGCGGATTTTACCTCCCATATAAAGAGGTTGTGTCAACGTGATGGCACCGGCATATACGTTTCGGGTATCGGTACGGAAAGCGTCGATTAATGATTCCCCTGCTCCGTTAAGGGCGGGTACAAGCTCGTTGCCCACTTGCGTGAGAACCGGAGCTAATTTTTGTGCCAGTTCGGGAGGAAGCTGGCCCAATACGGCCTGCCCCGCTTGTTGCAACGGACCACCTATGCTGGTTCCTAAACCGGATAAAGCACCTTTCTGGGCATCGTTCAACAATGAGAATTCCTTTTGGTTACGCATGTAAGCTCCTGTGGCCGAAATATTGGGCAGGTAATTGGTGAAAGCAGCTTTTCGCTGGTAATGTGCTGCATTTATTTTCTCATTACTGATGAGCAACTCTTTATTGTTGGCCAAAGCCAATGCACGGCAACTATCTAAGTTGAGTATGTTCTGTGCTTTTGTTGAAAAGAGATTGATTAGCAGAATTGTCAGAATGAATAATTTTTTCATTGCATCTCGCGTATTATAAAGGTGATACTTCTTTTTTTACAACACAAATATAGAGATTTTTGTTTATGGATATTTTCTGTTTCTTACTTTTGATTTGCAGAATAATGATTGCATAAACAACGAAACAAAAGTATGGGGTTTCGGTGAATTGGCAAAATGATTTAAGGTTTTTTGAGTATAATGATGGGGGATGTACTTTTCTTTCGTCTTGATACGAAAGAAAAGATACCAAAAGAAAGGATCAAGGCTGTATTTTTTCTCCTACTCTCTTCCTTCGTTTCGCTAAAGGGGCTCGAACTCGCTTCGCTCAGACAATCGCCCCTTTGGACGCTACACTACGGGCGATCGCTTGGCGGAGAAAAAATAAGGCCGAGGGGGGGGAAGGGTGCTTATGGTCGGTGGGAAGGATGCTTAGGGGTGGTGAGAAGGGTGCTTAGGGGATATGAAATGCCCCCTTACCATATATTGTTATTTGGGGTAACATATAATATAAGGGGGGATGTATATTACTATTTTCTTTATGTAAGGATGAGTGGGAAGGGGACTACTGGCCCGGCATATTTTTTCTGTGCGGAGAACTGGCTATTCCAATTCGAACCGTTGTGAACCGATCATTGTTCCGTCGGCGAAGATGTCTACGCGGTAGGTACCGGCGGAAAGATATTCTTCCACATTCCAGAACACGGTGATAGACTGTTCTTCTCCGTTGTATTCGATGTATTTCTTGATGGAGTAGGGAAGTGAACGGTTCTCATATTCGAAAGTATTGGCGGCGTTCTTGGTCAGTACTTCGTTATTGGGTTTATAGATGTTGACGTACAGGGTACGTTCACCGGTTTCTGCCGTGATGTTTTTGACAATTGTAAAGCCGATGGCAAACTTGACGATGTCTTTTACTTTCTTTACTTTTTTATCACGTTTGTTTTTGGGCTCGATCCAAATATTGGTAGCATCCAATTGGGCTGCTAAAGTTACTTTTTTATTCAGATTCTTTTTCTCTTCTGACAGGTTGCTGATTTGGCGTGAAGCAGCATTGTATTTCTGTGTTACTTCCGCAATTACCTGCTTTTGCTGGTTGGTAAGCTTGTTGAGGGAGTCTATTTGGTTGATATAGCCGATCATGATTTTGCGGAGTGAAGCCAGTTCTTTTTTTAAGCGGCGTATTTCAGTGGCGTTGCTGCTTTTAACGGTACGCAATTCTTCGAGCAGCCGTTGGGTCTTGATTTGCTCTTGTTCCAACAGGATTGATAAGGAGTCGTTGGATACGGTCAGTTTTAACTCGTCATATTGCTGTGCAAAACGTGTATATTCATTCTCCAGATCTTCTTTCTCAAGGGCAAACTCTTCGATTAGTTCACGATTACTCTGCTTTTCGGTAAATAGTAAATAAGTGATACCGATGAGGGCTATCACCAGCACCGATACGGCGATAATGAGAAGGGATTTCTTATTCATGTCTCTTTAGTTAGATGATAATTCGCCGCAAATTTAATCATTTAGTGACAGAGTAGCGCAGAGTTTCACTTAGTTTTTTATTTCCATACACAAATGTCATAGCAGGTCAATGACCGGTTTATGAAATCTTATACCATTAAGTGTTGTCGGTTTAACTAAATTTATTACGGAAATATTTCTTTAATTACGATTATCGTTGTACTTTTGTGGCGCAAAAAGTATAGAACTAATTATCAACTTTTTAAAATATAAGTATTATGTCAAAAGTAACCGTAGTAGGCGCAGGTAACGTAGGTGCTACATGTGCAAATGTACTTGCTTTCAATGAAGTAGCAGACGAAGTAGTAATGCTGGACGTTAAAGAAGGCGTTTCAGAAGGTAAAGCAATGGATATGATGCAGACAGCTCAACTGTTGGGTTTCGACACAACTGTAGTAGGCTGCACTAACGACTATGCTCAGACTGCTAACTCTGACGTTGTTGTAATTACTTCAGGTATTCCTCGTAAACCGGGTATGACTCGCGAAGAACTGATCGGTGTAAACGCTGGTATCGTTAAATCAGTGGCAGAAAACATCTTGAAATATTCTCCCAATGCAATCCTTGTTGTTATCTCTAACCCGATGGATACAATGACTTACCTGTCATTGAAAGCTCTGGGCTTGCCGAAGAACCGCATCATCGGTATGGGTGGCGCACTGGACAGCTCTCGTTTCAAATATTTCTTGTCTCAGGCTTTGGGCTGCAACGCCAACGAAGTAGAAGGTATGGTTATCGGTGGTCACGGTGATACTACTATGATTCCTTTGACTCGTT
>ENA-UOJK01001556-UOJK01001556.1-human-gut-metagenome-genome-assembly--contig:-C116-NODE-1556-length-14874-cov-5.568392_pt1 | contig 14874 bp, 11 predicted proteins | sample MGYA00242348_ERZ723895 | MGnify/ENA metagenome assembly ERZ723895
AAAAACTGCCACGGTCGCGTCAACATATATTTCAGGCCATCGCCGAGGGACCAGCGCGACAGGCATTCAAGCGCCAAATTGATGACGAACGCAGCAAGGATATAGCCCAAAAAACGGAGAATATTTTCACGGTTCCATTCCTTTCCCACTCGGCGGAGCGAAAAGGGACGCTTCATTTTCATCACCCCAGAAGTCATAATTCTGCGCTAACAGTATAACACTTACCCCGAAAAAAGCAAGGATTTTTCCAGTTCTTTTCCAAAATTCAAAGTTTCGCCACAATTGAAAACAGTTTGTAACGAAAAAGCGGAGCCTATGTGAATTTCCGGTCAAAAAATCGAAAATTTCTTGCAGGGGCTTTACACGGGTGATATAATATAGGATGAAATAACAGCCGAATGCCGCTTTGCGGCCTTCGTTTGGAAAGGAAGCAGAAAATTCATGACTACCATTGACATTTACTCCGGATTCCTCGGCGCGGGCAAGACCACGCTCATTAAAAAGATGATCCGCGAGGCCTATCAGGGTGAAAAGATCGTCCTCATCGAAAACGAGTTCGGCGAGATCGGCATTGACGGCGGCTTCATGCAGGACGCCGGCATTCAGGTCAACGAGATGAACTCCGGCTGCATCTGCTGCTCGCTCGTCGGCGACTTCGGCCGCGCGCTGAAGCAGGTCATCTCCGACTATCATCCCGACCGCATCCTCATCGAGCCGTCCGGCGTCGGCAAGCTCAGCGACGTCATCGGCGCCGTAGAGCGTGTTGCGGACGAGAGCGTCACGCTCGGCAGCTTCATCACCGTGGCGGATGCCACGAAGTGCAAGGTCTATCTGAAGAATTTCGGTGAATTCTACACGAACCAGATTGAGACCGCCTCCGCCATCATTCTCAGCCGCACCGGCTCCATCTCCGAGGAGAAGCTGGCTGCCGCCGTGGCCCTGCTGCGCGAGCACAATCAGAACGCCGTCATCATCACGACGCCGTGGGATCAGCTCTCCGGCGCACAGATCCTCGAGGCCATGCAGAAGCAGCACACGCTCACCGAAGAGCTGGCTGACATGATCCGCAGCGCCCAGTCCGAGGAGGACGACGAGGACGAAGAGGAAGAGCACCATCATCATGACGATGCCAACGAGGACGACGAGCACGAGCATCATTGCTGCCACCATCATGACCATGATGACGAGGATGAGCATCACTGCCATCACCATCATGACCACGATGAAGACGATGATGAGCATGAGCATCACTGCTGCCATCATCACGACCATGACGAGGATGAGGACGAGCACGAGCACCACTGCTGCCATCATCACCATCATCACGGCCACGACGCCGACGAGGTCTTCCAGAGCTGGGGCGTCGAGACGCCGAAGAAGTTCACCGAGGAAGAAATCCGCAATGCCCTCGCCGCACTGGACAACGGCGAGACCTATGGCATCGTGCTGCGCGCCAAGGGCATCGTTCCGACGGCGGACGGCACCTGGCTGCACTTTGACCATGTGCCCGGCGAGATCGACGTCCGCACCGGCACGGCCGCTGTGACGGGCCGTCTGTGCGTCATCGGCTCGAAGCTGGACGAAAAGGCACTCGCCGCCCTGTTCGGCGTGTAAGGAGGCTGCCATGGCCATTCCCGTCTATGCCTTCACCGGCTTTCTGGACGCCGGAAAAACGAAATTCATTCAGGAGACGCTGGAGGACGAACGCTTCAACGCAGGCGAGCGCACGCTGCTGCTCATCTGCGAGGAGGGCGAGGAGGAATATGACCTCTCCGCCTATCCCTACCAGCATGTCTATCCCGAGGTGATCGATCAGGAGGCCGTTACGACCGAGGAGCTTTCACAGCTGTTCAAAAAGCACCACTGCGAGCGCGTCGTCGTCGAGCTCAACGGCATGCTGCAGGTCGGCCCGTTCTACCAGAAAATGCCGGAGGACTGGCAGATCGCGCAGGAGGTCATGTTTGCCGACGGCACGAGCATCCTCGCCTACAACGCCAACATGCGCTCCCTTGTGGTGGACAAGCTCACGGGCTGTGAGATGGTCGTGTTCAATCGTCTTGCACCGGGCACGGACATCATGCCGCTGCACAGGCTCGCCCGCGCGCTGAACCGCCGCGTCGGCATCCTCTATGAATACACCGACGGAACGACGCAGCCCGACGAGATCGAGGACCCGCTCCCCTTTGACATCAACGCCCCGGTCGTGGAGATCGGCGACGATGATTTTGCGCTCTGGTACCGCGACATCACGGAGGAGCCGAAGAAGTACGACGGCAAGACCGTCCGCTTCAAGGGACAGGTCGCCCGCCTGAAAAAGGACCGCGACGGCTACTTTGCGCCCGGCCGCTTTGTCATGACGTGCTGCGTGGAGGACATCGCCTTCATGGGTCTGCCGTGCAAATACGCCGACGCCGCCTCTCTGCACGCCCGCGAGTGGGTCACGGTCGAGGCGACGGTCTCCGTCCGCTTCCATGCGCTCTACCGCGGCACCGGCCCCATCCTGACGGCCATCCGCGTAACGCCCGCCGAACCCGCGAAGAACGAGGTCGCGACATTCTGAATCAAGCCCTCATATAGCGAAATCCTGCCGGAGTCAGCCACTCCGGCAGGATTTTTTTGGCTCAGTTTTCGTCCGCAGCTGCTCCCATGGTCGCAGCGAAGGCCGCTGCGGCATTCTGGACCGTTTCTGCGACGATGTTCTCCGCCACCTGATGCAGATCCGTCTGCAGGACGCGCTCCACATAAGGGGCGTATTCTTTTTCCGGCACGCAGTAGAGGCGGAAGCAGCACGAAAGATAGCGGCGGATCTTCCGCTCCATCGTGAAGTACATATCGCACGGGACGGACATATAGCTCCGCGTGACACCGGCGGAGGCCAGCTCCAGCTCAAACAGCTCGCTGTCGTCCGCGCGCTTCATCCAGCGGGAGAAGATCTGGCGCAGCCGGGGCGTCATGCTCCGGTTGATGAAATCGGACGTCGACGGCAGCGAATACGCCGTGACATACAGGTCGCGCAGCGGCTCGGAGCACTCCGCGATATGGAGCTGCAGCCCCGTCTCCATGGCGTACAGCAGCAGCGGTGACTGATCCGCCGGGAGCATCTTCTCCGCGCGGGAAAACTGTGAGCGGAACATGATCTGCGTCAGGCGCAGCAGCAGCGCCTCTTTATTCTCAAACGCGGCAAAAAACGATGCCGGAGACATTCCGGCCTTGCGGGCGATCTGTGCCGTCGTCGTGCGCTCGTAGCCCTGCTCGAGGAAGAGCGTCATCCCCGCATAGATCATCTTCTGTTCGCGTGCAATTCCTCTGGCCTGCAGCCCATGACCCGGCATGGCACTCGCTCCTTTCAACTGAATATATGAATCAAAAATAAACTCCGGTCAAATGATATCACATGCTGTCGAATTTTGCAAGCGGGAATTTGTGGATTTTCTTGGTATTCTCCTGGAATTATCAACTTTTCTCATTGTCTGCATAAAGCGATCCCCGGCCTTCCGGTCGGGGATCACACTATGCATTATACATTTTCCACCGCAGCCGGGTGCCAGAAGCCGACGGCATCACGGACGAGGACACAGCTGCGCGTCAACTCCGCCTCTCCGGCGGCATCGGGTGTCACGCCCCATGCGGCGGCATTATCCTCGGGGACGCGGAGTTTGCAGCGGAACGTGAAGCGCATCCGGTTGCCGCAGAGCGATTCGACTCCGCTGCTCGCACCGTCGCGGGCCTCGTGGGCGCTCAGGCTCTGCACCATGGCTCCGGCAGCACTCTGGGCGATGGTCTCGTCCTCAGCGGACCCGGTCACGCCGACGGCGTAGAGGCTGCGCGGATAGGCATCCTGCTGTTCCAGCCCCTGCAGGGCGGCAGCGAGATCCGCGCCCTCCGGCTGGTCCAGCCAGACACGGCCGCCGGGTGCATCCAGACACAGGGCGGAGACGCCCTTCCAAAGCGTGAGCAGCGTGCCGCCGCCCGCTGGCGAGCTGAGCGTCACATAGCTGTCAAACGAGAATTCCTGCACGCCCGGCGCTTTGCGCTCGACCCACTGCGCAGCATTGGCGGCATCGAGCACCGCAGCGACCGCAGCGGCGTCCAGCATGCCGCTGTGCTCCAGCTCCCCGCTGCGCGACCACTGGCACAGGCACAGGGCCGCGCCGTCGCCTGCCAGAGCGGCCAGCGTCCCGGCATTGGGCAGCTCGACCGGCTCGGGCGGCTGCGTGGGGTCGGTCGGTGCGGCGGTCGGCTCTTCCGTTGCGGGCGGGTCCGTCGGGTCAAGCGGCAGCAGCCCGCCGTGCTCCGCCGGGCCTCGGGAACAGGCGGCAAGCGAAACGGCAAGCATCAGCGCGCACAGCGCGGAGATCAGCTTTTTCATCTCCATCATCCTTTCGTCAAAAATCGTAAAATATGTCAGCGAGCGTATTTGCTCAAAACCGTTCTATCTATTCAGACGCGATTTCTGCGCATCCGTTCCGCTTATTTTGCGTTTCTTTTTTCTGGGCAGCACCGCACAATTGCAGCTTCGGCCTTCACCGAATGCTCTCGCTGAATTATGCGGCGCTGCCCTTGTTTTAACCGAAAGATTCTATTATAATAAGGGTATGTTTTGGCAACGCATGTACGGAGAGGATGACTGCCGTGTATTTTTCCCGGGAAAAACTGAATGCGCTCGTGCCGCCCGCCGGGCTGGAGGGCGCGGCCGAGCTGCTGAACGGACTGGAGTATGATCGGAGCAGCGTATGCTCCGCCGTCGTGACCGCCCTGCGCCCGCTGCTGGCGCGCCTTGCGCCGGAGCCGGAGGCCGGATGGCTGCCCGCGCTGTATGCGTGGCTGGACAACGGTCTGTTCCCCGATCCCGCCTATCAGGCCCCGCCGGAGGCACCGGTGCTTGCCGCGCTGGCCGAGCTGCTGGACGGCGTGCTCGCCTGCGAGGATGCGCCGTTCGATATGCTGACCGATCTGGCTGCGCACGGCCCGGAGGACGGAAGCCGTGTTGCCGATGAGCTGCCCGCCTTCCACGCCGCACTGCACGCCTCGCATTTTGTGACCATGCTGCGCATCGGCCGGGAGCTTCTGCCGTTTGACGCCGCTTCGCACACCATCGGCGTGCACAACATCGCCACGCTGACCGCCCAGTGCGCGAAGGAAGCCGGGCTTCCTGTCGACGTCCCGCTCGTCAGCGCGGCCGCCCTGTGCCACGATATCGGCAAGTTCGGCTGCCGCGGCGCGGATGCAAAGCGCATCCCCTATCTGCACTATTATTATACCTGGCAGTGGCTGTCCGGCCACGGCATGGAGCACATCGCGCATATCTCCGCGAACCACTCCACCTGGGACCTCGAATTTGAGAATCTGCCCGTGGAGTCCCTGCTGCTCATCTATGCGGACTTCCGCGTGCGCGGCACGCGCGAGGGCGGGCGCGAGACCGTGCGCATTTATTCACTGGCAGAGGCCTATGCGATGATCCTTTCAAAGCTGGCGGACGTTACGCCGGAAAAGGAGCGCCGTTACCGCACGGTCTATACGAAGCTGCGCGATTTTGAGGCCTATCTGCACAGCCGCGGCGCGGCCACGGAGCCTGGCCCCGCGCCGCAGCGCGAAACGCGCGACCCCGCCCTGCTCACGCAGCAGGAGGCGCTGGACGCCCTGCGCGCGCTGACGTTCGACCACGCCATCCGCCTGATGCATACCGTCAGCACGGACGCGTCGTTTGACCAGCTGCTCGAGCAGGCCCGCGGCGAGAAGAACACACTGCGCATCCGCACCTACCTCGAGCTGTTTCAGGAATACCACACCTATATGTCCGGCGGGAACAAGCGCAAGCTGCTCGCCTTCCTCTATGAGCTGCTGCTGTATCCCGAGGGCGACGTCCGCCGTCTGGCCGGGCAGCTCATGGGCAGCGTGCTGGCCAACAGCGGGCCGAAATACCGCAAGGAGCTGCCCTCCGCCGCGCCGCAGGACGCAGCCGCGCCCGCGATGCTCTCCGTGCTGGAGGAATCGCTCGGCCTGTGGGAGCAGACCGTGGCGCAGTGCCTGCACCCCGACCACAAAATCTCCCCGAAGCACGCCCAGCGCATCTCCAACTCGCTGAAGGCCGTTGCTGAAACGCTTCTGGCCGAGACGGAGGACGCGGCGCGGCTGGCGCAGCCGCTGCTCTCGCGCCTGCCGGATGCCACGGACGAGGACAGCTTCGTGCTGCTCGACGCCCTCTACCACACCCCGCCGCATGCCGTCTCCACGCTCGCCCCGGCGGCGGACCGGCTGCGCGCCCTGCTGTGCGGTCCGGACCAGAGCCGCCGCATTGCGGCCCTGCGCTGCCTGCGGCGCTTCCGTGCCGCCGCGCCGGAGGACCTGCTGCAGGAGGCCGCTGTGCCGCTTGCGGATGATCTTCCCGCCGTGCGTGCCCTGCGCGGCCGCCTGACCGGCAAAACGCCCGCGCCGCTCTCGGAATCCGAGGCCTCGCTGCTCTACCTCAGCAATCTGAAGACTGCCGTGCCGTGGGTCGTGAAAAACGCCCAGATCGACCTGCTGCAGGCCGATGCGCTGCAGCACACGGGCAACACATTCCACACGGCGACGCACCTTTCCAATCTGCTGTCCGTCAGCGAGCACCTTCCCGTGCGCGAGCACGCCGGGCGCGCGCTTCTGACCATCAGCACGCGCCTGAGCGTCGACCAGCGCAACGAGATCATTGTCGACCTCATGCGCGAGCTGGAAAACGGGCAGGAGCAGATCGCACGCTTTATTCCCCGTTATCTCGGGCGGCTGCTGAGCACCATGCCGGAAAAGGAGATCCGCGAAAGCATCGACTTCCTCGACGGCCTGCTGCGCAGCGGCAGCGCCCGCGCCGCCTCGACGTCGCTCCGGACGCTCGGCAGCCTGATCTCTGCTCTGCCGGAAAACAGCGTACTGGCGGAGCACTGCCTCGGACTGCTGCTGACGGGCGTGTCGCACTATGACGAGTCCGTGCACCGCAGTGCCATGACCGTTCTGTGCCACGATGTCATCGGCAGCGAACGCCTGCCGTTCTCCCTGCGGGCGCACTGTTTTGCCCGCGTGAGCAAAAAGCTCCTGTGCCTGCTGGCCGAGCCTGCACCGGGCAAGCTGACGTTCTTCAACCGGGCTGCCATGCTGAATCACCTGTACCGCTTCCTTGTGCAGGCGGAGGTCGTGCAGGGCGGGCTGCGCTTTCCCGCGCCGCTGCCGGCCGCATTCTTTCCCGGCACGTTTGACCCGTTTTCCGCCGGACATAAGCGCATCGTGCAGGAAATTCGTGCGCTCGGCTATGAGGTCTATCTCGCCGTGGACGAATTCTCCTGGAGCAAGCGTACACTCGCGCGGCTGCTGCGCCGCCGGATCGTCAACATGTCCGTGGCCGATCAGTGGGACACCTATGTCTTCCCGAACGCCATCCCCATCAACATCGCCATGCCGGAGGACATCGCGCGCCTGCGATCCTGCTTTCCCGGCCGGAGCGTGACGCTCGTGGCGGGCTGTGACGTCGTGTGCGGAGCCTCGGCCTACCGCTCGCTCCGCCCCGGCGGTGTACAGGAGCTGGATCACCTGCTCATCCGCCGCGGAGAGACGGACGAAACGGACATCCGCACCCGTCTGCAGGGCCGCGTGACGTTTCTGGAGCTCCCGCCCCAGCTCGAGGGCATCAGCTCCACGCGCATCCGCGAATCCATCGATCAGGACGTCGATATCTCCATGCTTGTCGACCCGATCGTCCAGTCCTATATCTATGAATACGACCTCTATCTCCGTTCCCCGCAGCACAAGAACGTGCTGCAGGCGCAGGAGCTGGAATTCCGCATCGTGACGGGGACGGAGGACGACCTCCCACCTGCCCTGTTCGAGCGGCTGCGCAGCACGCCGGAGCCGCTGGCCATCCTGCTGCGCAGCCGTAGGCGCCATGCGGCCGTCGGCTGGTGCTGCGGCCATACCGTGCGCCCGGCAAGCCTGTTTGCGGAGCTTGGCTCTGTCGAGGCCGCTTCGGCCGTCCGCCGTCTGACCTCCGGCAAGCTGCTGAAGCTCGACCATGTGGAGGCAGACGACGCGCAGACGCGGCGCATGCTTGTCAATGAGCTGCTCGCCCGCAGTCTGGCGTCCGACCACACGTTTGCGCTGGCCCGCTGCGAGGGCGAATGGCTGGAGGAGCTCGGCTTCTCCCCCGTCGAGGATGCCGAGGGACTGCTGTGCGTCGACATGCGCGCCCCCATTGTCCTCATTCAGGACGTGCTGCTGTGCATCAAAAAGCCGCACCACGATGAGCCGCAGGTGCGCGCCGCCGTAGAGTCTGCCCGGCCCCGGCTGCGCCGCGCGCTGTGCGCGCTGTATCCCGGCAGGCTCGTGCTGAGCTTCGACGCGGAGCTGCTCAACCAGTCGCTCATGTACCGCGTGCAGAAGCTCGGCGGTGTACTCGGCGCACCGGCCGGGCAGCTCGGCCGGGCCATGTGCGTGCCCTACGGCAAGATTCTCTCCGACGAGATCGTGCCGAACACCGTCACAAAGACGCTGCATGTGGACAAGACATTCGCGCCGGACGGCAGCTCGTTCTCCGTCCCGGCCTACCCCGGCTACGACACCGTGCGCAATCAGGTCCGCACCATCAAGGCCTTCCGCCGCCCGGTCATCCTCGTGGACGATCTGCTGCACAACGGTTACCGCCTCGACAAGCTCAGCCCGGTTTTTGCCGCGGAGGAGCTGGAGATCCGCACCGTCGTCGTCGGCATTCTCTCGGCGCGCGGCCGCGACCTCATGGAGGTGCAGGGGCGGCAGGTCGAGTGCGAATACTTCATCCCGAATCTGCACTACTGGGTCACGGAGAGCCTGCTGTATCCCTTCCTCGGCGGCGACAGCGTCGGCACGCCTGCGCCGGGGCGGATGCTGCCCTCCATCAACCTGATCCTGCCCTATTACTACCCACGCCACTATGTTGGAACGACGGACGCCGCCATCCGCGACCTCAGCCGCACTGCGCTGGAGAACACGCTCTCCATCCTACACGCGCTCGAACAGGCGCATCAGGCGCAGTTCAGCACGGCGCTGACGCTGCGCCGCCTCGGCGAGGCCCTCTACCGCCCGCGCCTGCCGGACCGCGGACGATCCCTGCGCTATGACCTGTCGCTTCCCGCCTCCGCCTGTCTGGAGGACGATCTGCTGCGGCTTGACCGCATCCGTATGCGAGGAGGAATGATCCATGGAGCTTAAACAATGGCACGGCTTCTGCCTGTGCCCGCTGGGCGGAGCCTGTCCGCCGGATGCCGTGCCCGCAGACGCGCCGTTTTCCCCGCTGGTGTTTCTTGTCCGGCGCGATCCGCTGCGCTCCCGCGGCCTGTTTGCCGTTACCGTGCTGGACGAGGTCTTCGAGGCCGAGACGGCCGGTGTGCTGCTGCCGCCGGCGCAGGGGACGACGCCTGCCGAGCCGCTGCGCGAATTTGTGGCGGCTAACGGCGCCTGCGTGCTGAACACGGCGTTTTCCGCCGCATTTTCCGTTCTGGAGCGCTGGAACCGGGAGCGCACGGAGCCGCTGCGCGTCACACTCGTCGGGCTTGGCGACGTCGGCGGCACGCTGCTGCTGGCGCTGAAGCTGCTCGGTCGGGAGCTGGGCGAGCTGCGCATCTATGACCCGAACGCCGCGCAGTGCCGACGCTACGAGCTGGAGCTGAATCAGGTCCTTCCGCTGGACCACCCGCTGCCGCCCGTCACCGTCTGCACGGAGGACACGCTGTTCGACTGCGACCTGCTGCTGTTCACGGCCTCGCGCGGCGTGCCGCCCGTCGGCTCCGGCGTGGCGGACGTGCGGCTGGCGCAATACGAAAAAAACCGCGCCATGCTGCGCAGCTATGCAGCCATGGCGCGCAAAACGCACTTTACCGGTCTGTTCTGCCAGATCTCCGACCCCGTCGATCCGCTGGCCTGCGCCGTTTTCCGCGAAAGCAACCGCAACGCCGCCGGGGAATTTGACGGCTGCGGCCTGCTGCCGGAGCAGGTGCAGGGCTTCGGCCTCGGCGTGATGGAGGCGCGCGCCCGCTGGTGCGCGCAGGAGGACGGCATCGACTTTTCGAACGGCCGCGTCTACGGCCCGCACGGCGGCGGCCTTGTCGCGGCAAACGATCCCGCAGCCTACGACAAAGCGGTCTCCGCCCGGCTGACGGAGCGGGCCGTGCATGCCAATCTCGAGGTGCGGGCGCTCGGCTTCAAACCGTATCTCGCCCCCGCCCTCTCCTCTGCCGCCGTGAGCATTCTGTCTCTTGTGCGCGGGCAGCCGTATGATGCCGCTCTGCCGCTCGGCGGCGTGTGGCTCGGCGCACAGCGGCGCATGACGCCGCTCGGACCGCTGCAGCGCCGCGAGCCGCTCCACCCCGCGCTGCTTGCCCGCATCGAGGCCGCGCGGCTGGAGCTGGAGGCCTTCTGCCATGATGCCTGAGCCGCTGACTCTCGTCTGTCCGTCGGCCGGGCCGCGCCTGAGGGACGTGATCGAGACGGCGCTGTGCGACCTTCCGGTCCGCAATGCACAGGGTGACCTGCGCGGCGCGCGCATTCTGTTTGCACTCGATGCAGGCTCCGCCGGGATGGATGAGCCGACGCTCCGTCTGCTCCGGCGGCTGCGGAGCGAGCCGGGCTGTCTGGAGGGCTCCGTCTGCGGCTTCGTTGTCGACGGAGAGACGGAGCTCTACACGAAGGCGCTGGCGCAGGATCTGGCGCTCGCCGCGAATCTCGCCGGAGCGGCCCTGCCCGGCAAGCCGCTCGTGGAGGGCACAGGCTCCCTCTATAACCAGCACATTCTCGCCGCGCGGCGCGGCATGAGCTGGGAGGAGACATACCGTGCACGCACGAGGGAGCTGGGAGAACGCCTGCTCGCCTTTTCTCCGAAGCGCGTCGGGCGGCCGAAGCTGCTCGTGCTGCATGCCTCCGAAAGCGGCCGCTCGAGCACGCTCTGGATGGGCCGCGAGCTAAGCCGCCGCCTGAGCGGCTGCTGCAGCATTGCGGAAATTTCGCTGCGCAACGGCACGATCCACGACTGCCGCGGCTGCTCCTACAGCGCGTGTCTGCATTTTGCCCGCAGCGGCAGCTGCTTTTACGGCGGAGCCATCTCCGAAACCGTCCTGCCCGCGATCCGCGAGTGCGACGCCATGCTGTTCCTCTGCCCGAACTACAACGACGCCGTCGGCGCAAATTTCACGGCCCTGTTCAACCGCCTGACGAGCCTGCTGCTGCAGTGCGACCTGTCGGAAAAGCAGCTCTACAGCGTCATCGTCTCCGGCTACTCCGGCGGCGATCTCGTCGCGCGCCAGCTGCTCGGTGCGATGTGCCTGAACAAGACCGTCTCGCTGCCGCCGCGCTTCTGCCTGCTGGAAACGGCGAACGACCTGCCAACGGCGCAGGCTCTGCCGGGCATCGCCGGGCGGCTGGACGCCTTTGCCGCTGCCATGCAGCGCTCCCTGTGTCAGCCCGCCGGGAACAACTCGGAAATTTCACCGAACGAATAGCCCATCTCCTCCCAGCGCGTGAGCAGACTGTCGAGGATGGCCGCATTTGTCTGCGAGGTGCTGTGCAGCAGCACAACGGCTCCGTTGTGGATGCGCGGAATGAGTTTGGCATAGGCCTGCTCCGACGTCGGCTGATCGTCCTGCAGCCAGTCCACATAGGCAAGGCTCCAGAACACGGTGTGATAGCCGAGCTGCTGTGCCATTTCGAGATTTTTCTCGGAATAGATGCCCTGCGGCGGGCGATAGAATTTTGCAAGCTCCTGCCCGGTCGTGTCACGGTAGAGCGTCTCGAGGGACTCGAGCTCCTGCCGGAACTGCTCCATCTCCCCGATCTTCGACATGTCCCAGTGGTGGTAGGTGTGATTGCCGACCGTATGCCCCTCCTGCGCCATGCGCCGGACGAGGTCTGGATTTCGCTCGATGTAGTTGCCGACCAGGAAGAATGCCGCCGGAGCATGGTGCTTCTGCAGCGCATCGAGGATCTGCGCCGTGCAGCCGTTCTCATAGCCCGCGTCGAACGTGAGATAGATGCGCTTCTGCGCCGTATCGCCAAGGAAGGCCGCATCATACTGCCGCAGCCGGTCCGCCGTGGTGTTTCCCACGGGCGGCTGGCCCTCCTGCTGGAAGCTCAGGCCCCACGAGCCTGCCGGGAGCGCCGCTGCCTGCTTGGCCGCGCCCGCGCCCGCAAGGGCCAGAATGATGCCCAGCACGAGCAGGACGGGCAGATTCCGCCGGTAAAAGTTTCGCATGTCCATCACCTCGCCTCAGCTTATGCCGCCGCTGCCGGGAAATATGCAGGGCGCGAATTTCCCGGCTGTCAAGTTTTTTCTCTTGACAAGCGCACATCCGTCTGCTATAATACCCAAGGTCAAGGGGGGCAGTATCATGAAAGAGGAAGCCTTTACCATGTCCCTGCTCTTCGACACCTACGGCGCGCTGCTGACCGAAAAGCAGCAAACCTATTTTGACCTCTATTACAATCAGGATCTCTCGCTGGCAGAGATCGCCGAGCAGGAGGGCATTTCCCGTCAGGGCGTTCACGACGCCATCTCCCGCAGCGAGGCGCTGCTCGCTTCGTTCGAGCGCGTGACCGGCTGCGTCGCCCGGGAGCAAAAGCTCCGCCATGCCCTCGCCGCGATCACCGCCGAGGCCCAGCCCCTGCTGCAGGCCGGGGATCCCGCCACCCGGCAGGGCGCCCAGCGCATCCTTGCCGCCGTTGATTCCCTGAAGGAGTAGCCATGGCATTTGAAGGTCTGACCGCAAAACTGAACGCCGCGTTCAAAAAGCTGCGCGGCAAGGGCCGCCTGTCCGAATCCGATATCAAGGAGGCCATGCGTGAGATCCGTCTTGCGCTTCTGGAGGCGGACGTCAGCTATAAAGTCGTCAAGGACTTCGTCAAGTCCGTTTCGGAGCGCTGCTCCGGGCAGGACGTGATGGAGAGCCTGACCCCTGCACAGACGATCGTCAAGATCGTCAACGAAGAGCTCATCCGTCTGATGGGCAGCGAAAATCAGCGTATTTCCATCTCCCCCAAGCCGCCGACGGTCGTTATGCTCGTCGGCCTGCAGGGCGCAGGCAAGACCACGAACGGCGCAAAGCTCGCCGGTCTGTTCAAAAAGCAGGGCAAGCGCCCGCTGCTCGTCGCCTGCGATATTTACCGCCCCGCCGCCATCAAGCAGCTGGAGGTCGTCGGCGGTCAGCTCGGCATCCCGGTGTTCCAGATGGGGCAGGAAAACCCCGTGAAGATCGCCAAGGCGGCCATCCGCCATGCGCAGCAGCACGGCAACGACATGGTCTTCCTCGACACGGCCGGCCGCCTGCATGTGGACGAGGCCCTGATGAACGAGCTGAAGTCCATCAAGGCTGAGGTCCAGCCGAATGAAATTCTGCTCGTCGTAGATGCCATGACCGGTCAGGACGCCGTGAACGCCGCCCAGTCGTTCAACGAATGGCTGGACATCGACGGCGTAATGCTCACGAAGCTCGACGGCGATGCCCGCGGCGGCGCTGCGCTGTCCGTCAAGGCCGTCACCGGCAAGCCCATCAAGTTCATCGGCACCGGCGAAAAGCTCGACATGATCGAGCCGTTCCACCCGGAGCGCATGGCTTCGCGGATCCTCGGCATGGGCGACGTGCTCACACTGATCGAAAAGGCCGAGCAGGCCCTCGACCAGAAGAAGGCCGCCGAGCTCGAGCAGAAGATGCGGGCCAACAAGTTCACGCTCGCCGATTTCTACGATCAGCTCCTGCAAATTCGGAAGATGGGTCCAATGCAGGACCTGCTCGGCATGATCCCCGGCATGGGCAGCATGAAGAATGTGCAGGTCGACGAATCGGCCCTCGGCCGCGTCGAAGCCATCATTCTCTCCATGACGCCCTATGAGCGCGAGAACCCCGCGTGCCTGAACTCCTCGCGCAAGCGCCGCATCGCGCTTGGCTGCGGCCAGAAGGTCGAGGACGTTAACCGTCTGCTCAAGCAGTTTGACCAGATGCAGCAGCTTATGAAGCAGATGAACGGCAAGGGCAAAAAGCGCAAGCTGCCCGGCAAAATGGGAGGCTTCCCCGGCTTCCCCGGTATGTGATCATTGGACCGCAACCAGGTCTGACGATATATTTTGAATTCTATTTGGAGGTGAAACCCCATGGTTAAAATCAGACTGAGAAGAATGGGTGCGAAGAAGGCTCCTTACTACCGCATCATCGTTGCTGATTCCCGCAGCCCGCGCGACGGCCGCTGCATCGAAGAGATCGGCACCTATGATCCCCTGACCGAGCCGGCCACCCTCTCTGTCGACGCCGAGAAGGCCCAGCAGTGGATCAAGAACGGCGCTCAGCCGACCGATACCGTTCGCGGTATCCTGAAGAAGGCCGGTGTGCTGAATTGAGTGAGGTCGTCGAAATGAAAGAGTTACTGACTTATATAGTCGAAAATCTGGTTTCCGATCCGGCTGCGATTGCCATTACTGAGGAGATCGACGGCGATAACATCACCTACTCGCTGCGTGTAGCACCGGGAGATATGGGTCGCGTTATCGGTCGCCACGGCCGCATCGCAAAGGAAATCCGCACACTCATGAAAGCGGCAGGCAATCGCGAGAACAAGCGCGTCACAGTTGATATTCTCGACTGAGCCTGCGCGGATCGCGCCGAAGTGTTAATCACTTCAACTTGAATGAAGAGCCGGTGCCGTCAGGCGCTGGCTTTTTCCGAAAATCGCCGCAGCGCGGCGAATTTTTGTTTTATCTGCACCGATCCAGCGGGGTGTACGAACTGCGTAAGCGTGTTCGTCCCTAACGGGCGGGGGGTTTTTCGCTGAACCTCAGCGGGGAGTGGCGCCGCCTGCGGGCGGCGAGGACGCTGCGGCTGCGCGCCGCGGGCGCACAAG
>ENA-UOJK01001585-UOJK01001585.1-human-gut-metagenome-genome-assembly--contig:-C116-NODE-1585-length-14647-cov-4.839227_pt1 | contig 14647 bp, 10 predicted proteins | sample MGYA00242348_ERZ723895 | MGnify/ENA metagenome assembly ERZ723895
GTTTGGCTGTCGGAGCGATCTTCACCAGATCCAGATTCGCCTCTCTGGCTAATTTCATTGCATCTCTGGCTGACATGATACCTAACTGTTCGCCGTCTTCCCCAATCAGTCGGATCTCCCGATCTCTGATCTGCTCATTAATCATTAATTCGCTAATAATTGACACCTCCATGTCTCATGACTTTTATTCATAACATTAAACTGAAAATGGTGAGCAGAAAACTACTCACCATTTAAGACACGTAATGTGTAAAATACTTAAATATGAACCCAAGTCATCTGAAATGCTAAGGTGAGAGTGAGTACTCTGCTTTCTCGTACGGATGTTGTGTCTATCACACAACTTTATATATTTTACCACCTTTGCATTTCAATGTCAATAGACTTTTTGGAATTTTGATTTTATTTTGTTTTAAGTTATGTTTTAAGTTTCGTTAAAAATATCTGCTGACATTTAATTCAGTTCAAACAACTGGCGCTGTTTCAAGTCAATGCTGGCCCATGAAATATTGGAGTTTTCCTTCCCATAGAGATAAACGGTACTCTTCACTCTGACATAAAGTTTGCAGCTCTTCTTGTAGCCATTCAGATTATCTGAACTGCCGGTATCTCTCAAATATTGCTCAATATCAGCCACATTCAGGCTGAAGGCATTATTTTCTGTAATGTCAAAAGTATCAGCGCTTTCCTCAATTGTTTTGCCGTCATAGCTCTTTAAAGTTCCGATTCGGTTTGTAATATTGGTTACTTTTTCACTCTCCGACGGTGCACCATCAGACGAACTTCCCGCTTCACTGCTTGCTTCCAGCGTACTGCCCTTGTCATCATTTATAAAGAATGAAATCTCCATCTTCTGCTTGTCAAGGTCTTCCTGGTTCAGATCCGCACTGACCATATTATAGTCCTTGACATTGATATTGAAGGTCATATCCTTTTCAAGGATATTATTCTCCCCCTTTTTCCATGAGGACTGGTCTGTGGCATAATAACGGGCACTTTCAATATCCGCATCCGGATTCAGTGTATCCACAAAGTCAACCTCCGGTTTCACTGCCGTAACATTGGCAGCAGCGACCATGGCATTAATAAACAGCTGGATTTCTTCGTCGCCGTCAACCTTACTATGGCCGGCACCGGTGTAAATCACATTACCTTTACTGTAGAAATAGTAGTTATTTCTTGCATCATTCGGTGAATCCGAATACACCGATCCCGATCCCGACAGACAATACCACACAACCACATCTGAAGTGCCATCGCTTCGTCCATTGATATCTCTGTCCTGCTCCAGCGCCAGCTGATAATACTGGCCATGTGTCTTTGCTACCTGAATATTATTGCCAATTACATACGGATACTGGGTAATCGCACCATCATTAATCTTCGTAGCCGTTGTTGTTACCTTATCTCCGATTGAACCTTTCTGCAGCATATTGTTGGTATATGCCTGGGTCTGCGCATAACTGCTCTCCCGGCTTCCATTTGTCTGCCATGCAATATCACCTGCAAGTGTCATCAATGTACCAAAATCAACACTCTGACTGTTTAATGCCTTTCCGTGCTTCAATAATGCTGAAACAGTCTCACCATTTATCTGCTCAGTTGATGTAATCCCATATCTGTCCATACCAACTACAGAACGCAAAATAGTATTTAATGATAATCCCCAGGTTCGATTTCTGCTAAAAAGCCAGTTATCATTATAAATTGAAGTGTGTTCATTATTATTGCCGAGTTCATAATCACTGTCCGCTATTTTTTCATACATATCATTCTTGTCATAATTAATATAAGATGTCGTATCATGTGAAAAAATAACACTCTTACCTGATTTAATAAAATCCAGAATATCCTGTACCTGTCCATTCTTATCTGAAATATCCTGATAAACATCATCAAATCCGATAACCAGCATCTGCTTTTCGGACAACAGTTTCTTCATTTCGCCTTTGTTCATATTGTTGATTTCAGTAAGTGTTTTTGTCTCAATCTTAATCTCGAAATCATCAATATTTTTTATCATGCTCTGAAATTTCGAATCTGTTGCCAGATTCCAGTTGCCATTTACATTGTCCCATCTTTGCGGGAGAAGCTGGAGCACATTGATCTCCTGCTACTAATTTTCTTTTTCCGGACGATCCTTCTTTAATGTATTGTATATATTCTGCATTCTCTGATCCGTATTGGCGATCACATCCGAACAATCCTTCAATTCCGCTGCAATACTATCCGGCACATCTCCTTCCGTCTTGTATTTCAGCTGATGTTCCAGACTGGCCCAAAAATCCATGGCTATTGTCCTGATCTGAACTTCTACCTTCAGCGGCTTGCATCCATCAGAAAAAAATACCGGAATCTGTACAACCAGATGTAAACTTCTGTAACCATTTGGCTTCGGATTGGCAATATAATCCTTCACTTCCAATAATGTAATATCATTCTGGGAAGTCAGCATATCTGCCACCATATAAATATCCTGCACATAGCTGCAGATGACACGGATACCGGCCACATCATGAAGATTCTCCTCCACAGACTGCAGAGTCACCGGATAGCCTCTTCGTTTCAGCTTCTCCAAAATGCTTCTCGGTTTCTTCACGCGATACTTAATATAAGAAATAGGATTATGACTGCGCTGCACCTGAAACTCATCATTGAGCACCTCTAACTTCGTCCGCACCTCCCTGATGGCACAACTGTACATCATCATCAGCTGTTGAAACTGCTCTGCCACTTCTTTGAAAGCACCGATGTTCTCCACCAAATCCACATTTTGCAAAATGACCGTCTCCAGATCAATATCTTTCCCCACTGCGACTGTATTCTCATCCATACCCCTTATCTCCTGTTCTTTATTAATTCCCCATTATCATAACATCCAAACATTTCCCACATGAAAATTCGGAGAGAAGCAGTTATTCATCTTCCTCTCCGAATGTATGTTGATTCCCAGTAACAATATCATACGACTTATACATATATTATATGAGGAATATTCCTTTTTTTCAACTGATTTTTTCCTTTACTTAAGCGATTGAAATGAACACAAAATGCAAATGATGAAATTAAATATACAATGTAAACAGTCAAACTCAAATTATATTAAAGAGGAATCCTGTTTACAAAAAAAAGAGGATGTCCGTATGGGATATCCTCTCTTCTGTCATTCTATTCTGTTCTCACGCTTACAATTATTCAGCTAATGCTGCTGTAATGATAGCCATGGAGTAAACTTCTTCTGCGTTGCATCCACGAGACAGGTCGTTGATTGGTGCATTCAGACCTAACAGGATTGGGCCGTATGCATCGAAGTTACCAAGACGCTGAGCAATCTTGTAACCGATGTTACCAGCGTTGATGTCAGGGAATACAAATACGTTCGCATGACCAGCAACTGGGTTGCCTGGGCATTTTGTACGAGCAACACGTGGAGAAACGGCAGCATCAAACTGTAATTCACCTTCGATTGGAAGGCTAGGCGCTTTTTCTTTCGCCATAGCAGCTGCTGTACGCATCTTGTCAACATCTTCACCTTTACCTGAACCCAGTGTTGAGTAGCTAAGGAAAGCAACCTTCGGATCGATACCGAAAATACGGCCGCATTCAGCAGATTCGATAGCGATTTCTACCAGTTCTTCTGCTGTTGGCTTGATGTTGATCGCACAGTCACCCATAGCTAATACTTCGTTCTCACCTGTAGCAGATGGACGAACCATGATGAAGCATGAAGATACGATCTTGCTGCCTGGTTTTGTCTTGATCAGCTGAAGGGCTGGACGAACTGTATCTGCTGTTGAGTATGTAGCGCCACCAAGAAGTGCATCTGCAACACCCATCTTAACAAGCATTGTACCGAAGTAGTTGCCTGCGGATAAGATCTTGCGTGCTTCATCCGGCTGAATGTTCTTGCTCTTACGAAGTTCACAGAACATAGCGATCATCTCATCCATTCTGTCGAAGTTCTCAGGATCGATGATCTGAGCACCTCTGATATTGTAACCATATTCTTCTGCTGCTGCCTGAACTTCATCTTCTTTGCCTACAAGGATAGGTGTAAGGAAGTTGGATGCCAGCAGACGGGATGCTGCTTCAAGAATTCTTTCATCTGTACCTTCTGTAAAAACGATTTTCTTCGGTGATGCTTTCAGTTTCTGAATCATCATACCGAAACCCTGCATATTCTTGCTCATGATATATATTCCTCCTAAATTTGTCTTTTGACAATCTCACATATATAATTTATCACTTTTTTTGCAGATTGCAATGCATTCCGCGATAATTAAAAAATTAACAAACATGCAAACTATTTCTCAGGCTTACTATGAACACTTCCAACAAAATTTATTCGTTCTCCTGTATATTTTGCACAATATTTTCAAAAGCCATACTGTGAGAAGCCTTTACAAGGACAGTATCACCCGGCTGAAGAAGATCCTGAAGAATCGCTTCAAGAGCTTCTCTTATCTCGAAATGTCTGGCCTCTCCGCCTTTTTCAGCAGCCCCCTCATACATCTCGGAGGAAAGTCCACCCACACAGAGAATCAGATCAATGCCCTTCTCGGCCGCATACTGTCCGACTTCACGATGCATGGCCCTCTCATTCTCTCCAAGCTCAAACATATCACCGAGAATAGCCACCTTGCGTCCCGGTGCCGTCGCAAGCAGATCGATCGCTGCTTTCATGGATACCGGATTTGCATTATAACAGTCATCAATGACAACTTTATCTCCGGCCTCAATCAGATGACTGCGCCCTGCAACAGCCTCAACATGGCTGATACCCGCCGTGATTTCTTCCTTCGTCATATCAAACTGAACTCCCACTGCCGCTGCTGCCATAGCATTGTAGATCATATGCTCACCCGGCAGAGGGATATTGGCATGCACCAGCACATCCCCCATATGAATATCCGCACGGCTTCCCAGCAATCCACGATTTTCAATATGATCTGCCCAGATGGCATTATCTTTGTTCATACCAAAAGTTATCGGTGCTTTGCCGTAAACGTCATGAATTGTTGCCAGCTTATCATCATCACCATTGACAATCACTGTTCCTTCCGGATTCATGAAGTCAAAAATCTCGGATTTTGCCCGAAGAATGCCATCTCTGTCAATAAGATTTTCCAGATGACACTGCCCGATATTCGTCATCACACAGATATCCGGTCTGGCCACTTCACTGAGACGATGCATTTCACCAAATGTATTGATTCCCATCTCAAGAACCGCAATCTGGTCATCATCCTGAATCCCGAAAATCGTCAGCGGCAGACCGACTTCATTATTATAGTTGCCGGCTGTTTTATGTACTTTATACTTCTCAGCAAGAACGGCTGCAATGAATTCTTTTGTACTGGTCTTACCCACACTGCCGGTGATACCCACCACCCGGATATTCAGCTGCTGACGATAAAAAGCAGCAGCCTGCTTCAGAGCCATAAAACTGTCTTCCACAAGGATACACGGTCCCAAGTCCTCTTCCGGCAATACTTCACAGATAACTGCCAGCGCACCCTTTGCAAATACGTCGGGAATAAAACGATGGCCATCCACGCGTTCACCTTTTGTTGCCACAAAAATATAGCCCGGTTCAATCTGCCTTGAATCGATAACAACACCTTTTGCCGTTTCCTGTGCCAGATCTTCGCGCATATAATAAATCTGGCCGCCGCATGCAGCTGCAATATTCTCTAAAGTCATATTTTTCATCAATTTATACCGTTTCCTTCCTGTTATTCATCTCTCATGGAAATATCAATCAATAACTGGCAAAGATCCGCATATTCAATGCCCAGCACTTTTGCCTCCTGAGGCAGCAGTGACGTTGGTGTCATACCCGGCAGTGTATTGGCTTCCAGGCAGTAAAAATCTCCCTTTTCATCCATCATAAAATCCATACGTGCGTAATTCTTCAGACGCAGTACCTTGAAAGCCTGCTCTGCTGCCGCCTGCATGGCCAGCGTCTTCTCTTCACTGAGTTCTGCCGGACATGTTTCAATCGTCGATCCCGCCTGATACTTATTCTTATAATCATAGAAGCCATGGATCGGTGCAATCTCAATGATCGGATACGCTTTACCATCTACAACACCTACAGAAAATTCACGACCCTTGATATACTGTTCAATAACGACTTCATCATCGTATTTAAACGCTTCTTCAAGTGCTGCCGCATATTCTTCATCATTATCCGCCATAACAACACCGACACTGGAACCGCCGCAGCAAGCCTTCACAACACAAGGATAAGGCACCTTTACATCCGGTGTTTCCCCTTTCTTCAATCGAATGCCAACGGGTGTCGGCACACCGCCTGCTGCAAACAAATCTTTAGAAATAGCTTTATTCATGCAGATTGCTGAACTTACATAATCCGTGCCAGTATAACGGATACCATTCAGATCAAAACATGCCTGAATCTTTCCGTTCTCGCCATTCTCACCATGCAGTGCCATAAAGACAACATCCGCCTGCTGACAGATGTCAATGACATGCGGGCCGAAGAAATTCTTCTTCCAATCCGGACGAAGTGCCTTCACTGCATCAATATCCGGATTCTGATCCTTAATAGCGCCTACAGAAGCTGTCCAGTCTACATCCTTTTCAAACACATTCTTCCAGTCCTCATTCGCATAACCCAGAAATACATCCAAAAGCATGACCTGATGACCTTTGCTCTTTAATGCTTTATAAATACCCATTCCCGATACAAGAGAAACATCTCGTTCCGTACTGATTCCACCTGCTAAAACTACGATTTTCATTTTAAATTCCTTTCTGAATCTACCGGCATGAGCAAATTTCTTCAATATTTCAGAGAAATGAGAAATTTGCATCTGTCTGGTACATCACAACAATATTATTATTAAAATCCATTTATTTTTTTTGCATTTAATAACTAAGTTAGCCTCTTGCACATTATACATCGCCAGCCTTGCCTTGTAAAGCGACCCTTTGACTGAATTTTCTGCCATGAGCAATTTTTATACTTGCTTTTTCTCAGTTTACACAAATTTCCAAATATGTTACCATAGTATTTGGCGACTAAGATTTAAGAGAATCACTGATAATGTTTAAAATATATCCCTTTCTGTTCTCTAAACTTACGACAGACTACAATATCTGCCATCCTGCTGGCAGATTCGAAATCTAGGAGGATTTATGACCAAAACAATTGATTTACTCCATGGCAAAATCATGCGCTCACTCTGCATTTTAGCAGTGCCCATTGTCATGACTTATTTTATACAGATGGCCTACAATTTCATCGACATGATCTGGATTGGCCGTCTTGGCAGCGGCGCAGTGGCCGGTGTCGGCGTAGCCGGTATGTTTACCTGGTTTTCCAATGGACTGGTCATGATGGCCAAGATGGGCGGTCAGGTGAAGATTGGTCACTGCCTCGGCGCCGGTGACGCCGATGATGCACGCCGCTATCTCGGCGCTGCCCTGAAGCTTGGCATCGTATTTGCCCTGTTTTTCGGCATTGGTATAAATATTCTGGCGCACTCACTGATCGGCTTTTTTCATCTGAGCAGTCCGGCAGTCATCCATGATGCTGTATTGTATCTCCGCATTACCTGCGGCCTGGTTATATTTACCTTTATGAACCAGATTTTCACGTCATCTTTCAATGTCTATGGGGACAGCCGGACACCGTTTATCATGAATACATGCGGTCTTGTCAGCAATGTCATCGCGGACCCGCTGCTAATCTTCGGCATTGGCCCTTTCCCGGCTCTGGGCGTGGCCGGTGCCGCTGTTGCTACTGTTTTTGCCCAGATGTTTGTCTTTATCCTGTTTATCTTTGCCATCAGGAAACGACACCCCCTTTACCGTGGGCTGAAACTGGCGGAACCAAGGCCATTTCAGTATTATGCACAGATTATACGCATCGGCCTTCCGCTTTCTCTGCAGGATATGCTATTTTCATGCTGTTCCATGCTGATTGCCCGCTTTGTCGCCGTTTACGGGGACGGCGCTGTAGCTGCGCAGAAAGTCGGCACTCAGGTTGAATCCCTGTCCTGGATGGCTGCCGACGGTTTTATGGCCGCTATCAATGCCTTTATCTCACAGAACTATGGTGCCGGACAGCTGGATCGTGTCAAAGCCGGTTATCGTTCCATCATGAAAATTGTTCTTGTCTGGGGAAGTCTCTGCACATTACTGCTTGTTTTCCTTCCGGGACCGATTTTCAGGATTTTTCTGAACGATGATGCTGTTTTGCCGATCGGTATCGACTATCTGCGCATCATGGGTTTTTCACAGCTTTTTATGTGTGCCGAAATTACAACAGCAGGTGCCTTCGGAGGTCTGGGCAACACCTTGCCGCCTTCCAGCGAAAGCATCCTGCTGACATGTATGCGTATTCCTTTACTTCTTATTCTGACAAAAACACCTCTTGGCCTTTCAGGCATCTGGTGGAGCATCAGTATCTCCAGCATACTGAAAGGAATCGTTCTTGTCTCATGGTATCTTATTTATCAGCGGCGCCTTTTGTCCGCATCCGCTTCATCTGCTGATATCAGGCCCTGACGGATGGCTTCCATCCGCTCGGCCTCTTCTTCCGGAAGATAATTCAGCAGATAATTGCCTCTCTCCTGATTCTTCTCCAGATGCTCACGGCGGATTTCGACTTTTATCCGCTCGATTTCCTGCCGCAATTCTCTGGCTGACATCAGAAGGCACCCCTGACTTCGGATAATCACCTGCTCAAGGCCATCTGATGTTGCCACAGTTACTTTATACTTTCTTCCGATAGCATGGGCCGTCTTTTCGATATACTGATCTGCCGTCTCTGCCTCCTTTGTAAAAACGACATCAATATTATGCCACTTTGTCACTTCACCCGGAAATCCTTCCACTTTATAGGCATCAAAAACAAGAATCACCCTCTGGCTTGTATAGCCCTGATAGTTGGACAATGTCTCCATCAACTTGTTGCGTGCAGCGTCCATACTATGTTCTGACAATTCATGCAGATCTTCCCAGGCAAAAATGATATTATAACCGTCCACAAGCAGATAGCTTTCCTGTGCGGTCGCCTGCCGTCTGTTCTCCTGCTGCTTCTTTTCGCCTCGCCAACTGCCTTTACCGGATGAATCACTCAACCCACCTGTCATTTTCCCTGAAGAGCCTGATACTTCTGAATAAGTTGTATCCGCTCCTCTGAATGTACGTTCTTTCTGTGGCTTTCGTCGCTTAATTTCCCCATATGTTCTGACAAAAATAGCTTCCAGTTCTTTATCATCCGCCAGAGACGGTGCAATGCTTCGGCTTCTGGCAGCCTTCGCTTTTGCTGTCATCACCGTATCCTCATCCTCAGCACCTGCCGTCTCTCCATCCAGTCCGGCGCCTTCCAGATGCATATAATCTTCCACTTCATACCATGGCACTACAAATCCTGCACCATGGGCACAGAACACAGACCCCGTCGGATTTGCCAGATCCCGCTCCGGATCATAGGCTGATGCCGCCAGTACTTCTTCCGTATTATGGCAAGGATAATAGCCCGCCATTGTGCAAAACAATCGTCCTGTACCTCCGGTATAGGCAGCCACATCCTTCTGATATTCACGCATTTCTGAAACGGGTGCCATTCCTGTTAATACGGCTGTTTCGCCCTCATTTTCTCCAAGTTCAAACCTGCCACTCATCTTCTCAATATCCGTCATGGCATGTCCTACCAGACGCTGCGGCAATTCCAGCCTGAAGCGGTAATAAGGTTCCAGCAGAACACTTTCTGCTTTCTGCAGTCCCTGGCGCACCGCTCTGTAAGTCGCCTGCCTGAAATCCCCGCCTTCGGTATGCTTCTGATGTGCTCTTCCCGCAATCAATGTGATGCGCATATCCGTGATCGGCGCTCCCATCAATACGCCTCTGTGAACCTTTTCCTCCAGATGTGTCAGGATCAGACGCTGCCAGTTGCGATCCAGCATATTCTCGCTGCAGACAGTATCGAAGACAAGTCCGCTGCCGGCCTCCAAAGGTTCCATTAAAAGGTGGACTTCCGCATAGTGTCTAAGAGGTTCAAAGTGACCCACACCTTCCACCGGTGCTGCAATCGTTTCCTTATATACAATCTGTCCTGTACCAAATTTTACTTCCAGTCCAAACCGCTCATGGATCATCTGCTGCAATATTTCTGTCTGGATCTCACCCATCAGCTGCACAAGCACCTGTCCTGAAATATCATCCCAGACAATATGCAGTTCCGGCTCTTCTTCTTCCAACTGACGCAATTGATGCAGTACCTTGTGCAGATCACTGCCCTCCGGCAGTTCAACCCTGTAAGTCAGTACAGGTTCCAAAAGGGGCACTACCTGCTCAGCCTCCGCTCCCAGTCCGTCTCCGGCCTGTGTCTGTGTAAGCCCTGTCACTGCACAAACCGTACCTGCTGAAACTGCATCAACTGTCTCAAACTTTGTTCCATTATATATACGGATCTGATTAACCTTTTCTCCCCATTCACCTGCCGAAGCATCTTTCCCGGATAATGTATCCTCTGCCTCACCCCCGGCTTCCTGTCTTCTCCGTATATGGCCCCGGAGCTGTGCCTTGACCTTCAGACTGCCACCGGTAATCTTCATATAAGTCAGGCGTCCGCCCTGGACATCCCTTGCGATTTTAAATACTCTGGCCCCGAATATCTCCGGATACTGCTTCTCTTCTGTCCATTTTGCAATGCCGTCCAACAACTCCTGCACCCCTGTCAATTTCAGGGCTGAACCGAAGAAGCACGGAAAAACCTTTCTCCCGGTGATCATTCTGCGCACCTGTTCATCCGTCACAGTTCCCTTTTCCAGATAAGCTTCCAGCACCTTCTCATCGCACATCGCCAGATTCTCATTGCGTGCATCTGCTTCTTCGGAAAAATCAATACAACTGTCCCCGAGTCGCTGTCTGATCTCCTCCATCAAAGCCCTTCTGTCTGTTCCATTCTGATCCATTTTATTCACAAAAATAAATGTAGGCACCTCATACCGTGCCAGAAGACGCCACAGTGTCTGTGTATGTCCCTGAACACCGTCTGCACCGCTGATCACCAGCACCGCATAGTCAAGCACCTGAAGCGTTCGCTCCATTTCTGCTGAAAAATCCACATGTCCCGGTGTGTCAAGCAGTGTATACGATCTTCCCTGCATCTCAATTTCGGCCTGCTTTGAGAAAATAGTGATGCCTCTCTCCCTCTCCAGGCTGTAAGTATCCAGAAAAGCATCTTTGTTATCTACTCTGCCCAGCTTTCTGATACTGCCTGTCAGATAAAGAATGCTCTCAGATAGCGTTGTCTTTCCCGCATCCACATGTGCAAGAATACCTAATACTGTTTTACTCATCTATATCAAATCCTTTATTTTTCATTCAGTGCTTTTATTGTAAACTATTTTCCCAATTCCGCAAAGTGCTAATTCCCTTTTTCTGTATTTGTGAAATATTTATGAAAAAGTATTTGAAATTCCATCAAAACCATAGTATAATAGATAGGCACTGGAGACGTATCGAAGTGGCCATAACGAGCTTGACTCGAAATCAAGTTGTCGGGCAACCGGCACATGGGTTCGAATCCCATCGTCTCCGCTATACAAATTGAGGCTGTTACCTCAGAGTAACAGCCTCTTTTCTTTTTTCAATGCTGAATTTTTCTTATTTCCAGTCCATTATCCACCATTTCGGATTTTTTCAGGAAAGTTTTCAACCGCCAATCACAATACTATACACCTTTTTAAATGTTTCATCCACATTCAAGCTGTTGATACCCGGTTTGTCCTGCAATTCACCTTCATAGCCGAAATTGTCGCATCGTCCGCACCACGGTTCCAGGCACACAAAAGGTGCTCCCGGGGCTGCCCAGATACCAAAATTCGGAAATCCGTCACATAACAGGGTCAAATAATCCGAGCCATCCGGCATAACAATTCCTGCCTGTCTGATCTGTCCGCCGTCAAAAACAAGGGCATCCAGGTCAAAAAGGTCTTTTCTCAGCTGGTATTTGTGATCGGTCAACGGCATTGTGTAAACCTTATCCGGCAAACCGGTTCCCGTATTCATGTCGATATGGATAAAATGTAATTCATCCTGATCCTCCGCAAACTTCAGCGCATAATCACTGTATTCCGTATCCGGCAGCACCGGCACATTAAATCCGGGATGTCCACCAATTGTAAAATGCATCGGGTGGTCACCTGTATTCTTTACCTGCCACTGTATATCCACTTTATCTCCATCCAACCGATGGGTGATCATCAATTCAAAATCAAACGGATAAACCTTTCTTGTTTCTGCATTCGACACCAGTCGATGGGTCACAGAAGCCGGACTTTCTTCAACTCTTTCCAACACATAATCTCTGGCAAAACCATGCTGATCCTGCACATAATGTCTGCCCTGATACAGGTATTCGCCGCCGTAAAACTTGCCTACATTCGGAAAAAGGATCGGTGCCTGTCTTTTCCACCAGGCCGGGTCTCCCTGCCAAATCAGTTCGCGGCTATATTTTTTGTCATAAATGCTGACAAGTTCTGCACCCAAATCATCGATCGTCACAACCAGACGGTCATTTTCCATCTTAAATCTTCCCATATCTATTCGCCTTCTCTTTCTTATGCAATCTATTGATGTATATTTTTATTATCAAACAGCAACATATCCCGCTTGTATCAGCTTCTGACCGCCCATCGGAGTTTTGTGGAATGTGCACGGCTGTTGCATCTGCATTCTTCCGCAGAAGGACGAATCACATCCTTCGCGGCTTCACTGTAAATACCGGCTTTCACATTTTCCTTGAAAGATTTCTTTACCAGTCTGTCTTCTCCTGAATGGAACGTCAAAACAGCTACTCTGCCGCCCGGATTCAACACATCCGGAAGTTTCTGAAGAAAAGTTTCCAACACTTCAAATTCACTGTTCACATCAATACGCAGCGCCTGAAATGTTCTGGCACAGGATTTCTTCACTGCCTCTTTTCGATCTGCAGCCGGTACTCTAAACAACGCCTTTTCAATTAATTCACGCAGTTTTGATGTTGTATCCACCGGATGCCCTTTTTTCAGTTCCTGCATCACAACTGACGCAATCTCTGCCGCATAAGGTTCATCAGAGTTCTCAATCAACATACCCTCAAATTCATCCCTTGTCACATGCTTTAACCGCTCGGATGCAGGCTCTCCCTTTGTCTGATCCAGTCTCAGATCCAACGGTCCGTCATATTTATAAGAAAATCCTCTGTCCGGGTTATCAATCTGCATGGAAGAAACCCCCAGGTCTGCCAGTATAAAATCGAATTTGCCATCTTTTTCGGCTACCTCATCAATATTGGCAAAGTTGATCTTCCGGATCGTCAGTCGTTCCGGTCCGTATCCCTGATTTCTCAACCTCTCTTCTGCCTAGGCCATCTCAATGGCATCCACATCAAGAGCCGTCAGATGACCTTCGCCATTCAGGCACCTCAACATAGCGGATGTATGCCCGCCATATCCCAACGTAGCATCCAGTCCTCTTTGCCCCGGCTGAATCTGCAGAAAATCAAGGATTTCCTGCACCATGATCGATATATGCATTCCTGCCGGTGTGCCGCCCTTCCGAATCACTTTCTCAACTGTTTCACCGTATTTCTCAGGATTCAGCTCCTTGTATTTCTCGTTGTAATGTCTCGGATGTGTTCCTTTGTACCGTACCCTTCTCTTGTGTACCGATTGATTCTCTGTATTACTTTCCATTTAATCTTCCTTCCATCCTTCGTTCAAACGGGATAAAACACGCTTCGCGCGTTTCATCCCGTTATCACATTCTCTACTGTTCCATTGCCCCGGATGCCTCACCGGCTTCAACTGCAGGTGCTGCCTCCTCCGGTGCGCTGGTTGCCGGCGCACTTGTCTCTGGCGGGTTCGTTGCCGGTGCACTTGTCTCAGGTGCACTTGTCTCTGGCGCACTTGTCTCAGGTGGGTTCGTCTCCGGCGCACTTGTCTCTGGCGCACTTGTCTCTGGCGCACTTGTCTCAGGTGCTTTTGTTTCTGTTGCCTTCGTCTCAGTTTCCTGCTTTTTCTCTGTTTCCTTCTTTGTCTCAGTCTCTTGCTTTGTCTCTGCCTCTGTATTCTTGCTGCTAGATGAACTGCTTCCGGATGTCTGTCCAGGCACATAAGTGACACCGCCGTACACGACAACATAATAACCTGTACTGATATTATTATAGAGTGTTTTTGCCTTCTCATAAGGCATATTGATACATCCGTGGGAACCATTGTACTGATAAATTGTTCCGCCGAAACTGCTTCTCCACGAAGCATCATGGAAACCAACACCGCCGTTAAACGGCATCCAGAATGATACCGGTGAAGCATAATCGGCACCTCGAAGAACTGTATTCTTCTCCATGCTGTATACATGATAAACACCGGTCGGTGTCATATGAGTCTGGCTGACACTTCCTGATACAATATTCGAGGACATGATCAGTTCACTATTCTTATATAAATACAACTTCTGATTCGTCAGATCCACTTCCACATAATTGCCTCCGAAATTCTTCTTGATACCGGAAGCACTTTCCGTATAAGGCACTTCACGCTCGCCTGAAACTTCATCTGTCAGACACTTTAAAACATCTTCAAATAAAGCACTTGTATCAAGAGTCTCTCCGCTCACCGGT
>ENA-UOJK01001609-UOJK01001609.1-human-gut-metagenome-genome-assembly--contig:-C116-NODE-1609-length-14429-cov-44.009044_pt1 | contig 14429 bp, 6 predicted proteins | sample MGYA00242348_ERZ723895 | MGnify/ENA metagenome assembly ERZ723895
GACACCACAATAGTTCCTCCTTCAGGAGTATATTTAGCGGCATTGGAAAGCAGATTGTACACCACTTTATCCAATTTATCCACATCAAAATATCCCGAATATTCTTCAGACAAATCAAATTGTATGGACAATTTCTGCTTTTTAACCAAAGGTGCGAAAGCCGACACTGATTTTTTCAAAAACATACTGACATTTCCATGCGAGACTTTCAGCCGCAACTTGCCATTCTCCACTTTTCTGAACTCTAAGATCTGCTGAATCAACCGGATTAACCGCACAGTATTATCAGCTATCACAGGACAAACCGACGAACTTGCCGGTACTTCTTGTTTCAGTTCATCCACCGAAGCCGATATAATAGAAAGCGGAGTCAGCAACTCATGAGTGATATTGGTAAAGAACTGTAATTTAGCATGATTGATTTCCTCCATTTTCTGCCGTTCTATCTTCCCCATCTCTATGGCCTGTTTCATCCGGATACGGTTTCTGACAATCCGATAAGTATACCATGCCAATGAAACGAACAACAAGACATAAAGGCAATAAGCCCACCACGATAACCAAGGCGGCGGAAGAATAGTTATACGCAGACATTTCATATCCGGAGACCAGATTCCATTCTGATTGGCTCCCTTTACACAAAAAGTATAAGTACCTGCCGGAAGATTGTTATAATAGGCAAACCGACGTCCAGCCTCAACGGACAACCATTCCTTGTCATATCCCTCCAACCGATATAAATAACGGTTCAACTCAGGATTGATATAGTTCAATATTGAAAAATCAAGACTGAAATTATTCTCCCGGTATCCTAATACAATTTTATCAATAAAATCAATAGCCCTGTTTGCAACAATCCCCTTTCTGATGGAAAGAGGGTAGGTACGTACCGATACATTATGTACCTTTATATCTGTAATCACTACCGGAGAATAAGCAGTATCCTGAACAATTTTATCAGGATAAAAGCTGTTCAATCCACGGAATCCTCCGAAGATAAGTTTCCCATCCGCCCCCTTAAAGCAAGAATTCCGGTTAAACATGTGATCTTGCAAACCATCATCTACCGTGTAAGTATGTATTTTCGGTGCAGCACCATCCAAAGGGATATCAATGTGATACATTTCCGCATTGGTAGTAAGCCATAAAGTATGCTCATCATCCTCCAGCATACTGAAAACAACATCTCCATTCCGGAAATAATCATTCAAGACTGAAACAAAACGATCATTCTTCCGGTCATACAAATCGAGTCCATTACCATTCGACCCCACCCATACTCTATTGTATCCATCCACACAAACACTCATCGCCCCGATAGTGGATAATGTACCATCCGAAGGCGTATAAAACTTAACCTTATATGTTTCTCCGGATGTATCTATCCGCCATACCCCTTCATTGCTAGTCGCTATCCAGATAAAACCATCTTGATCTTCCGCCATTTTGAAAATAGAAATTTGGGGCAATGCCTGATTTGTCAAAGTCACCAGTTCATTCAAAGAATGAAGCCTTTGTTCCGTATCCAAAATAAACACTCCCGAACGTGTCCCCAACCACAGATTCCCTTTCGAATCCTCCAACAAAGAATAAATACAAATATCACTCAGTTCCGGGTTGGTTACGGTATTTACCACGTGTGCTTTCCCGGCTTTGACGTTATAGAACCACACACCGTCATCCCAAGTGGCAAAACACAATTCATTTGTCCTTTTACGATAAATAATATCATTGACCGTCGATGTATATCCCATATTCTTCAATACAGGATGAGAGCGGTAAGGAACAATGGTATGCTGTTCCATATCATAAAAAACCAGACCGAATCCCATGATTCCCATCCACAGATTCCCATTATCCTCCTGATAGACACTGCGGACAGAGCTGGTAGGGCAATGCTCACGCAAAGCCTCCAAAGAATCATAATTAAACCGGAACTTATTTGTATTTACAGTACAAACACCTCCCCCCAACATACCCAGCCACATCAGCCCGTCTTTACTGCACAACAGAGAATTCACTTCATTAAAAGGTAAATCTCCTTGAAGGTTGCCCGGAACAATATTGGTAAAATTCCCGTCCCCCGATTCATCTTCCAAAATACTGACTCCACTGCGTGAACCGATCCAGAGCTTTCCGGAATTTTTATCCTGAGCAATGGCGTAGATAATATTATCCAACAGAGAATGAGAATTTCCCTTGATGTTCCGGAATGTTTTAAATGAGAAATGTTCCGGATCATACGGATTAATGAGTTTCACCAATCCATACCGCCAGGTACCGATCCAAATATTCCCGGCTTCATCCTGAAATATGACATGCGCCGAATTACCAGGGTTAATCCCCTCGTAAGTATGATACAATTCCTCTTGAGGATTATAACGCAGCAACCCCTGTTCCCAAGTACCAATCCATATTTGACCTTTCCGGTCTTCGACAACAGACTTTATATCCATAGTTTTTTCACAATCGAAAGTACGGCTGCCGGCTTTCCTGCGAAACAATCCTTTGTTGCTTCCCACCCATAAGTCCCCGTTGCTTGCATAAAGAATACTTTCCACATTGCTTACCTGTAACAAAGGACTGATTATTTTTTCTATCTCATCCGTTTCCTTATGCAATACATATAATCCATTGTGCGTACCTATCCACAAATTATTCTCCTTGTCTTCGGCCACCATATTCACAAAACTATCAATGGAACGTCCATGATTCACTCCATCGGGTTTATACACCACAATAGAATACCCATCATAGCGCAAAAGGCCATTGTAAGTCGATATCCATATATACCCCTGGCTATCCTGAAATAATTTCCGGACTTCATTGGTCGGAAAATTCACCGAAGTGGAAATAGATTTAAAATGATAGGTATTGACCTTGTTATCAGCCCAAAGCCAAACGGGAAAACACAAAAGATATATTACTCCAAGAATATATTCACAGTTACGGTGTGCAAAGTGCATAGATTCAACTTTAAGATTTGATGCAATATTCGCAAAAAAAAGCATTTTAAGCAAATATTCCATAAGATTTGTTCTAAATTTCCCTCATCCGCATACATAAGAAACTAAAATTATACCTCCAGAAACACTTAGGACAAAAAGGTTAGAGGCAGTTAAGATAAAAAATTGTATATTTGCCGATAAGTGTGACCTAATTTTAAAACAGAGAAACATGCATTACAACGACCAAGGCGCTGATTTTAAATACCTAATTGTCAATGAACGTGACAAGCGTTTCGGCTTGTCGGTGACTACCGTCGGATTCCAGGCCATCAGGGCCGGGAGCGTTTATCCACCACGCAACCACCCGGACGCTTATTATTTCACGGCCCAGAAAGGACGTGTGCTGCATGAATATCAGTTGGTATACATTACTAAAGGACGGGGAACTTTCGCCAGCGATACTACTCCGTCTGTCGACATATCTAAAGGACAGATACTTTTCCTGTTTCCCGGACAGTGGCATACCTACGCGCCGCTGCAAAAAACAGGATGGAACGAATATTACATCGGTTTTGAAGGTCCGATTATAGACAATCTGGTAAAAAACAGCTTTATTTCAAAAGAAAACCAGATTTTGGATATTGGTATCAATGAAGAACTGGCCAGTCTTTTTGCCCGTGCACTGGAAGTAGCGGAAGCAGACAAGACCGCAGCGCAACAATATTTGTCCGGCATTGTTTTACACATTATGGGAGCCGTACTTGCTATCTCGCAGAACAAACGCTATGAGGTGGACAATGCGGCACAAAAAATAGAAAGTGCCAAAATCATCATGCACGAAAATGTGTACAAGGATATAGATCCGGAAGAACTGGCACTGAAATTAGGTATCAGTTATTCCTGGTTCCGCAAAGTATTCAAAGAATACACCGGCTATGCGCCCGCCAAGTATTTCCAAGAGCTGAAATTGCGCAAAGCGAAACAATTATTGATTGAAAGTTCCATGTCAGTGAAAGAGATATGCTATGAATTGAATTATACCTCTACTGAACACTTTTTCTCGGTATTTAAAAAACGTACCAACTTCACCCCTACCGAATATCGTAACTTCGGACGGGGAGGAAAAGAAAAAGAGAATGAAAACGAATAAAGGAAAAATGAGAAAAATAACCATCAATCTGGCTGCTGTGGCAGCCTTTTGCATTGTAGTCGCCTCACCCGCCTTAGTGAGCAGCAGTTGTGCTACTCCCCAAACGGAACAGGAAGATACCACTATCATACGAGAAGATTTAGGTATTACGGCATTGAAATACAGTAGTCCCGAAGTTCCCTCCAGCATTGAATTTTGTGGTAAAGTGATTGACTTGAGCCGCTTTGACCGCCACGAGCGTATGGACCGTGAATTATTGGCATTCACCTATATGCACAGTACTTCCCTGCAAATGCTGAAAAAAGCCAACCGTTATTTCCCCATTGTAGAACCCATACTGAAAGAGAACGGAATCCCCGATGATTTTAAATACCTGATGGTCATAGAGAGTAATATGAATCCCACCGCCCGTTCCTCTGCCGGAGCCGCCGGACTATGGCAATTCATGCAAGGTACGGGAAGGGATTACGGACTGGAGGTTAACAACAATGTGGATGAACGTTACCATATTGAGAAAGCGACTCGTGCCGCCTGCCGCTATCTGAAAGACGCGTATGCAAAATATAAGGATTGGGTGGCTGTTGCCGCCTCATACAACGCTGGTCAGGCACGTATTGCCAGCCAACTGGCTAAACAGGATGTGGACGATTCGCTGGATTTGCAACTGGTAGAAGAAACAGCCCGGTATGTGTACCGCATTCTTGCAGCCAAACAATTGTTCAGTGCCCCTACTACTTTCGGTTTCCGTCTGCGCGCATCGGATTTGTATCCGCCCATTCCCTATACGGAAGTCACTGTGACGAAAGGAATTGCAGACTTGGCACGTTTCGCACGCAGCAAAGGAATCAATCTGGCCATATTAAAGAATATGAATCCCTGGTTGCGGGAAACATCCTTGTCCAACCACAGCGGGCGGACTTACGTGATAAAAATCCCTACCAAAGAAGGAATGACTTATGATCCGAAAAAGACGGTGGCGCATGATAAGCGATGGGTGATAGAATAACTTTCTATCATACAGCATTCCATAATCAATTTACCAGTTTTCCTCCACAGTATTTACAATAAGCAGCCCCGTCCTCATGTCCGTCCTTACCACAATGCGGACATTTCAGGGCCACCCTGCGTCTATGTTCCTGGATCATAGACGCAGAAACAATTCCTGTGGGGACTGCAATGATGGTATAGCCCAGTAACATTACAATGGCCGAAAGGAAGCGCCCTAACGGAGTTTCCGGAGTAATATCCCCATAACCTACTGTTGTCATCGTCACTATCGCCCAATAAATACTATTCGGAATATTATTGAAAGAAGTACCCGGCCGCTGTCCCTCAATCATATACATCAATGTACCGATCGAAGTCACCAATATCAGTACAAACAAGAAAAAAACAATAATCTTCCGACTGCTGAACACCAAAGAACGCAACAAGAAATTACCTTCATTCAGATAATTGAAAAGTTTAAAGATACGGAACACACGAATCAACCGGAAAGTGCGGATCACCAGCAGATAACGTGCCGTGCCGAAAAGCCAGCCTATATATAAAGGTAAGGTAGCCAACAAATCCACTATACCGAAAAAACTAAGAGCATACTTGCGCGGTTTAGGAGAACAATAAAGCCTCAACACATACTCCAACGTAAAGAAGAAAGTAAAAACATACTCCGACACTCGCAGATAAGGCCCGATAACAGCATCCCAACTCTTGATACTCTCGGCAACAACCACCAGAATACTCAAGACAATAAACCCTATCAACGCCACATCGAATAACTTTCCCATCGGTGTGTCACTCTCAAAAATAATCACATATATTTTATGCTTTAATTTCTCATCATGCAGTAAATTCTGCCACCTGTTCCAAATATGCTTCAAGAATGCCATAATTTTTTATAATAGAACGCAAATCATTCATAATTATAACAAATATTGCCCGATTTATGTCCTATTGGTCACTATTATTTTCACTATATTTGCACAAAACCAATAAAATAATAGCATGAAGAAACAACTTATGACAGGTCTGTTCACAGTCCTCGCCCTTACAGCAGGTGCGCAGACCTTCCAAGAATGGCGCAATCCGGAAATAAATGCGGTAAACCGTGCGCCGATGCACACGAACTACTTTGCTTTTGAAAATGCAGATGCAGCTAAGAAAGCGAACAAAAAACAATCAACCAACTACATGACTTTGAACGGAACCTGGAAGTTCAACTGGGTGAAGGATGCGGATTCCCGCCCCACTGATTTCTGGAAAACCGGTTTCAACGACAAAGGCTGGGATGACCTGCAAGTGCCCGCCGTATGGGAACTGAACGGATACGGTGATCCTATTTATGTGAACGTAGGCTATGCCTGGCGCAACCAGTTCCAGAACAACCCTCCCGAAGTGCCGACAGAAAACAACCACGTTGGTTCTTACCGACGTGAAATTGTAGTTCCTGCCTCATGGAATGGAAAAGATATTATCGCTCATTTCGGCTCGGTTACCTCTAACATGTATTTGTGGGTAAACGGACGTTATGTAGGCTACAGCGAGGACAGCAAACTGGAAGCCGAATTTGACCTGACTCCGTATTTAAAACCGGGTCAGAAGAATCTGATCGCTTTCCAAGTATTCCGCTGGTGCGACGGTAGTTACCTGGAAGACCAGGATTTCTTCCGCTACAGTGGTGTGGGACGTGACTGCTATCTATATGCCCGCAACAAAAAACGCATTCAAGATATCCGTGTAACTCCCGATTTGGACGCAGCTTATCAAAACGGTAGCCTGGCTATCAATCTGGATTTGAAAGGCAGTGGCAAAGTCGATTTGGAACTGGTGGATGCACAGGGCAAGCAAGTGGCAACCGCTACCGCCAACAAATCCGGTCTGGTAACGATGAACGTAGAAAACCCCAAAAAGTGGAGTGCCGAAACACCTTATTTATATACGTTGCGTGCCAGTATGCAGGGCAGCAATGAAGTAATTCCCGTCAAAGTAGGTTTCCGCAAGATTGAATTGAAAGGTGACCAGATCTTAGTTAACGGTAAAGCAGTCCTGTTCAAGGGGGCCGACCGCCACGAAATGGATCCGGACGGAGGATATGTAGTATCTCCCGAACGTATGCTACAGGATATCCAGATAATGAAGCAATTCAACCTGAACGCTGTACGTACCTGCCACTACCCGGATGACAACTTATGGTACGACTTATGTGACCAATACGGTATCTATGTCGTAGCCGAAGCCAATATAGAATCTCACGGCATGGGCTACGGCGAAAAGACTCTGGCCAAGAACCCCTCTTATAAGAAAGCCCATCTGGAACGTAACCAGCGCAATGTACAGCGCGGATTCAACCACCCAAGCATCATCTTCTGGTCATTGGGTAATGAAGCCGGCGACGGCCCCAACTTCGAACAATGCTATCAATGGATTAAAGCAGAAGACCCCAGCCGTGCCTGCCAATATGAACAAGCACGCCAGAAAGACCATACCGACATCTTCTGTCCGATGTATTATGGCTACGAAGGAATGGAAAAATACGGTCAACGTACCGATGCTACCAAACCATTGATTCAGTGTGAATATGCCCATGCAATGGGTAACTCGCAAGGTGGTTTCAAAGAATACTGGGATTTGATTCGCAAATATCCGAACCTGCAAGGTGGATTTATCTGGGACTTCGTTGACCAGTCCTGCCGTTGGAAAGGAAAAGACGGTGTGATGATTTACGCTTACGGTGGAGACTTCAACCGCTTTGACGCTTCTGACAACAACTTCTGTGACAATGGTTTGATCAGCCCCGACCGCGTTCCTAATCCGCACATGTATGAAGTAGGCTATTTCTATCAGAACATTTGGACTACTCCCGCCGATTTAAGCAAAGGGGAAGTAAATGTGTTCAATGAGAACTTCTTCCGTGACCTATCCGCCTACTATATGGAATGGCAAGTACTGAAAGATGGAAAAATAATCCGCACCGGACGCGTGGATGATTTAAAAATCGCTCCTCAGGAAACAGCCAAAATTACGTTGAATATCGGCAAGACCTGTACCTGCAAGGAATGGTTGCTGAACGTTTCCTACAAACTGAAAAACCGCGAAGGTTTGCTGCCTGCAGGTTTCACCGTCGCCAAGAATCAGTTGACACTGAATGATTACAAAGCACCGTCTATGGATTTGAAGAACGTGGAAACAACCAATGTAGCCACCGTTGTTCCGCAAATCATCGACAACCAATATCATTATCTGATCGTAAAAGGCAATAACTTCGTAGCCGAGTTCAACAAACAGAACGGTTACTTAAGCAAATATGCAGTGGACGGAACGGAAATGCTGAAAGAAGGCGCAGCCCTGACCCCTAACTTCTGGCGTGCCCCGACAGACAATGATATGGGAGCCGGCCTGCAAAACAAATATGCAGCATGGAAGAACCCGGGATTGAAACTGGTTTCCTTGAATTCCAAAACAGAAAATGACCAGATAGTAGTGAATGCGGAATATGACATGAAGAATGTTTCCGCCAAATTATATCTGACTTATGTCATCAACAACGAAGGAGCCATCAAAGTGACCCAAAAGATGACAGCCGACAAGAATGCCACAGTATCTCCGATGTTCCGCTTCGGTATGCAAATGCAGATGCCTAAGTGTTTTGAAACCGTAGAATATTATGGTCGTGGTCCGGTAGAAAACTACAGTGACCGCAACCACAGCACAGACTTGGGTATTTATCGCCAAAGTGTGGATGAACAATTCTATTCCTATATCCGTCCGCAGGAAACAGGAACCAAGACCGATATCCGTTGGTGGAAGCAACTGAATGCCGGTGGTAACGGCCTGAAGGTGGTAGGTGATGCTCCATTCTCCGCATCTGCCTTGCATTATACCATCTGTTCACTGGATGATGGCGAACAAAAAGACCAGCGTCACTCGCCCGAAGTACAGAAAGCAGACCTGACCAACCTGATTATCGACAAGGCTCAGATGGGATTAGGTTGTGTAAACAGCTGGGGAGCTCTGCCGTTGCCTCAATATATGTTGCCTTACGGTGATTATGAATTTACTTTCATCCTGACTCCGGTAAAACATCAGATTGAAATAGAATAAGACAAGAATTTAAACGATAGAAACAGGGTGGCTGGATTTGGTTCTCAGCCACCCTATTCTATTCTCTCGTTCTTCATAGCTACCGCCATCTACAATTTCCATAAAACGAGTGTAACACAAGTAGCTGGCCTAATCATCTCCTTTCAAGATACATTTTCCACCTTTTTTCCCTTCAAATCCTTCATACACAACCAATACACTGAATATCAAACTATTACAATGAATCATTCTTATTCCAATCCTTCATAAATTCTTCATAAAGTTGTATCCGTTCCCTTTGTATAAACCAACCACAGGAATCCATTCCGGCAACCCATCGAATCTTTTTCCTTATTTTACCGTACCCGATTACAAACCTTGGTTGTACTAATTATAAAGAACAATTAAACAAAAACAAAATGAAACCAAATGACTACCGGAGAATCGATTGGATAATGATAATACTTATCACGATCATCCTACCGCTTCAAGCGCAAAACACAAAGAAGCTCTCTATTGAACTAAAAAACAAAGCACTTCCCACCGCCCTTAAACTAATCGAAAAGGAAGGTGGAAAGAATATTATCTTCTCCTATAACGAAACTGAAAGTTACCGGGTTACCGCTTCTATCCGGCAAAAAACTGAACTTGAAGCCATCGGCACTGTCCTGAACGGCACTCCTTTCATTTGCAAAGAACGGGAAGAATACTTCGTCATACAGAAAAAGGGAAAGAATGTACCCACCACCGAAATACGAGGACAAGTAACCAATGAAAAGAATGAACCGCTGCCCTACTCCAATGTACTCTTATTGACCCCCGGCGATTCCACCTTTGTAAACGGATGTGTCACCCGTGAAGACGGAAGTTTTCTGATGATAGCGGAAGAAGGGATACCTTACTTGATACGGGTTTCTTACATAGGCTATAAGACAGAAGTGCAACCTTACCACCCTACTCCTACGTTTCACCTGCTTCCCGACACCCAACTGATGCAGGAAGTCACCATCAGCGCCCGACGCCCCATGATAGAAGTGGGTCCCAACGGACTAAAAGCCAACGTGGCAGGAACTTCCCTGGCCCGAATGGGGTCTGCCGCAGAAATGTTGCCCCATCTTCCTTTCGTCACCGGCCGTAACGGCGAATACAATGTAATGGGATGTGGTTCTCCTGTAATCTATATAAATAATAAGAAGGTACGCGACATGACAGAACTGGACCGTATCCGAGCCAACGAAATCTTATCCGCGGAAGTCATCACCACTCCCGGAGCCGAATATGCCTCGGACGTAGCAGCCGTCATCCGCCTCCACACCATCCGCCGGCGCGGACAAGGGTTGAGCGGCCATTTCAATACGACTTATTCACAAGGACATTCTGCCAACGCCAACGAATATATGGCATTAAATTATCGCACCGGCGGTCTGGATCTCTTTGTAAAAGGCTATCTGGCACAACAAAACTCGTATGGAAAAACCACAAATATGAACCGCATCAAGGGTTCCGCCATTTGGCAAACCAACAAAAATGATGTGCAAACCCATAAGAGCCAACGTTTTTCCGGTGAGCTGGGATTCAATTATGAACCGGATGAACACCATTCTTTCGGTCTGCGCTATATGCCCGAAACCGGAATAGGGAATGCAGACAGAAATTCATCCGGTAGAACCGTCACCAGACGTAACGATGAAGAAACCGACCGGATAAACTTTACTACAGCAGAACAAACACATACAGGTTGGGATCACGCGGCAAACGCCTACTACGCAGGAGAACTGGGCAAATGGAATATTGACTTCAACGCCGATTATCTATTCAAACGCTCGCATTCCGACCAGAACGCCATTAATAATGACGATGCAACCGTGCAAGCAGACAGTCGTATGCGCAGCTCCCTCTATGCCGCCAAGCTGGTAGTCAGTGCCCCTTTATGGAACGGACGTTTTTCATTCGGTACGGAAGAAACTTTTACCAACCGCCATGATATCTTTACCCAAAACGGTTTCTCTGCCGATGCCGACGACCACATCAAACAATCCGTATATGCCGCATTTGCTGACTATTCAAAATCCATCCGCCATTGGAAACTGAATATGGGAATACGTTATGAACATCAACAAACAGATTATTATGAAAAAGGAATAAGGATAGATGCACAAAGCCCTACCTATAATGATATTATTCCTGTATTGGCCGCCAGTTGGTCACACAATGGCAAAAGTTTCAGCCTCTCTTACCGGTTAAGGAAAAATAATCCTGACTATAGTTTATTGACCAATTCCATCCGCTATCGCAGCAAATATGAGTATTCTCAAGGAAACCCTTTGCTGAAAACACAAAAGACGCACCGTTTTTCGGCCAGTACCTCTTGGAATTGGCTCTATTTCTCAGCCTATTTCAGCCATATTCTCAATATGTATACCAATATAATTATGCCATACAAGGAAGATACACATCCGGGCGTCCTCTTATTTGCCACACAGACCATTCCTACAACCCATAATTACGGCATTAGTCTCAACGCCTCTCCCAAGCTAGGGTATTGGGAACCGCAACTCAATGTGAATATGGCTTTTTTGGATATGAATGCGAATAAAATAGGAATCACCGAACGCCGGAACCAACCCCGTTTCTATATCAGTCTGGACAACAACTTCAACCTTCCCAAAGGCTGGTTCTTCAATATAGAAGGATATCTCTCCACCGCTTCCCGGCAAGGATTTTTTGTAACGCGCACGGAAGGACAAATCAGTGCACGCTTATCCAAATCATTTTTAAATGAAACATTAAACATAGCACTTACCGCCAATGACATTCTTCATACCGGTTACTATCATTTCAATTTATACGGCATAAACGCTTATATGGAAAATCGGATTTACCGCGACTTCCAACGCTTCGGCCTCCAAGTATCCTATAAATTCAATGCCACCAAGAGCAAATATAAAGGAACCGGAGCCGGACAAAGTGAAAAGAATCGTCTGTAACCCCGGCGGAGAAAAGGAAATTTCCGTACCTTTGTTCACGGAAGACAAAGAAACATGCAGATTTTATTCAGGAGAAGAAACCATAAAGAAGAGCACTTCGAACGACTGTTCTCAGAGATGTACCCACGCCTCGTCCGTTTTGCCACCACCTTGATGGACAATACGGAAGAAGCCAAGGACATAGTAAGCGAAACCATGGAACAAGCCTGGAAGGAGTTCGACCAACTGAAGGAAAACACCCGTAGCGCTTGGCTCTATGCCGCCGTGCGTAACGGGTGTCTCAACCGTTTGAAGCATTTGAATGTGGAACAGCAACACATCGACCGCCTCACCGAAGCCACCCGTGCGGAAATGAATCAAGGTTATCGTGCACACGAGGCACTGTTGCAGCAAGCGGAAAACATAGCCCACAATTTGCCCGAACCGACTTGCACCATCTTGCGAAGCTGCTATTGGGAGAAAAAAACATATCAACAGGTAGCCGAAGAACTGGGAATCAGCCCCGACACCGTGAAAAAACATATATCAAAAGCATTGCGGACTCTACGCGAAGCGATGCTGGGAAAGGAGGAGAAACAATGAAAAAGGAGTTTTCAACAAATGACCACATCCATCCGGACAGCAGAAAGGATACCCATAACCAAAGCTCCCAAGAAAACGGGACTTGGAATGACCATCAATTGGAACAGCTCTTCGGTGAAGCATTGGGGGATACTCCCACCGCGGACGAAACCCGGAAAGCCTGGCAGACATTCATCCGTCGTCACCGTATCAGACACCAATCTATCCGCCGGATAATGATACTAGGTATAGCCGCCGCTGTCATCGCCTTGGCACTTGTATTCCAGCCTTTACTGCAACCTGAGCAGCAGGAAGTGGAAGTCTTCACTTCACTGGAAGTTCCTGAGGAAATTACTTTTCGGGAAGAAGGGAAAAGGATAATTGTAAGCACCCCGCCCGCTACCATTACCTCCGTTCAATTAAGCGACGGAAGCAAGGTATTGCTCAGCGCAAACAGCCGTCTGGAGTATCAGAAAGAGTTTACAGATACCATTCGCAGTGTCAAACTAAGCGGAGAAGCCCGTTTTGAAGTAGCCAAAGACGCTTCCCGCCCCTTTATAGTCTGCACCGAGCAACTACAAACACGAGTATTGGGAACGGTGTTCGATGTGAAAGCCTATCCCCGTTACTCGCCGGATGTCATCCTCTATCAAGGACGAGTGAATGTAAGTCATACCAAGCGCAATCAAAGTAAGGAAATGCACCCGGGGGAACAAATATCCTTAGATAAACAAGGAAAACTCCAATTGAAAAGAGTTGATACGGAGAAGAGAAAAGGATGGGCGGAGAATAAATTTTCTTTTGACAATACCGACTTGAGGCAAGTCATGCAAGAAATAGGTTCATGGTATAACATCAGCATCGTATTCCGTTCACGTCCGTTGCTGGACGAACGCATCTATTTCCATATCAACCGCCAACTTCCGGTGAATGCCGTACTGGATGTCCTGAATGATTTGAAAATCGCACAGTTCACCATGAAAGAAGGAAAAATAATAGTGGAAACACCACAAGACAAAAAACGATAACATCAATGGGAGTTCAATAAACAAGCCTATATTTTCATCTGGAGATTAAAATATCAGCGTTCTTTTCATCTTCAGGTGAGAACCATTCGGTTTATTCCCCTGTGCTAAAGAACCTACAGCACTATCTCTTTTTCCAGTCCCCTCGTGTGAAATCGGGAATCTCCACCGGAACACTGCCCTGCCGCACGGAACGCTCGCTCAGTTCCGTAATGCAGGACCATTCGGCGGCATCATACACATCCTGATCCAACGGCAAACCGTTCCTCAAACAATGAATAAGCCGATAGTCCATGATATAATTCATTTCATTCGGCATATTCTTCCGCCGGGCCTCTTCTCCGATAACAGCTGTAAAAGGATGTTTATACTGCTCCATCATCCGCTCAAACTGCTCGCCGGACAAAGGCTCTTTTCCGTATTTATCCAGCATAAGACAGGGAACGGGATATTTCTGCATGAATCCCTTCGTGCCGCACACCGTCTGATGGCGGCTGTACGGGCGAGGAGTGGTCACATCATATTGCAACAAGATAGTTCTTCCTTTTGCGGTATGAATCAGCGTGGTATTCACATCCCCCATCTCATAATTCTGTGCCGCTTCTTCGGAGGATGCGCCAAACACCTGTCCGGCATAAGCAGACAGACCGGCCTGACGCGAGGACATGGAAACCAGATA
>ENA-UOJK01001662-UOJK01001662.1-human-gut-metagenome-genome-assembly--contig:-C116-NODE-1662-length-14030-cov-17.852236_pt1 | contig 14030 bp, 10 predicted proteins | sample MGYA00242348_ERZ723895 | MGnify/ENA metagenome assembly ERZ723895
TCGTACATGGGGCCGGTGCCGTTCTGGTAGATAAGCTCATTGACCAGATACAGGCCGATCCAGTTGAACATGATGGAGGTGATGACCTCGTTGATGTTGAAGTAAGCCTTGAAGAAGCCGGGGATAGCGCCCCAGATGCCGCCGAGGATGGTGGCGACGATCAGGCAGACATACCAGGGCATCTTGAGCATGATGGCGCAGTAGAGAGCGCCGTAAGCGCCCAGCGTGTACTGACCGGCAGCACCGATGTTGAACAGGCCGGTCTTGAAGGCGAAGGCCACGGACAGACCGGTCATGATGAGGGGCGCTGCGTTGGCCAGCTCCTTGCCGACGCCGTAGGGGGCGTCATGGAAGCCGCCCTTAATGATGCGGACAAAGCCGTCGCCCCATGCGTGGGCCGGGTTGATGGCCAGCAGCACGAGGAAGCCCACAGCCATGCCGATGACGATGCACAGCAGCGCGGCCAGCACACTGGTGATGGAGCTGTTGAGGTTGCTGTGGGAAAGTTTTTTCTTGTTCATTTATTTGCTCTCCTTTCCCTGCTTGCGTGCGCCGGCCATGTAGAGGCCCAGCTCCTGCACAGTGGTGGTCTTGGGATCGAACTCGCCCACGATCTCGCCCTCGTACATGACGAGGATGCGGTCGGACAGGTTCATGACCTCATCCAGCTCGAGGCTGACCAGCAGGACAGCTTTGCCCTTGTCGCGCTCGGCGACGATCTGGCGGTGGATGTATTCGATCGCGCCGACATCCAGGCCGCGGGTGGGCTGAACAGCCACCAGCAGCTTGGGGTCTTTGTCGATCTCGCGGGCGATGATGGCCTTCTGCTGGTTGCCGCCGGACATGCTGCGCACGATGGTGGAGCTGCCCTGACCGCTGCGGACGTCGTACTGAGCGATCAGCTTATCGGAGTACTCGCGGACTTTATCGGACTGGATGAAGCCGCCCTTCTGGAACTCGGGCTGCCAGTAGCGCTGGAGCACCATGTTGTTCTCGAGGCTGTAATCCAGCACCAGACCGTGCTTGTGGCGGTCTTCGGGGATGTGGCTCATGCCGTCCTTCGAGCGCTGACGGATGCTCTCGCGGGTGATGTCCTTGCCGTCCAGTGTGATCTTGCCGCCCGACAGTTTTTCGAGGCCGGTGAGGCCATAGACGAGCTCGGTCTGGCCGTTGCCCTCGATGCCCGCCAGACAGACGATCTCGCCTGCGTGGACCTGGAAGGTGACGTCCTTGACGGAGTCCTTCTTGCGCTGGTCGTTGTGGATGGTGACACCCTCCACGTCCAGCACGACATCGCCCGGGTGAGCGGGCTTTTTATCGACCTGAAGCTGGACGTCACGGCCGACCATCATGCGGGAAAGCTCTTCCTTGGTGGTGTCCTTGATGTCCACGGTACCCATATACTTGCCCTTGCGCAGGACGGTGCAGCGGTCGGCGACCGCCATGATCTCGTTGAGCTTGTGGGTAATAAAGAGGATGGACTTGCCCTCCTTCTTGAACCCGCGCATGATCTCCATCAGCTCGTCGATCTCCTGCGGAGTCAGCACAGCGGTGGGCTCGTCGAAGATGAGGATCTCATTGTCGCGGTAGAGCATCTTCAAAATCTCCACGCGCTGCTGCATACCGACCGAAATATCACTGATGAGCGCATCGGGGTCAACACGCAGACCGTACTTCTCGCTCAGGGCCACGACCTTCTTGCGGGCCTCGGCCTTCTGCAAAAAGCCCAGCTTGTTGGGCTCCACGCCCAGAATGATGTTGTCCAGCACGCTGAAGCACTCCACCAGCTTGAAGTGCTGGTGGACCATACCGATGCCCAGTGCATTTGCATCGTTGGGGTTGCGGATGGCGACCTCCTTGCCGTTTTTGAGGATCTTACCCTCCTCCGGCTGATACAGACCGAACAGCACGCTCATCAGGGTGCTTTTGCCTGCGCCGTTCTCGCCCAACAGGGCATGGACCTCACCTTTGCGCAGCTGCAGGGTAATGTCGTCGTTTGCCTTGATGCCCGGGAACTCCTTGGTGATATGGAGCATCTCGATCACAAAATCCTCTGCCAATCTGCTCACTCTCCTTTCGTGTCCAAACGACACTTATACTATTGTAATGCCCATTATACCGTATTTTTGCTGTTTTGCACACTTCTTTTTGAAAATTTAGTGTTTTGCCATATCATAAGTATTACTTTTGTGCATTTTGACAGGCATTCCTTCATCGTCTTGAAAAAAGCATACAAAAAAGGCGGGACGCCCTTTGCAAAGCGTCCCGCCCGGGAAGTTTCTGATTACTGGATGTAGTTGACGGTGGTGAACTCGCTGACGGTGGGCTTGGTGCTGTCGTCAGAGCTGTTGTCCACAGCGATCTCGCCGCTCTTGATCTTCTCCTTCAGTGCCTCGTACTCGTCGGTGGTGAAGGTCTCGAAGTTCCAGCTGTCAGCATCGGTGGGCAGGCCGACGTAGTCGCCGTCCTCCAGACCGAAGTTGCCGTTGGAAGCAGCGATTTCGCTCCAATCGCCTGCCTCGATGTCGGACAGAGCGGTGTTGACAGCCTCGGTCAGGCCCTTCATTGCAGAGGTGATGAAGGGGTTGTAAGCGAAGGAGCCGTCTGCCACGCCGTTGACACCGATGTAGTTCTGGTCAACGTCAACGCCGACGACATAGCCGTTGTTCTTCAGAGCAGCCTCAACAGCGGAGGTGTAGATGCCGCCGCCGCAGGCGAAGACGACCTGGGTGCCGTTGGAGTACCAGCCCTCCATACGGGAGGTGATGTTTGCATCGCCGTAGAACTGGCCGCCGTAGAAGTAGTTGATGTCGATGTTGGTGCCCAACTCCTGAGCAGCAGCGTCAGCGCCCTGCACATAGCCGTAGCCGTAACGGATGACAGCGGGGACAGCCATGCCGCCGAGGAAGCCCAGCTTGGTCTTGCCGTCCTTAACGACAGCGTAGCCAGCCAGATAACCTGCCTGCTCCTCCTTGAAGGTGATGCAGTAGCAGTTTGCGGGGATGGCGTCGGTGCCGATGTCGCCCTGGGTGACATCGATAGCGATGAACTTGACATCGGGGTACTGGTCAGCAGCCCATGCCAGGGAAGCGCCATACAGGTAGCCGACGCAGACGATGACGTCAGCGCCATCGTTGACAGCCTGACGGATCATGGTCTCGCGGTCCTCATCGGAAGCGTCAGCCTCGGGGATGTAGTACTGGCAGTCATCGCCCATGTAGCCGGAAACAGCGGTCCAGCAGGCCTGGTTGAAGCTCTCATCGTCGATGGTGCCGGTGTCGCAGGTCAGAGCGACCTTCACGATCTTCTCGCCGCCCTCAGCGGTGGAAGCGGCTGCGCTGGTGGAGGCAGCTGCAGAGGAAGCAGTGGAAGAGGGAGAACCGCCGCAGGCAGTCAGAGCAGCGGCAGCAGCAGCGGCGCCAGCCACTGCCAGGAAGTTACGACGAGAAATCATCATAATGAAAACTCTCCTTTTATTTTAATATAATCGCGTTTTGTTGACGAAATGTGCGCACTTGCACATTTACTGGCTCAAGTATAGCGGGAAGAAGTGACAGATGCAAGCCTTTTCCGATTACAAAACATTTACAATTATTTTATCAAAATTGTATAAAAATCACACTTATCCCGGAAGATCCGCTCCGCCCGGCCTTTTTCGCGCAGCTGTGTTCAATCTTCCACGGCCTTGTTGCCTGCCACGTTGGAGGGACCGAAGCCGAAGGGCAGCAGCTCGTCCATGCTGCGCTCGATGAAATCGTCCGGGCTTTTTGCCATGATGACATTCAGCTCCGGGCCGCCGAACTCGAACAGCGCCTGACGGCAGACGCCGCAGGGCGAGGTGATCTGCTTGTTGACTTCGCCCCGGCGCGCACCCACCACGGCGATGTCGGTGAACCTGGTCACGCCCTCGGCCACGGCCTTGAACAGGGCCGTCCGCTCGGCGCAGCTGGTGGGGGTAAAGGCGGCATTCTCCACGTTGCAGCCGGTGAAGATGCGGCCATCCTCGGCGCGCAGGGCAGCACCCACCATAAAGTCGCTGTAAGGCGCGTAAGCCCTCTCCCTGGCCGCAAGGGCCATCCGGATGAGCTCCTGCTTTTCTTCCAGAGTCAGTTTTGTCATGGTCAGTTCTCCTTTTTGCAATTTGCAGATATAGCGTTCTTCGTCCTGTGGGACGAAGCCAATGGATTCAAACATTTTCTGCGACTGGGTATTGAAGGAATAGATGTGCGCGAAGCACTCCGCCAAGCCCCTTTCCCGAGCCAGCTCCAGCATTTTTTCGATGACCTTCCGCCCGATGTGTTTATTCTGGTACTCCTTGCAGATGACGATGGCCAGCTCGCCTGTCGTCCGCAGGCTGACGTCACCACAAAGCACACCCCGATACTCGATATAAAACAGTTCCCCGTGTGTGTCCAGATAATGATACATCCGCTTCAGCAGCGGCAAATTATAAACGGAGTCCCTGTTATCTACCTGTTTGCAGAGCTGTGCATCCTGATACCACGCAAGTGCTGTATCGTAGGCCGGATAATACGGAACAAGCCGGATGTTCCCCTCCACAGAAATCGGACTGCGCACCATGTTCACTGTTTCTCTGTTCATCGGCCTCATTCCCTTCTGTGTCGTGTATTTAAGTATAAATCATTCTTTTCAGAAGTGCAAGCAGTGATAATTTCACAGTATTTTGCAATGACAGCTCTTGCATTTATCATTACAAATGAATATAATAGAATCACAAAGGAGGCGCATCAGAATGGCAAATGCAGTCAACGTGAATTTTCGGATGGACCCCGACCTCAAGCGGAGCATGGAGGAGGTCTGCGCCGAGATGGGGCTTTCGATGACGACAGCCTTCACGATTTTTGCAAAGAAAGTGTCGCGCGAGCATCGGATTCCCTTTGAAGTCTCCGCCGATCCCTTCTATTCCGAAAGCAACATCAACCATCTCCGTCAAATCGTCCATGATATTGACACCGGCAAAGCCAAGCTCACCGAACATGAACTGCTCGAGGTGGACTGATGAGGCTGCTGTGGGAAGAGGAAGCGTGGGAAGATTATTGTCTTTGGCAGACGCAGGACAAAAAGCTGCTGAAGCGAATCAACTCCCTCATAAAAGACATTCAGCGAAACACCTATGAGGGCATCGGCAAGCCCGAGCCTTTGAAGGGAGATTTGAGCGGATGGTGGAGTCGGCGTATCGACGACACCCACCGCATCGTCTACCGGGAGCAGGATGGAAACATCATCATTGCGTCCTGTTACGGTCATTACACGGATACCTGAAAAGCAAAAAGACTGCTGTCGGCCGACAGCAGTCTTTTTGTATTATGGTTAAATCAATACTCCGCGCCCAGTGCGACCTTCATCATATCGGTGAAGCTCTTCTGGCGCTGCTCTGCGGTGGTGATCTCCGGGGAGACAAAGCTGTCGGAGATGGTCAGCAGGCAGGCGGCGTTCTTGCCCAGAGCCTCGGCGTTGGCGAACAGCGCAAAGCTCTCCATCTCCACGCAGAGGCAGCCGCGCTCGTCGCGCAGCAGCTCCCAGTAGGTGGGCTTTGCGTCGGAAGGCTGACGGTAGAAAACGTCGGAGGAGTGGATGTTGCCCTCGATGAGCTTGATACCCTGCTTCTTGGCGGAGGCGCGCAGCTTGTCATTCAGCTCCTCACTGGGGAAGGTGATGTCGTGGTCGTTGCCGCTCTGGACGCGGGCATAGTTGGACTCACTGACAGCACCGGTGGCCAACACGGTGTCGAACAGCTTGGCGTCGGCAGTGTAGCTGCCGGCGGAGCCGATGCGGATGATGTTGTCCACGTCGTAGAACTTGAACAGCTCGTAGGAATAGATGCCGATGGAGGGCATCCCCATGCCGCTGCCCATCACGCTGATGGGACGGCCCTCGTAGGTACCGGTAAAGCCCAGCATTCCGCGGACGCCCGTCACCTGACGGACATCCTTCAGGAAGGTGTCCGCAATGAACTTTGCGCGCAGGGGGTCGCCCGGCATCAGGACAGTCTTTGCGAAATCGCCCTTTTCGGCGCTGATGTGAGGAGTAGCCATAACAATTATCTCCTTTTTATAAAATTATTTCTTCCCCGGGAATACGTTCTGCGGGGGAATGTACGAACCATTGAGACGTATCTCGAAGTGGCAGTGGTTGCCGGTGGAACGGCCCGTGCTGCCCAGATAGCCGATAAGCTGGCCCTGCTTGACGGTCTGGCCCGCACTGACGGTCAGGGACAGGCAGTGTGCATACACAGAGCTGTATCCGCCGCCGTGGCTGATGATGACCGAGTAGCCATAGCCCGTACCTGCACCGGCCTTGTTGTAACCCGCCTTGGTGACGGTGCCGCCTGCGGAGGCGTAGATGGGCGTACCGGCCGGGGCGCAGATGTCCACGCCCTTGTGGCGTCCGCCGTACCAGCGCGAGCAGTAGCGGTAGTTCGGCACAGGCCAGATGAACTGGCCGCTGCCGGTGATGTACTTGGTGCTGGAAGTCACCTTCTTGGTGCCTTCGACCACCTTCTTGTTCACCGGCTCCTTGATGACCTCGGTGGAAAGCACGCTCTGGTCCACAAGGATATTGTTGGTGTCGTAGACGTTCTGGAGGGTCACACGGCGCAGACCGTTCTGGCCCTCCTGGAGCACCTTGGTGGTTCCCTTCGTATATTCGTTGGATCTTGTCGTCTCCGTGGAGAATGCGATTTCTTCCTCACGGGTCTCGATGCGGGTGATGCGCACCTCAAGGCCAGCCTCTTCTTTGGTGATGACGAGGTGGTCGCCCTCAAGGATGCTGGACGTCTCGCTCAGCGGCTCACCCTTGAACGCCGGGTTGAGGGCGCACAGCTCACGGAAGGTCAGGTCATTGTTATGTGCGATGGACCAGAGGGTGTCGCCCGCCTTGACGGTGTAGACCTTCTGGGCCTGCTTCACGCCCACCAGCTCCTGCCGGACGGTCTCAAAATCCTGCAAGCCTTCCTTGAAGTAGAGGCCGTCTTCCAGCGTGACCTGCTTGTTGAAGCCCACGCTTACATCGGGGCCGTTCTCTTCTTCCTCGTAGGGGTCGAGCATGGCGGCGAGGTAATCCCGCAGCGCGTTGCCGTCGCTGCACACCGCCGTCAACTCGCCGTCCAGATAAAGAGCCGTGCCTTCGCTGATCTGGTCGCCGGCGCTCTGGATGATGGCGTTTGCCATCTCGTTTTCGTCCATCATGTGGTGGGCAATGGCGAGGGTGTAGCTCGGCTCGATGGTCCACTCGGTCTTGTCGGTGCCGGCGTAGCTGATACGCTCCATCACGTCCTCGCGGGCCGTGTTGAAGACGTCCTCATTCGCCACATAGCCCACGGTTTCGCCGTTGACCCGGACGGCCAGTGCATAAGGCTGGTGGATGACATATTGGAACACTGCTGCGCCCAGCGCCAGTGCGCAGATGGGCAGGGCATACATCGCCATGCGGGGCAGCAGGCTGAGGTTGCGGCGGACGCCGTTTTTGAAGTAGTGGACGCTGGCCTCAAATGCTGCACCGAAGCCCTGCTCCCTGCGGATGCGGTGGGCATGGATGAGAAGGGACACGATGCCCTTTGCAAACAGCACGATGGGGCCAAACAGGTCTTTGGCCACCTGTGCTGCGCCGGGGAACGCCGTCTCCGCCAGAGCCTTTGCAAAGCGGCGGATGCCTCCAGCAGCCCAGAGAGCGGCGTACTTGACGGCACGTCCCACCTGCACGGCAGCATACTCCGCGCCAAAGCCCAGTGCGTAGAGCACTGCGCCAACGCGCAATACCAGCTTCGACGAGCGCAGCTTCCGGGAGGCATTGTCCAGCCGGTGTCTGCGGCGGCGATACCGCCGGTGACGGCGCAGCAGATGGACGCACTGGAGCTGCGCCCAAAGCGAGCGCAGCTTTGCGCGGAAGCCGGTGTGCCGCGGCGCACCGGCTGGCTCGTCCTGCCGCGTTTCAGTTGTTTTATCTTCCAGCAAAAAGGATGCTCCTTCCTGTATCTTCAGGAGATTCTGATTTGTCTCTTTTCTCTGTTATCGACACGCTGCCGCATCAGGACAGCTTTTTTGACAAGAATAACTCTATTTATTATACACCCTGCCAGCGCCGAAACAAGCATTGACACAAAATTTGGGCTTAGCTTTCACTTACTTTTCACGAAATACACAAATTTAGACAAAAAGCTTTGTCATATCCTCCGGCAGCGGGCTTTCCACCGTCACCGGCCTCAGGGTCGTCTCGTCCACCGGCACTTCGATGCGGATGCCGTCCGGCATCCGCTCGCAGCGCGGCACCCAGAACGTCTGTTTTGCGCAGTGGAGCGCCTGCCGCCCGATGCGCGCCCGGCTCCCGCCGTAGAGGTCATCGCCGGCCAGCGGGTGACCGATGGATGCAAAATGTACCCGTATCTGGTGGGTCCGGCCCGTCACCGGGACGCAGGCCGCGAGGCTCAGGCCGTTTTCGGCTTTCAATATGGCATATTCCGTCCGGCTGGGTTTGCCATCGGGGGTGACGCACCGCCCGATGATGCTCTCCCCCTGCCGCCCGATGGGGGCGTCGATGACGCCCGGCCCGAGGGGAAGTTCTCCTTCTGCAACGGCGTAGTAGAGCTTTTCCACCCGCTGAGCCAGCAGCGGGGCGGCGTAACCATTCTGAGCCGCCAGCACGAGGCCGCTGGTGTCCTTGTCGATGCGGTTCACCGGGCGGAAGACGGGGCTTCTGCCCTGACGCAGCGCCCAGGCGGCATAGCCGTTCGCCAGCGTATCCAGCGGGTAATTCAGGGTAGGATGCACCGCGAGATGGGGCGGCTTTTCCACCACGAGGGCGAAAGCGTCCTCGTAGACCACATCCACCGGAATGTCGTCCTGCGGCGCAACGCCCTCCCCCTCCGGCGGCAGTTCAAAGGAGATGACCTGCCCGGCCTCCACCCGGCGGTTGGCCAGGATGGGGGCGCCGTCAGCAAAAAAACCGCTGCCCCGGAATTTCACGGCCCGGGACAGGTCGGTGGAGACGCTGCACCTGCGCAGAAAACCGCGCAGCAGCATCCCATCCGCCTCGGGCGGGACTTTGAAATAAAGCTTCATCTTCCCACCTCCAGCGCGGGCAATATATAAGATAAGTATAGCAAAATTCTCTTTCTCTTGCAAATCTTGTTTTTTTATGGTATCATGAGGAGCGGAAAACGAGTGGAACATACGGCGGCGGGGCGGCTTTGACCGCTCTGAGGAAAGTCCGGGCCTCACAGAGCACGGTAACTGCTAACGGCAGCCGAGGGTGACCTCAGGGAAAGTGCAACAGAAAGGAAACCGCCGCAGCAATGCGGTAAGGATGAAAGGGCGAGGTAAGAGCTCACCAGCGCATGGGTGACTATGCGGCTTTGTAAACCCTACCGGAAGCAACGCCTATATGGGACGTACAGCGCTGCTCGCGTGTCCCGAAGGCGGCACGAACCTGTCAGCAATGGCAGGTCTAGACAGATCGTCGTTTAATACAGAACCCGGCTTACGGTCTATCTCGTTTTCCATCTTTTGTTTTCAGCGCTGTCTGCGGTGTGCAGGCAGCGTTTTTTGTTTCTTTAACCACACTGTCACTTTTCGTTTGGGCCGGTTTGTGGTATACTGAACAAAACCCCACAGAGCACGTCTCCGCCGGGGCCTTAATTCAACAGACAGGATGTGAAATCCTCCGATGAAAGATGGTTTTTTGAAAGCAGCTGCCCTCTCGCCCTCCCTGCGGGTGGCCGACTGCAATTATAACGCTTCCCAAATCGTCTCTCAGTTACAGGACGCTGCCGCCCGCGGCGTCAGGCTGGCGGTGTTCCCCGAGTTCTGCCTCACCGGCTACACCTGCGGCGATCTGTTCTTGCAGCGCACGTTGCAGCAGGGCGCACTGGACGCCTTGCAGACCGTGCTGGACGCCAGCCGGGAGCTGGATGTCGTGGCCCTCGTGGGCTTGCCGCTGCTGGTGCGGGGCAAACTGTACAACTGCGCCGCCGTCCTCTGCGGCGGGCGTCTGCTGGGCCTTGTCCCCAAGACCTACCTGCCCAACTACGGCGAGTTCTACGAAAAGCGCCAGTTCACCCCGGGCAGCACCGAGGTGGAAAATGTGACGGTCTGCGGGCAGGAGGTGCCGTTCGGTACGTCCCTGCTCTTCCGCTGCCGCCAGATGCCCAGCTTCGTTCTGGGCGTGGAGATCTGCGAAGACCTGTGGAGCGCTCTGCCCCCCTCCACCTTCCACACGCTGGCCGGTGCCACCGTCATTGCGAACCTTTCGGCCAGCGATGAGACGGTCGGCAAGGCCGAATACCGCCGGGCGCTGGTGTCGAACCAGTCCGCCCGCCTGCTCTGCGGCTACCTGTACGCTTCTGCCGGCCACGGCGAGAGCACCCAGGACATGGTATTCGCCGGCCACGACCTCATCGCCGAGAACGGCACCCTCCTCGCCGAGACGTCTCCCTTCGAGGGCGGCTGGGCTGAGACGGAGCTGGACTGCCAGCGGATGGAGTCGGAGCGGGCGCGCAACACCAGCTTCGAGCCCAGCGCTGAGGGGTATCTGACCGTCGATTTCGACCTTGCCCTCACCGAGACCAAGCTCTCCCGCTGGGTAGACCCCACGCCCTTCATCCCCCACGACGAGCGCCGCCGGGCCGAGCGCTGTGAGCTGATCTTGAAAATGCAGGCCGACGGCCTCGCCAAGCGCCTCGAGCACGCCCACGCCAAGACGGCGGTCATCGGCATCTCGGGCGGTCTGGACAGCTGCCTCGCTCTGCTGGTAGCCGTCCGCGCCATGAAACAGCTGGGCCGCCCCACCCGCGATGTGCTGGCCGTGACCATGCCCTGCTTCGGCACCACCCACCGCACCCGCAGCAATGCGGAGATCTTATGCGACGAGCTGGCCGTCAGCTTTACCGAGATCGACATCGCCAACACCGTCCACAGCCACTTCAAGGACATCGGCCAGGACGAGAGCGTGCTGGACGTCACCTTCGAGAACGGACAGGCCCGTGTGCGCACCCTCGAGCTGATGGACACCGCCAACCGCACCGGCGGCCTCGTCGTCGGCACCGGCGACCTCTCCGAGCTGGCGCTGGGCTGGGCCACCTACAACGGCGACCACATGAGCATGTACGGCGTCAACGCCGGTGTCCCCAAAACGCTGGTGCGCCACCTCGTCCAGTATGAGGCCGACATTGCCGCCTCCGCCGAGCTGCGCCGGGTGCTGCTGGACATCCTCGACACCCCCGTCTCCCCGGAGCTGCTGCCTGCCAGGGACGGCGAGATCTCTCAGAAGACGGAAGACCTCGTGGGTCCCTATGAGCTGCACGACTTCTACCTTTATTATGTTCTCCGCTTCGGCTTCGGCCCGTCGAAGATATTCCGGCTGGCGAAAGCGGCCTTCGCAGGCCGGGCCGAGTACCCGGACGAAGTGCTCTACAAGTGGCTGCGCAACTTCTACTGGCGGTTCTTCGCCCAGCAGTTCAAGCGCAGCTGCCTGCCCGACGGCCCCAAGGTGGGCAGCGTCACCCTCTCGCCCCGGGGCGACTGGCGGATGCCCAGCGACGCAGCCGCCGCGCTCTGGCTGGCCGAGCTGGAGCAGATCCCGCTCAAAGGATAATTTTTTATGAAACAACACAAAAAACTGCTGATGGATCTGGTCTTTGCTGCCGTCATTCTGGCCGCAGCCGCCGTGCTGCTGCTGGTGCGGAAAGCAAACCAGACCGGTGCGCCGCTCTGCGCAGAGCTCATCTACGGCGACAGCAACACCAAGCTCACCTTTCCTCTCGAAAAAGACGCCGATTACGATGTGGACACCGGCTACCTCACCGTCCACATCAAGATCCAGGACGGCGCGGCCCGCTTTGTGGACTCGCCCTGCCCTGACCACATCTGCGAGTCCTTCGGCTGGCTCAGCGAGGAAGACCAGACGGCCACCTGCCTGCCCGCCCGGGCTGTGCTGAGCATCATCCCCACCACATGATGGCATACACATCCAAAGGAGTGAACGCCTATGTTTGACGAAAACGAGCATATTCATCCCCAGAATAACGACGAAGGCCCCCGGCACATCCACCGGGGCATCAAGCGCAGCGAACCCGACGAAGTGGAGGTAGACAGCGCCGATTTCTTCTCGCCGGAGCCTCCCCGCCCCAAAGCACCGCCGAAACCGGCACCGACGCCTCCGTCTGAGCCGCCGAAGCCTCCGGTGCCGCCCCGCAGACAGTGGGAGCCGCTGCACCCCAGCGAGCCCGCCCCCGCTGACGACAAACTTCCGAAAGGAGGAATGGTCTTGCTGGTACTGCAGGCCATCCTGAGCCTTGCTGCGCTGGTGCAGCTCTGGCGCACCCAGATGCTGCCGGTGCTCTACCTCGTTATCATCACCGCGCTTCTGGTGCTGCTCTGGCTGCTGGTGCGCAAGTGCCTCGCCTCCCGCAGCGGTGCCGTCGTGGCCCGGGTGCTGTCCGTCCTGCTCTGCGCCGCGCTGGCCGTGGGCTGTGTCTGGGCGCAGCAGGGTCTGACCGCACTGGACAGCATGACTTCCGGCCTGCTCACCGGCGCAGAGGCGAATAAGATCACGAAAGAGCCCTTCGTCGTCTACCTCAGCGGCGTGGACAACCGCGGCGAGCTGACCGAAAAGGCCCGCAGCGACGTGAACATCCTCGCCGTGGTCAACCCCACCACCAAGCAGGCGGCCCTCATCAACACCCCGCGCGACTACTATGTTGACCTCGCAGGCACCGACAGCAAGGACAAGCTGACCCACGCCGGCCTCTACGGCGTCGATACCAGCATGGCCACGCTGGGCAACCTCTACGGCGTGAATGTGGAGCACTACCTCCGCATCAATTTTGCGGGCTTCATCAACATCATCGACGCCATCGGCGGCGTGGACGTCTACTCCGACCAGGCCTTCACCTCGGTGGGCAGCCCCGGCTACTACGACCCCACCACCTTCGCCGAGGGCTGGAACCATCTGGACGGCAAGTCTGCTCTGGCTTTTGCCCGTGAGCGCCACGCCTTCAAGACCGGCGACATCCAGCGCGGCATCAACCAGATGAAAGTCATCGACGCGATGGCCAACAAGCTCAAATCCCCGGCCCTGCTCATGGGCTTCTCCAAGCTGATGGACGCCGCCGCCGACTGCTTCGTCACCAGCCTCTCGCAGGAACAGATCTCTGCGCTGGTCCGGATGCAGCTGGGCGACCTTGCCAACTGGGACATCCAGAGCTACACCGTCACCGGCTCGGGCGCGAAGAGCAGCAAGTGCTACTCCGCCAAGGGCCAGAGCCTCTACGTCATGAAGCCGGATGAGAACTCGGTCAACGAGGCCAAGGCCCTCATCGCAGCGGTTCTGGGCGGCGAGGACAAGCTCACCGGCACCAGCCAGACCCCCGAGAAGACCGATGTCTTCACGCCGACCGCCGACCCCAACGCCGGTGCATCCATCCCGGAGGAATCTCCCGACAGCGTGATCGCAGAAGAGCCCGCCGAGAGCGAAGTCCCGGCGGAAGAGGCCCCCGCTGACAGCCAGCCCGCCGAGGGCGACGCCTCCGGTGAGCCCAGCGCTTCCACCGAGGTCCCTGCAGACGGCAGCGAAGAAGCCCCGGCAGACTCCACCGAGTCTCCGTCCTTCAGTATGCCGACTCAGGAGCAGGTGGAGCAGGCGGCTTCCTCCCTGCATCAGGCCGCTTCCACCGTGCTGGACGCCCTGTTCGGCTCCGGCAGCGGCGACGCTTCCAGCGCTGAAAATGATGCAGCGTAAATAGAATTGCAAAAGAAAAAGGACTGCTCACGCAGTCCTTTTTCTTTTGCCTGTTTAAGCTAAAATGTCGCTCAGCACGCTCTGGCCGTCCAGCGTGGAGGCATCCACACCCAGATAGTCGCAGATGGTGTGTGCGATGGTGCCGAAGCAGAGTTTGGTGCCAAGGTCAACGCCCGGCTTGACGCCCTTGCCGCAGATGAGATACGGCACATACTCACGGGTGTGGTCGGTGGTCTTGGTGTAGGAGGGGTCACAGCCGTGGTCGGCCGTGACCATCA
>ENA-UOJK01001665-UOJK01001665.1-human-gut-metagenome-genome-assembly--contig:-C116-NODE-1665-length-14019-cov-5.468061_pt1 | contig 14019 bp, 9 predicted proteins | sample MGYA00242348_ERZ723895 | MGnify/ENA metagenome assembly ERZ723895
GTTTTTGCTGCTGGGGAACCTGCTGTTCTTCGGCGTACATTACGGGGAAGCACTGCCGGTCCTGCTGCCGCTGGCCGGTGCGGGGCTGCTCGGTGCTCTGCTCGGGGCCGGGCGCCGGAAAAAGCGCCGCTATGCATAAATTGAAAACGGATAAATGCAGGAGAACTTGCAAATATGCAAAACACAGCATGTGGTGAATATGCAGATAATGAATACAACATCTGGTGGAATATGCAGATGAGCCGCTGAATTACGATGTCTCCGTTGCGTTGGTTAACATAATATTGTTAACATAATTCTTGAGCATAATATACAAAGTTTTCCTTTCCGGGCCGGAAAGGATTGAAATCTGGGAAAATATGCGTTATTATATTCTACACTGCCAGAAATGTTTGCAGAACGCTCCGGTTGCCTCCTGTATGCGCCGGGCCGCTGCGGCATAGTTTTTTGCTGGCGAGAGGGAACGCAAGATGGGGAAGCTCGTGGCTGCATATGAATCCTACCTTATGAATATCAGGCACGCATCGGACAATACGGTCGCTTCCTATCTGCGCGATGTGAGGCAATTCACCACCTATCTGGAGCAGACGGACGGCCCTGCGCTGGAGGCGTGCACGCAGGAGACGGTCTGTGCCTATGTGCGCCATTTGACGAGTATCGGCAAATCGCCTGCGACGGTCTCCCGGTGTGTGGCATCGCTCAAGAGCTTCTATGGCTACTGCGTCTCCACCGGCGCGGTCGCGCAGTCTCCTGTGCATGATATCCCGCAGCAGAAGGCGGAAAAGCGCCTTCCTCAGATTTTAACCGGCCGCGAGGTCGAGCTGCTGCTCGAACAGCCGAAGTGTACGGATATGAAGGGCTACCGCGACAAGGCCATGCTCGAGACGCTCTATGCCACCGGCATGCGCGTCAGCGAGATGATCGCCTTGAACGTTTCGGACGTCAGTCTGGCGGGCGGCTTTGTCCGCTGCATCGGGAATGGGAAGTCCCGCATCATCCCGATCTACCCGGCGGCCATCCGTGCCCTGACGGCCTATGTGACGGATATCCGGCCGAATATGATCGCCGAGCCGGACGAGCAGGCCCTGTTCGTCAACCTGAACGGCGGCCGCATTTCCAGACAGGGCTTTTGGAAGATCATCAAGCACTATCAGCAGACCGCGCAGATCGACAAGGAGATCACGCCGCATACGCTGCGCCACAGCTTTGCGGCCCATCTGCTCGAAAACGGCGCGGACCTGCATTCCCTGCAGGAGATGCTCGGCCACAGCGATATCTCCTCCACGCAGGTCTATGCGCAGGTCGTGAAAAAGACGCTCAAGAGCGTCTATGAAAAATACCACCCGCGCGCTTAAAGAAAAAGCTTCGGAGCTGGTGAAGTGATATGCTCCCTCTATGAGACGATGAAAGACACCGTCACATAGGGGGAGCATTTTCATGCCGCGCAGGAAGCAGTCCCGGTGCTGCGCGGGGATACTCTTATGAGAGGAGCCCATACCCCCGCAGCACTGCCCGCAGGCGGCTGCGGTGCGGCTCCTCCAGTGGTGACAGCGGCAGGCGGAGCGTCCCGCCGCACAGGCCGAGATCCTCCATGGCAGCTTTGACCGGGATGGGGTTCACGACGCAGAACAGCGCCTCGCACAGCGGCAGAAGCTCCAGCTGGCGGCGCGCGCCTTCGCGGAAATCTCCGGCAAGGCAGGCATCCGTCATGGCAACGACGGCCTCCGGCGCGACGTTCGACACCACGGAGATCACGCCGCTGCCGCCGAGCGCCATGATCGCGGCCGTCTGGTCGTCGTTGCCGCTCCATACCGGCAGTCCGCACCGGGCCAGTAGCTGCGCTGCCCGGCTGATGCTGCCGCAGGCTTCCTTGATGCCCGCAATATGCGGATGGCGGGCGAGCGCCCGCACCGTCTCCGGCAGGAGGTCGACGCCGGTGCGCGACGGAACGTTATAGAGCACGAGCGGCAGGGAAGACGCGTCTGCGATCGCGGTATAGTGCGCAAGCAGGCCTGCCTGCGTACCTTTATTATAATAGGGCGTAACGGCCAGCAGTGCGTCCGCGCCGTTCTGCGCCGCAAGCTCTGCATTTTCCACGGAGCCTGCCGTGCAGTTCGTCCCGACGCCCATGATAACGGGGCAATGATCGCAGGCAGCCTGCTTTGCGCGGCGCAGGAGTGTCAGCCTCTCGTCCTGCGTCAGGGTCGCAGCCTCGCCGGTCGTGCCGCAGACAACGAGCGCCGCGATCCCGGCATCCAGCTGCCGCTCAAGCAGGCGGTCCCATGCCGGAAGATCGATGCTCCCGTCCGGCCGGAACGGGGTGAGGAGCGCCGTGGCGGCGCCCCGAAAGATCGGCAGCATTCCGATCACCTCCGCGTCATCCTATGCCGCACCGCCTGCAGGGGTGAAATCCCGGTCTTGCAATTTTTGGGGCGCAATGGTATAATCAGACATTGAAATACAATAGGAGCAATCTGTCCATATGTATCTGAAACAGCTAGTCATTCAGGGCTTCAAATCCTTCCCGGACAAGACGGTCGTGGGATTTGGCCATGATATCACCGCCATCGTCGGGCCGAACGGCAGCGGAAAATCCAATATCTCAGATGCCATCCGCTGGGTCATGGGCGAGCAGAATTCCCGCTCGCTGCGCGGCCAGAAGATGGAGGATGTCATTTTCGGCGGCACGGAGAAGCGCGCCCCCGTCGGCTTTGCCGAGGCGACGCTCGTGCTGGACAACAGCGACCGCGCCCTGCATTATGACGCCGACGAGCTGATGGTCACGCGCCGGTATTACCGCTCCGGCGAGAGCGAATACTACATCAACAAGCAGAGCGTGCGTCTGCGCGACGTCAACGAGCTGTTCATGGATACCGGTCTCGGCCGCGACGGCTATTCCAACATCAGCCAGGGACGCATCGACGAGATCCTGTCCCTCAAGAGCACGGACCGCCGCGAAATTTTCGAGGAGGCCGCCGGTATCTCGAAATACCGCCACCGCAAGGAGGAAACGGAGCGCCGCCTCGCCACGACGCAGGACAATCTGACCCGCATCGGCGACAAGATCTCGGAGCTGGAGCTGCAGGTCGGCCCGCTGCGCGATCAGGCGGAAAAGGCAAAGCGCTACCTGACCTACCGCGAGGAGCTCAAGGGCCTCGAGGTCGCGCTGTGGCTGCAGTCGCTCGAGCGCCTGAGCGCCACGGCGCGCAAGGCCGAGGAGGACTATCATTCCGCCGCCTTCATCCTGCAGCAGGAGCACGACGCGCTGGACAAGCTCTATGTCACCTCGGAATCCCTGACGTTCGACCTCCACAACCGCGACCTGCAGACGGATCAGATCCGTGATGCGATCCGGCAGGCGGAGGCCGCCTCGCAGGAGCAGCGCAGCCGGATCGCCGTGCTGGAGACGAATCGCGGCAACGCGCAGAGCAACCTGAAGCGCGTGCAGCACGAGCTGGAGGATCAGGACAGCCGCAGCGGCAGCATCTCCGCGCAGATCGAAGCACTGGAGCAGCGCATGGGCGAGATCGACACGCAGACCGCCGCGCTGGCCGAAAAGCAGAAGCAGGCCGAGGAGGAGGGCCGCAGACTGGCGGATTCCGCCGACGGCATGACAAAGCGCTATCTCACCCTGCGCGATCTGCAGGGCCGGAAGCGCGAGGAGCTCTCCGCCCGCGGCGCGGACCTGACCGCCGTGGAAGAGAGTCTTGCCCAGAGCACGGAGCGGCAGACCCAGCTGGCACAGGATCTGCAGGCGGCGCAGAGCCGCTGTGCAGAGGCACAGCGCGCGCTCGAGACCGCACAGAAGCAGCTCTCCAAAGCGCAGGCCGATATCACGGCCGCGCAGAACCGCATCAACGGCTACCGTTTGCGCAGCCGCACCCGAGCGGAGCGGAGCGAGGCCCTGCAGAAGCAGGCCACGGACGCCGGTGTCCGGCTCGACACGGTCAGCTCCCGTCTGAAGCTCTTTCAGGAGATGGAGCGTGAGCTGGAGGGCTATTCCCGCGCTGTCCGCACCGTCATGCAGGAGAGCCGACGCGGCAAGCTCCGCGGCATCCATGGCGCGGTGTCCATGCTGCTGCGCACACAGGACAGCTACACCGTTGCCATCGAGGTCGCGCTCGGCAGCGCCATGCAGAATATCGTCGTGGAGGACGAGGGCTGCGCCAAGGCTGCCATCCAATATCTGAAACGCTCGGACAACGGCCGCGCCACATTCCTGCCGCTGTCTGTCATCCACGGCCGGCCGCTGAACGAGAACGGCATCGAGCGCTGTGCCGGTTTCTGCGGCGTAGCCTCCGACCTTGTCTCGTGTGAGCCGCGCTATCGCGAGATCATCCTGAATCTGCTCGGCCGCACGGTCGTGGCGCAGGACCTTGACGCGGCCATTTCCATTGCCAACAAATTCGGCCACCGCTTTCGCATCGTTACGCTGGACGGGCAGGTCCTGAATGCAGGCGGCTCCATGACGGGCGGCTCCGTCTCCCGCAGTGCGGGCATCCTGTCGCGCGCCAACGAGATCGAGCGTCTGCAGGCCCAGCAGAAGGAGGCCGCCGCCGCGCTGGACAAGCTCCGCGGAGAGCAGAAGGAGGCGCAGCGTCTGCTGGAGCAGGCGAATTATGACCTGACGAACGCGGAGACGGACCTCCGTACGGCCGAAGACGCCGCTCTGCGCCTGCAGGGCGAGGAAAAGCAGCACCACGTTCTTGTGCAGGCCCTGACGGACGCGATCACCGGCTCGCAGCGCGAGCAGGAGCTGCTCGAAAAGCGGATCGGCGCCGACAGCGGCCGCCGCGCGGCGCTGCAGAAGGCCGTTGCCGACCTGCAGAAGGCACTGGAGGAGGCTGAGCAGGAGCTTTCCGTCGTTTCGGACGGCCAGAGCGTTGCTTCGGAGCAGAGCAGCCGCCTTTCGGAGCGCCTGACGGCGCTGCGCATGGAGGCGGCCAGACTGGAGGCCGAGCGCGCCACGGCGAAGAGCTCCGCCGAGCAGCTGCGCGGGCTGGAGCATGCCATGCGCGGCGACCGCGAGCAGAAGCTGCAGCTCATCGACCGCTATACGCAGGAGGCCGCTGAGCTGGAAAAGACGCTGCAGGCCGAGCAGGACAAGCTGGCCGGGCAGGACGCCGCGGCGCAGGCCAGGCAGGAAGAGCTGCAGGCCGCGCTTGCCGAGCGTGCGAAGGTCGAAGCGCGCAAAACGGCCACGGAAAAGGAAGTACAGGAGAAAAACCGCGATATCCTGAACATGGAGCGCGAGAGCGCCCGTCTGGAGTCGCGCAAAAATGCCGCCGAGCTGGAGGAAAAGCAAATTCTCGACCGGCTGTGGGATACCTATGAGCTGACGCGCTCCAGCGCACCCGCCGCTGCGGCGGAGCTGGAGAGCACGGCTGCCGGAACGAAGCGCGCCGCGGAGCTCCGCAAGAAGATCTCCGGCCTCGGCACGCCGAACCTCGGCGCCATCGACGAATTTGCCCGCGTGAACGAGCGGTATGAATACCTCTGCGGCCAGCGCGACGACGTGCTGACGTCCAAGCGCGACCTCGAGGGCATCATCGGCGATATCACCGGCCAGATGACCGATATTTTCGTCACGGAATTCGGCCGCATCAACACCTATTTCGGCCAGACATTCACGGAGATGTTCGGCGGCGGCAAGGCCTCGCTCGAGCTGGAGGACCGCTCGCAGCCGCTGACGTGCGGCATTGAAATTCGTGTGCAGCCGCCCGGCAAGCAGCTCAAGACCATCACGCTGCTGTCCGGCGGTGAGAAGGCCTTTGTCGCCATCGCGCTGTATTTTGCCATTCTGAAGGTGCGGCCGACGCCGTTCTGCATGCTCGACGAGATCGACGCCGCGCTGGACGACCGGAATGTCGAACGCTTCGCGGGCTACCTGCGCGGCTTCAGCGGGAAAACGCAGTTTATCGTCATCACGCACCGCCGCGGCACCATGGAGGCCGCCGACGTGCTCTATGGCGTGACCATGCAGGAGCAGGGAATTTCCCGCATCCTGCATCTGGACCTGAATCAAATGGAGCAGCAGCTCGGAATTTCGGAGGAGATCAAGTAAATGGGTTTTTTTGAAAAAATCAAAAACGGACTGAAAAAGACGCGCGCCGCCATGGCCAACACGCTCGGTGGCATCTTCGCCTCGTTCAGCGGCGCAAACGAAGAATTTTACGAGGAGCTTGAGGAGAGCATGATCCTCGCCGACATCGGCGTGGAAACGTCCTGCAAGGCCGTCGAGCAGCTCCGCACCGTCGTGAAGGAGCGGAAGCTCCGCACGGCGGAAGAAATTCACGATGCCCTGAAGGATATCCTTGTGGACATGCTGAACGTCGGCGACACGAGCCTGAAGCTCGGCACGCGCCCGTCCGTCGTGCTTGTCATCGGCGTCAACGGCGTCGGCAAGACGACGACCATCGGCAAGCTGGCCCATCGCCTCTCCGGCGAGGGCAAGCGTGTGCTGCTGTGCGCGGCCGATACGTTCCGCGCTGCGGCTGCCGATCAGCTCGAAATTTGGGCCGGACGCGCCAATGTGGACATCGTCCGCCAGCACGAGGGCGCGGACCCCGCCGCCGTGGTGTTCGACGCCATTTCCGCCGCCAAGGCGCGAGGCAGCGACGTCATCCTGTGCGACACGGCAGGACGCCTGCACAACAAGGCCAACCTGATGAACGAGCTCGGCAAAATTTCCCGCATCATCGACCGCGAGCTGCCGAATGCGGATAAAGAGGTCCTGCTCGTGCTCGACGGCACGACGGGCCAGAACGGCCTGCTGCAGGCCAAGCAGTTCAAGGAGATCGCCGGTGTTACGGCCATCGCCCTGACAAAGCTCGACGGCACGGCCAAGGGCGGCATCGTCATCGCCGTGGCGGACGCGCTGCAGATCCCTGTGAAGCTCATCGGTGTCGGCGAACAGATGGACGACCTGATGCCGTTTGAGCCGCGCGCGTTCGTCGACGCGCTGATTTAAGGAGGTGCCCGACATGAAGGTCGTTATGGCAAGCAACAACGCCCACAAGATCGCCGAGCTGCGCGCGATCCTGTCTGCCTACGGGCTGGACGTCGTCTCGCAGCGTGAGGCGGGTGTGCATGTCGAGCCGGAGGAGACCGGCACAACGTTTGAGGAGAATTCCCGCATCAAGGCTGTGGCTGTGATGCAGGCCTGCGGTCTGCCCGCCGTGGCGGACGACTCCGGCCTGATGGTCGACGCGCTGAACGGAGAGCCGGGCGTTTATTCCGCGCGCTACGGCGGACCGGACTGCATCAGCGATTCCGACCGCATCAACTATCTGCTGAAAAAGCTCGAAAACGTTCCGGAGGGGAAGCGGACGGCAAAATTCGTCAGCGTTATCACCCTCGTCACGCCGGACGGCAAGGAGATCGTCGCGCGCGGCGAGTGTCCGGGACACATCCTGTTCGAGCGCCACGGAAACGGCGGCTTCGGCTATGATCCGGTGTTCTTTGCGGAGGATGCCGGGTGCACGTTTGCGGAGCTGGATCCGGAGCAGAAAAATCAGATATCCCACCGCGCCAGGGCGCTGCGCGCCTTTGTGGAGAAGGCGTTCGGTACGAAAAAGGAGAAGAAATTATGCTGACCAGCAAACAGCGCGCCGATCTGCGCGCACAGGCAAATGATCTGGACACCACCCTGATGGTGGGTAAGGGGGGCGTGACGGAGAACGTTCTGTCCGAGGCCGCCCGGCAGCTTGAGGCGCGTGAGCTTGTCAAGGGCCGCGTGCTCGAGGCGGCGCTCCTGTCCGCACGCGAGGTCTGCGATGCGCTGTGCGAAGTGCTCGGTGCAGACGGCGTGCAGTGCGTCGGCTCGAAATTCGTGATCTACCGCCGCTCGGAGAAGAAGGCACAGGAGGCCGTACGGCAGGCGCGCGAGCTGAAAAAGCGCAAGTCGAACCCCGTCCGGCGCGGGGCGCAGGAGCGCCGCCGGCAGGCACGCGAGGAGCGCGAGCGCCGCAATGAGTATTTCCGGCAGGCTGCCATTCAGGCCGCCATCGAGCGCCGGAAGAGCCGCGAGGAATAACATAAATCATCGGAAAGGGGAGCGCCGCACATGGCAAACATCGGTATATTCGGCGGGAGCTTCAACCCGCCGCATCGCGGCCATCTGCTGGCTGCAGCGGAGTTCCAGCGCAGACTTGGGCTGGACCGCGTCATTCTGATGCCGGCGGCGCTGCCGCCCCATAAGGCGCTGGCCGCCGGATCGCCGGACGCCCACACGCGTCTGGAGCTGACAAGGCTGGCTGCGCAGGACCTCCCGTTTGCGGAGGTCAGCGATTTGGAGCTGCACCGCAGCGGCGCAAGCTACACGGCCGATACACTCGAGGAGCTGCACCGGCAGTATCCCAACGACCACCTCTGGTTTCTGATGGGGACGGACATGCTGCTGACATTTGCGCAGTGGCATGCGCCGGAGCGCATTGCAAAGCTCGCTTCGCTGGCAGTCGCACATCGCGGAAAGGACGACGGCAGAACGCTTCGGGAAGCGGCGCAGCAGCTGCGCGACCGCTTCGGGGTGGACGTCGTGCTGGTGGAAAATGACTTTCTGCCCTATTCCTCCACCATCGCCCGCGCCATGCTGGCCTTCCGCTGCGGGGAGGACTATCTCGAGCCTGCGGTCTATGACGCCGTCTGCATGCAGGGGCTTTATCACACGCGCAGCGACCTGCGCGCCCTGCCGCTCGATGCGCTGGCCCGCATCGCCCTGCCGCTGCACGACCCGAAGCGCGTGCCGCATGTACTTGGCTGCAGCCATACGGCGGCGGAGCTTGCCGCCCGCTTCGGGGAGGATCCCGGCCCGGCCCGGCGTGCCGGTCTGCTGCACGATGTGACAAAGGCGCTTCCCGGTCCGGAGCAGTTGAAATTATGCGATAAATATGGTATGATGTTGGATACATTCGAACGCAGTCACCCCAAGCTGCTGCACGCCAAGAGCGGCGCGGCGGTCGCGGGGGCGGTGTTCGGGGAATCTGCGGCGGTGCAGTCGGCTATCTGTTGGCACACGACCGGCAAGCCGGACATGACGCTGCTGCAGAAGATCTTATATCTTGCCGATTACATGGAGCCGAACCGGGATTTCCCCGGTGTGGAACGGCTCCGCGCTCTGGCGGAGCATGATCTGGATGAGGCGGTCCTTCTGGGCCTTGAGATGTCGCTCGATCTGCTGACGGAAACCGGTCAGCCCATTGACGTGAATTCCAGAGCGGCCAGAGATTTTTTGAAAAGCGAAAGGACGAAGTCGGAATGAGGAAACTATTCGGCAACAGCAGCCGCGGCGCTTCCGGCGGGCGCTAAGTCGCCGGGAAGCAGGCCGAGCGCCCCAGAGCGCCGGGGCAGCCCCATGTGCAGCGCCCCGAGGCGGATGACGAGGAGATCCCGCTCCTGCGTGATTATGCCAACCGCGAGGCGGCACAGCACCGTGCGGAGACGGAAGAGAATGATATCCCGCTTCTGCAGCAGTATCTGAAGCGCCCGCCGCTGTCACAGGTCATGCCGCAGGAGCGACATCAGGCTCCGGCGCAGCCGCAGCAAAGACCTGCGCAGCAGGCGCGCCCGGCGGCACAGCAGTCCCAGAGCCGGCCGGCCTCGCAGCCGGCGCAGAGCGTTCCCGCACCCCGTGCGCCGCGTGCCGAAGCGCCGCGGCCCCGCCGGGAGGAAGTCAGGGACGAGGACCTGACGCGTGATCTGCCTCGCACGGATGCCGAAGCGCCGCGCAGCGGCATGAACGGCAAAACGCGCGGCCTGATCCTGCTGCTGGCCTCCATCGCGCTGTTTCTCGGTTCTGTCGCCATGTGTCTGGCGCTGCTCGGCCGCACGACGGCCGTCGCTCCGTCCGGCGGCAATAAAAAGTCCAACGGCGGCACGAGCGTCCGCGTTGAGACGGACGCACAGACCGGCCAGAGCATCGAAATGGATGTGCCGGACGCCTCCGGCCATGAGGGAATCTACAACATCCTGCTTGTTGGCACGGATGGTGACAGCACCCGCACGGATACGCTCCTGATCGCAAATCTCAACACAAAGGAGCACACCGTCAGCCTGATGAGCATCCCGCGCGACACTTATATCACCGGCAATTACGTCATTCCGAAGATCAATTCCGTCTACAGCGCGGCGGGCCAGGGTGACCGCGGTATCCGTGCGCTGACCGATAAGATCCGCGAGACGCTTGCCATTGCAGTCGACGGTTATGTGCTGGTTGATCTGCAGGGCTTTGAAAAGACGATCGACATGGTCGGCGGCGTGGAATTCGATATCCCGACCGACCTGAAGTATGACGATGACGACGAGAACATCCACGTCGACCTGAAGGCGGGCCATCAGCTGCTTGACGGTGCACATGCGCTGCAGCTGTGCCGCTACCGCAGCGGCGCTGCCGATATGGACATTGAGCGTGCGGCTACGCAGCAGGAATTCCTGCGAGCGTTGGCACGGAAGCTGGCTTCGTCCGCGACGCTGGCAAAGGTGAAGGACTATGCCGAGCTATTTGCGACCTATGTCCGCACCGACCTGACCGTCGGCAACCTGATCTATCTCGGCTCCGAGCTGATGCAGTGCGATTTCGACGCCATGTACACCGTGACCCTGCCCGGCGAGGCCGTGGAGATCAAGGGCGGCGACTATTATCAGCTCGACCCGGACGGCGTGCTGAAGATCCTGAACGAGCACTTCAACCCCACGTCCGAGGAATACGGAAAATATGACATCAACATCCGCCAGAAGACGGATATTCAGCGCGGGGATGGAACCGTGACCCGCGATACCACGGCGACAACGCCGACAAAGAGCACGCAGCCGCGCCAGGAGCCGACAGAGCCCACGCAGGATACGGCGACGGAACCGACGGGAGATCCCACGGAGCCGACGGAGGGCCCAACCGACGAAACGCAGGACCCGACGGAGGGGCCGACCGAGGGCCCGACGGAAGCGCCGACGGAGGCTCCGACCGAGGCGCCCACGGAAGCGCCGACCGCTGCGCCGGAGACGGCCGGATAAGGAGGAATACCCCATGTATACACCCAAGGAGCTGGCGCTGCGCGCCGCAAAGGCACTCGACGACCGCAAGGGCCTGAAGATCCGCCTGCTGCAGGTTACGGACGTCACGTCCATCGCCGACTATTTTCTGATCTGCACCGGCACGTCCAACACGCATGTCAAGACGCTGTGCGACAGCGTGGAGGCGGCCGTCGCCGATGAGCTGGGCGAGCCGCTGCTGCACCGGGAGGGCCACCGCGGCGGAACGTGGGTCCTGCTGGACTTCGGCTGCCTCGTCGTGCATGTCTTCACGGAGGAGACGCGCGCCTTCTATGATCTCGAACGCCTGTGGAACGACGCAACGCCGGTTCCCATTGATTTTGCAGAATAAAGAGGGAAAAACATGAAGTACGATTTTACCGCCATCGAGGCCAAATGGCATAAGATCTGGGATGAAAAGCAGCTCTATGCCGCCAGGACCGGCAGCGACGCGAAGAAATTCTATGCTCTGGTCGAATTCCCGTACCCGTCCGGTGCCGGTCTGCACGTCGGCCATGCCCGCCCCTATACGGCCATGGACGTCATCGCGCGCAAGCACCGCATGCAGGGCGAGAACGTGCTGTTCCCCATGGGCTACGATGCCTTCGGCCTGCCGACGGAGAACTATGCCATCAAGAACCACATCCATCCTGCCGTCGTGACGAAGAACAACATCGCCACGTTCCGCGGCCAGCTGCAGGCGCTCGGCTACAGCTTCGACTGGGACCGCGAGATCAACACGACGGACCCGAAGTATTTCAAGTGGACGCAGTGGATCTTCCTGCAGCTCTATAAGAACGGCCTTGCCTACAAGGCCAAGATGCCCGTGAACTGGTGCACGTCCTGCAAGTGCGTGCTGGCAAACGAGGAAGTCGTAGAGAACGTCTGTGAGCGCTGCGGCAGCCCGGTCGTCCGCAAGGAAAAGAGCCAGTGGATGCTGCGCATCACGCGCTATGCCCAGCGCCTGCTCGACGATCTGGACGACGTCGACTTCATCGAGCGCGTCAAAATTCAGCAGCGTAACTGGATCGGACGCTCCACCGGCGCGGAGGTCCGCTTCGGCTCGACGTTCGGCGATGAGATCACCGTGTTCACCACCCGCCCGGACACGCTGTTCGGCGCGACGTACATGGTCCTTTCGCCGGAGCATCCGCTGCTCGAGCGCTGGATGGACCGTCTGACGAATGCCGACGAGGTCAAGGCCTATCAGGAGGCAGCCGCCGCGAAGTCCGACTTTGAGCGCACGGAGCTCACGAAGGAGAAGACCGGTGTGCAGCTCGGCGGCGTGAAGGGCATCAACCCCGTGAACGGCAAGGAGATCCCCATCTTCATTTCGGACTATGTCCTCTCCACCTACGGAACCGGTGCGATCATGGCCGTCCCGGCCCATGACGACCGCGACTGGGAATTCGCGAAGAAGTTCGGCTGCGAGATCATCGAGGTCGTCAAGGGCGGCAACGTGCAGGAGGCGGCCTTTACGGACTGCGCCACCGGCGTGATGGTCAATTCCGGCTTCCTTGACGGCATGAGCGTCGCCGACGCCAAGAAGGCCATCACGGAATACCTGACGGAGAAGCACATCGGCGAGGCGAAGGTCAACTTCAAGCTCCGCGACTGGGTCTTCTCCCGCCAGCGTTACTGGGGCGAGCCGATCCCCATCGTCCACTGCCCGAAGTGCGGCACCGTCCCGCTCGATGAGAAGGACCTGCCGCTGGAGCTGCCGGATGTCGAGAGCTACGAGCCGACGGACGACGGTCAGTCTCCGCTTGCCGCCATCACGGACTGGGTCAACACGACCTGCCCCTGCTGCGGCGGCCCAGCCAAGCGTGAAACGGACACCATGCCCCAGTGGGCCGGTTCCTCGTGGTACTATCTGCGCTATATGGATCCGCACAACGACGAGGCCCTTGCCTCGCCCGAGGCCCTGCGCTACTGGAGCCCGGTCGACTGGTACAACGGCGGCATGGAGCACACGACGCTCCATCTGCTCTACAGCCGCTTCTGGCACAAGTTCCTCTATGATATCGGCGTCGTGCCGACGAAGGAGCCCTATGCCAAGCGCACGAGCCACGGCATGATCCTCGGCGAGGGCGGCATCAAGATGTCGAAGTCCCGCGGCAATGTCATCAACCCCACGGATGTCATCGCCGAATACGGTGCGGACACCATGCGCACCTATATCATCTTCATCGGCGATTTCGAGAAGGCCGCCTCCTGGTCGACGAACGCCGTGAAGGGCTGCAAGCGCTTTCTCGACAAGGTATGGAATCTGGCCGAGACCGTCACCGATCACGAGACGGCATACTCTGCCAAGAACGAGTCCATCCTGCACAAGACGATCCGCAAGGTCACGTCGGACATCGATGCGCTCAAGGGCAACACCGCGCTGGCCGCGCTCATGACGCTGACGTCTACGCTGACGGACAACGGCTGCAACGCTGCCGAGCTCAAAACGCTCCTGCAGCTGCTCAGCCCGTTTGCGCCGCACATCTGCGACGAGATCTGGCAGCAGCACGGCTTTGAGGGAATCTGCTCCGTCTCGGCCTGGCCGGCGTATGACGAGTCGAAGTGCCGCGATGCGGAGATCGACATGGCCGTTCAGGTCAACGGCAAGCTGCGCGGCACGATCCATGTTGCAGCCGACCTTGACGACGAGACCGTCGTTCAGACGGCGCTGGCCGACGAAAAGATCGCCCGCTTCCTCGAGAAGACCGGCGGCGCGCTGCGCAAGAGCATCGTTGTCAAAAACAAGCTGGTCAACCTCATCGTAAAGTGATGGAATCCGGCCGCTCGGCTTGAAATCGGCAAAAGTTTGAAAAAAATTGTAGAGATCGCTTGACTTTTGACTTGCGATTGACTATAATAATTGATGCCGTTATATCGGCCCTGAAAGCATCCCGGATTGAGCCGGATGCACCGGAGGGAGGGAAATCAATGTCTGAAATTCGCGTGAAGGAGAACGAGTCTCTGGAGAGCGCGCTGAAGCGTTTCAAG
>ENA-UOJK01001694-UOJK01001694.1-human-gut-metagenome-genome-assembly--contig:-C116-NODE-1694-length-13828-cov-7.596965_pt1 | contig 13828 bp, 9 predicted proteins | sample MGYA00242348_ERZ723895 | MGnify/ENA metagenome assembly ERZ723895
CTTGGCCAGGTCGATGGCGTTGATGGTGTAGACTTGGATGTTGTTCTTGGCGATGTAGCGCTTGGAAGCGGCATCCAGATGGTGGCTGAGCTCCGCGTCATCCCACTGGCAGTTGATCAGGAACACACCGCCGGGCTTCACATCGCGGACGATGGGGAAATGCTTGGTGATGTAGGCAGGCACGTGGCAGGCCACGAAGTCAGCCTTGTTGATATAGTAAGAAGACTTGATGGGCTGATCGCCGAAGCGCAGATGGCTGACGGTGACGCCGCCGGTCTTCTTGGAGTCATACTGGAAGTAGGCCTGGATGTACTTGTCGGTATGGTCGCCGATGATCTTGGTGGAGTTCTTGTTGGCGCCAACGGTACCGTCGCCGCCCAGACCCCAGAACTTGCACTCGATGGTGCCGGCAGGAGCAACGCCGGGAACGGCCTTCTCCTCCAGAGACAGGTGGGTGACGTCATCCACGATGCCCAGAGTGAACTCGTGCTTGGGAGCGTCCTTCTTCAGCTCGTCATACACGGCAAAAACGGAGGCGGGAGGCGTATCCTTGCTGCCCAGACCGTAACGGCCGCCGATGACCTTCATGTCATTGAAGCGGTTGGCGTTGGCCAGAGCGGTGACAACATCCTTATAGAGAGGCTCGCCCTCGGAGCCGGGCTCCTTAGTGCGGTCCAGAACGGCCAGAGCCTTGCAGGTAGCGGGGATGGCAGCCAGCAGCTTATCGGCCCGGAAGGGACGATACAGGTGGACCTTCACCATGCCGACCTTCTCGCCGTGAGCGTTCATGTAGTCGATGACTTCCTCTGCCACGTTGCAGATGGAACCCATGGCGATGATTACGCGGTCAGCGTCGGGAGCGCCGTAGTAGTTGAAGAGCTGATAGTTGGTGCCCAGCTTCTCGTTGATCTTGCCCATGTACTTCTCGACGACCTCGGGGAGATCCTCGTAGTACTTGTTGCAGGCTTCACGGTGCTGGAAGAAAATATCGCCGTTCTCATGAGAACCGCGCATCATGGGACGCTCGGGGTTCAGGGAGTGCTTGCGGAACGCGTCAACAGCGTCCATATCGCACATTTCCTTCAGATCCTCGTAATCCCACACGGCGACCTTCTGGATCTCGTGAGAGGTACGGAAGCCGTCGAAGAAGTTGATGAAGGGAACGCGGCCCTCGATGGCGGCCAGATGGGCCACGGGAGCCAGATCCATGATCTCCTGAACGTCATTCTCGCACAGCATGGCGAAGCCGGTCTGACGGCAGGCCATCACGTCGGAATGATCGCCGAAGATGTTCAGAGCGTGGCTGGCCACGGTACGGGCGGACACGTGGAACACGCAGGGCAGCAGCTCGCCGGCGATCTTGTACATATTGGGGATCATCAGCAGCAGGCCCTGAGAGGCCGTGTAGGTGGTAGTCAGCGCACCGGCTGCCAGAGAACCGTGGACGGTACCGGAAGCACCGGCCTCAGACTGCATCTCGCACACCTTGACGGTGGTGCCGAAGATGTTCTTCTGACCGTTGGCTGCCCACTGGTCCACATAGTCTGCCATGGGAGAAGACGGGGTGATGGGGTAGATACCCGCCACTTCGGTAAAGGCGTAGCTGACATACGCAGCCGCGTTGTTACCGTCCATGGACTTGAATTTTCTTACCATAAACTCTTACCTCCTGTCGGTGGATACCGTCTGCAGAACGGCTCTCACCGGTTTTTGGCATTTGGGCTCTCTCTTCTCAAACGCCATTCGCCGTAATTGTAGCACTTCCTCTACAATTTGTAAACAGAAAAGCTCAAATTTTGAAACTTAATCGGTTTTCTTGTTCTTTTTTAGAAAAATATGTTTATTTTTTAACTTTGCCGCCCTTTGGGTTTCCAAAAATCATGAAGTGTGGTACAATTTTTTTAATCATAAAAATGTAAACAAAATTTTAACTTTTTTCAGGAGGCACCGCTATGGTCACCACTGTGCGTTCTCTGGGCCTCAACGGTATTGCCGGCTATGAGGTCACAGCCGAGTGTTTTCTCTCCGGCGGTCTGCCCGCCTTCGACATCGTGGGGCTTCCGGACGCCGCCGTTCGGGAGGCCCGGGAACGGGTCCGGGCGGCGGTGAAAAACTGCGGAGCAAAATTTCCCGTCAGCCGCATCACCGTCAATCTGGCCCCCGCCGGTACGAAAAAAGCGGGCACGGTCTACGATCTGCCTATTTTCGTAGGGCTGCTGGCGGCAGACGGCAATCTGCCCGCTCCGCCCAAGGACGCTGCTTTCATCGGTGAACTGAGTCTCACCGGTGCTCTGCGGGGCGTCAGCGGTGTATTGCCCATGGCGCTGGCCGCCCGGGAGGCAGGTATCCGGACGCTGTATGTCCCGGCGGACAACGCTGCCGAAGCAACGCTGGCGGAGGGATTGACCGTCTACGGCGTTCCGGACGTGGGCGCACTGGTGGCCCATCTGAAAAACGAGGCCCCTCTCTCCCCCGCCCCGGTCTGGGTACCGGAGCCGGAGGAAACCGGCCTGCCGGACTTGCAGGACGTGATGGGACAGGAGCATGTAAAGCGGGCACTGGAGATCGCCGCGGCAGGTGGACATAATCTTTTGCTGATTGGCTCCCCCGGAGCGGGCAAATCCATGCTGGCCAAGCGGCTGCCCTCTATTCTGCCGGAGCTGAGCCGTCCCGAAGCGCTGGAGACCTCCGGCATCTGGTCCGTGGCGGGATTGACGGACCCCCGCCACCCTCTGCTGACCCAGCGGCCCTTCCGCTCCCCTCACCACACCACCTCCGCCGCCGCGCTGGCCGGCGGCGGGCCGTTGATGCGGCCCGGCGAGATCTCTCTGGCCCACAACGGTGTGCTGTTTTTGGACGAGCTGCCGGAATTTCACCGGGACGTGCTGGAGGCTCTCCGTCAACCCTTGGAGGACGGCATCGTCACCGTGGCACGGGCAGGCGGCACCCTGCGGCTCCCCGCCCAATTCCAGCTGGTGTGCGCCATGAATCCCTGCAAGTGCGGCTGGCGGGGCCACCCCTCCGGGAAATGCACCTGCTCGGACAAAGAGGTGGAGAAGTACGTTCAGAAGATCTCCGGCCCTCTGCTGGACCGGATCGACCTCCATGTAAATGTCCCCTCCGTGGAATACGAGGCCATGCGGCGAAAGTCCAAGCCGGAATCCTCCGCTCAGGTCAAGGAGCGGGTGGACGCCGCCCGGGCCATCCAGTCCAGACGGTTTGAGGGCACCGGCATCCCCTGCAACGCCCAGATGACGCCCCCTATGGTGGGCCGGTTCTGTGAGCTTGATTCCCGGTGCGACGCGCTGATGAAGTCCGCCTTTGAGCGGATGGGTCTCACTGCCCGGAGCCATGACCGGGTACTGCGGGTGGCCCGGACCATTGCGGATCTGGACGGTGCGGAGCATATCGGCGTGGAGCATTTGTCAGAGGCCATTCAGTACCGGAATACCGACATTCTGAAGGGGTAAAGCCGAACAGGAGATGTGTCTAAAACGCATCTCCTGTTTTTATTTGTTTTGACGAAACATTTGTGCAATTTGACTATAAAAACTTTAAAAAAATTGTTGACAAAGACGATTACCTGGCGTATAGTAGCGTCGAAATCAGAAAGAAGGAGGTACACACCATGGCAATTCTGTTTACGGTCTCTATGCTGGCTGTGGCTGGCGGTATGATCTGCTCTCACGCGGAATAAACCGTCTCCAAAGATAGACCAATTAAAAGAAATATGATCGAAGAAAGACCCGTCCTGCCAAATGGCAGGTCTTTTTTTATGTATTTGTATTCTTCGCTCCGTTTTGGGACATACTGCGGACATCCGTTTTTATAAAGGAGGAACCGCCATGTCCATCCCCTTTCAGGACAGTGAGACCGCCAAAAATCTTCTCCGCGCCTTTGCCGGAGAAAGTCAGGCCCGGAACCGCTATGACTTTGCCGCCAACCTCTGCCAGAAGCAGGAATTACAGGCGATGGCCTTTATCTTCCAAGCCACAGCCAAGCAGGAACAGGCCCACGCCAAGGTTTTCTGGGACCATCTGCAAGCCCTGAACGGTCAAAATCTGCCTATCTACGGCGCTTACCCCATTGAGGGCACCAACCGTGTTTTGGAGCTGCTGCGCGCCGCCCAGCACAATGAGCACGAGGAGCATGGTTCCGTATACCCCTCCTTCGCCGCCATCGCGACCCAGGAGGGCTTCCCGGAGGCCGCCGCCTCCTTCCGGCAGATTGCCGCCATTGAACAACTCCACGGCGAGCGTTTCGGCCTGCTGGCAGACCAGCTGGAAAGTGGGGCTCTGTTCGTCTCGCAGATAGAGACCGGCTGGATGTGTCTGAACTGCGGCCACACCCAAAACAGTCTGGAGGCCCCGAAGCAGTGCCCCGTCTGTAATCACGGTCAGGGCTGGTTTATCCGGTTGGAGTTGGCCCCTTGGTCTCCAGTGGCGAAGCAAACCTGAATTAAGAACCATGCCGCACCGGGAGCGGCAAGCAAAACAGGCTGAAAGCGACGCTTTCAGCCTGTTTTCTTACATATGGTGTGAATACGATCAGCCGCGCTACACCTCCGGGAAATCCTTGATGAGCAGCAGCAGTCCCTCCTTCACAGAGACCACAGCGATCTGCCCCGGCAGCACCTCGTTGCTGGTGCCGTACTGGTAGCCGCAATGAATTTCCCCGTTGTCCAGTGGGAACTTGCAGCCGGTCTCCGTGATGCCCCGGGCGGTGCCGGTGATATTCACCAGTGAGTAGAAGGGAAACCGCTCCGGAATCTCCACCGGCTCCGCCCCCACCAGCTCCATCTCCGAATAGTCATCCACCAGCAGGGCCCGTTTCCCCTGCTCCCGCAGCATTACCAGCAGATAGACATTCACCAGCGTATGATCCAGCCGTCCGCCGGAAACGCCTACCAGCAAAAATTCGTCGAACCCCCGGCGCATGGCCTCCTTGGCAGCAAACACCGTGTCCGTATCATCCTTCTTCACCGGCAGAACGATGGTCTCCCGGTCAGTCTCCGGCTTTTCATGGGAATCGAAGTCCCCCACGATCAGATCCGGCTCTGCTCCCAACGCCTTCTGATGTCGCAGGCCGCAGTCGCAGTAAATGAAAAAATCGTCAGGCCGGAAATATTGCCGTACCCTGTCATAGGTCCGGATCTCCGCGCCGCCGATGATCACGCAGCGTCTCATATCCATCACATCCTTTTCCGCTATCATACCCCGTTTTTTGCCGGGCTGCAATCTTTTTGCGGATAAAATCGCAAAAACCTGAAATCCTAACACTACCAACTGGAAAAAGGAGTGAGCCTATGGAAACAGGCATCCATAATACCTCCGAGATTGGGCGGCTGCGGAAGGTTCTGCTGCACCGGCCCGGTCAGGAGCTGGAAAACCTCATGCCGGAATATCTGGAACGGCTGTTATTTGACGATATTCCCTATCTGAAGGAGGCGCAAGCCGAACATGACGCCTTCGCCCAATGCCTCCGGGACGCCGGGGTGGAGGTGGTCTACCTGATCGATCTGGTGGTCAATTCCCTGACTTCACCGGAGGTACGGCAGGAACTGGTAACACAATTCTTAAAGGAGGCCGATCTGCCGGACGAAGCCGTTGGGAAGGCCGTAGCAGAATATCTCTCCGAACTGGATGACCGGGCCATGGTGTCCGCCATGATGGCAGGCATCCGCCGCAGCGACCTGCGAAAACAGGGGGGCCGTCTCAGTGACCACCTGTCCGGTCTTGAGGAGGGCTATCCCTTCGCCGTAGATCCCATGCCCAACCTCTACTTCACCCGCGACCCCTTCGCCACCATCGGCACCGGCGTATCCATTCACAAAATGCACACCGTCACCCGGAACCGGGAGACCCTGTTCGGCCGGTTCATCTTTGAGCATAACCCCTGGTACCAGAACGCACCTCGCTGGTATGACCGCAGTGCATCTTCCTCTTTGGAGGGCGGCGATATTCTGGTGCTGTCCCCTCAGGTGTTGGCGGTTGGCATCTCCCAGCGGACGGAGGGGGATTCCATCGACCAACTGGCCCAGACGGTGCTCTCACAAAGCAAGACTTTCCAAAAAGTTCTGGCCTTCAACATTCCCAAGAGCCGCTCCTTCATGCATCTGGATACCGTGTTCACCATGGTGGACCGGGACAAGTTCACCGTCCATCCCAACATTCTCAGCGACATCACCGTGTTCGTCATGGAGCTGGGTGAAAACCAGCAGATGCAAATTCGTCAGGAGACCGGGCGGCTGGAGGATATTCTCAAGGAGCACCTGGGGCTTAGTCAGGTGACGCTGATTCCCTGCGGGCAGGGCAGCGTCATCGACGCGGCCCGGGAGCAGTGGAGCGACGGCAGCAACACCCTCGCCATTGCCCCCGGCGAGGTGGTGGTCTACACCCGGAACCATGTCACCAACCGCTCCTTGGAGGAGGCGGGCATCCGCATCCACGCCATCCCCAGCGCCGAGCTGAGCCGGGGCCGGGGCGGCCCCCGGTGCATGAGTATGCCGCTGATCCGGGATGATCCGTAAAGGGGCGGCGGTTCGCCGCAGAATGCACTACTTTTCTTTTGAGATATCAAACGCACCAGATTGGTGCGAAGATGTGCGGCGATGCCGCACCGGATTGAATCCCCATTTTCTTTTCGTCTTGCCGAAAAGATTACCGGGGTTCCCGGCGGAACTGTACCGGTTCGGTACGGAGAAGCCAGGGGGATATTCTCTTTTGAAAAGAGAATGTCCCCCCCGGCCCCCTAAAGAGAAACGCGGGGGGATTTCGATTTCCCCCCGCACCCCCTTGAAACGACACAAAGGGGCGGGCTGCGGCCCTAACACCGTCATGGCTATACGATTCCCGGCCCTGATGGGCCGCCAATCGTGCCATTTCCTCGAAAGCACCTCGCTTTATCCGCCCCCGGCGGCGCTTTGGTGCTTTCCCCTTTGGAAACCCCTCTGAGGATGAGGGGGAGCGGCAGCGGGGAGAGGAGCAGAGGGTGTCCTCTTTGCGACCCAACGAATGCCATGCCCGCAAATGCGGGGACGCACTCAGGTCATTTGGGTACTTTCAGCGCAGCCGGCAGAAGACTTCTGATTTTTGTCGGCAGTCCGTACCGGCCGCTCCTTCGTATGGGTGAGTTGACACAAATGTGTCAACTCATCCCTGACATTTTTTCTTTTCCACCGTGCACGGCGCAGAAGGTGAATTGCCCCGAAGGGGCAAGAGATGCCCCTCTGGAGGGTTTTCTTTTTGATGTCTCAAAAAGAAAATGGGGGGGGTGCGTCCCTGCGGCGGTTCGCCGCGTCCCTTTGCGGAGCAAAGAGAATGTAAGAAACATTCCAATGGGCAAAGCCCATTTGGGTCTTCAATCCCGCATGGCATCACCATGCTCCCCCGCGCCGCAAAGCGGCGCCGTGCCCTCACAATTTTTAAATCAGTTTATAGTAAATCAAAAGGAGCAATTATCATGGCAGTCAATTTAAAGGGCCGCAGTTTTCTCTCGCTGGCCGATTTTACCCCGGAGGAACTTCGCTATCTGCTGGATCTGGGCCACGACCTGAAGGCCAAGCGGCGGGCAGGCGTCTGCGCCCCCACCATGCAGGGCAAGCACATCGTCCTGCTGTTTGAAAAGACCTCCACCCGCACCCGCTGTTCCTTTGAGGTAGCGGCCACCCAGGAGGGCGCCCATGTCACCTATCTGGACGCCGGTTCTTCCCAGATGGGCAAAAAGGAATCCCTGGAGGACAGCGCCAAGGTGCTGGGCCGGTTCTTTGACGGCATCGAGTACCGGGGCTACGAACAGTCCGTGGTGGAGGATCTTGCCAAGTGGTCCGGTGTGCCGGTGTGGAACGGCCTGACGGACGCCGACCATCCCACCCAGATCTTAGCGGATCTGATGACCATTGAGGAGCACTGCAAAAAGCCTTTAAACAAGATCAAGGTGGTGTTCCCCGGCGATGTGCGGAACAACATGTGCTATGCGTGGATGATGGGCGCAGCCAAGCTGGGAATGCACTTTGTAGCCATGGGGCCGGAGGAACTGGCCAAGCAGATGGATCAGGAGGTGGTGCAGTCCACCTTTGCCGAGGCCCGGAAAAACGGCGGTCTTATCGAGATCACCGACCACGCGGAGGACTTAAAGGGCGCTGACGTGATCTATGGTGATGTGTGGGCTTCCATGGGTGAGGAAGCCCAGATCCCGGAGCGGGTAGGGCTGCTGTCCCCCTTCCGGGTGACGATGGACACCCTGAAGGCCACGGAGAATCCCGACGTGCTGTATCTCCACTGTCTCCCCTCCTTCCACGATTTTGAAACGAAGATGGCGAAGGAATGGCAGGCCAAGGGCGTGGACATCCGGGAGGTCACCGACGAGGTGTTCCGCTCCCGTCACAGCGTGGTTTTCGACGAGGCGGAAAACCGGATGCACTCCATCAAGGCCGTGATGGTGGCTACCATCGGCGCATAAGTCAGTCCGCAAGGAGGAAGTGTTCCCATGGAGCAACGCAAATTCCGGATGCCCACCGCGTATACGATCCTGTTCTGTCTGATTCTTCTGGTGGCGCTGTCCACATGGTTCATCCCGGCGGGCAGTTATGACTACGCCGACGGTATCCCCATCTCCGGCAGCTATCACGCCGTCGCCCCCGCGCCGCAGGGCATCGGCGCGGCCCTGAAAGCCGCCTTCAGCGGATTTTACGACGCGGTAGATGTCTGCGTGTTCATCCTGATGGTGGGCGGTTTTCTGGGCGTTGTGATGAAGACCGGGGCCATCGACGCCGGAGTCAGCAACGTGATTTCCCGGCTGCAAGGCCGGGAAAACCTGCTCATTACTATTTTAATGCTGTTTTTCGGTCTGGGCGGCACCACCTACGGCATGTGGGAGGAGACCATGGCCTTCTTCCCTCTGCTGCTGCCTATTTTTCTGGCGGCGGGCTATGACGCTGTGGTAGGCGTGGCGGTGATCCTGCTGGGGGCCGGGGCCGGTGTCATCGCCTCCACGGTGAACCCCTTCGCCACCGGCATCGCCGCAGGCTTCGCCGGGGTCTCTCTGGGAGAGGGCCTTCTCTGGCGGCTCATTCAGTTCGTGATCTTTGAGGGTGCCGCTATCTGGTATGTCTCCGCCTACGCCGCCCGGATAAAGCGGGACCCAAGCCGCTCCGTGGTGGGCATCGGCGCAGGCAGGCTTCACGCAGACGTGGGCCGCGTCCAGCCCCTCACCCGGCGTCACGCCGCCATCCTCCTTATTTTTGCCGCCACCTTCCTCACCATGATCTACGGCGTTATTCCCTTTGATGAAATGGGCCTGCCCCTGCCGGTCTTGGGCTGGTGGTTCCCGGAGCTGTCCGCTCTGTTTTTAGTGGCGGGCATCGTGGTGGGGCTGATGGACCGGCTCAGCGAGGTGGAGTTGGCGGAGACCTTCGTCTCCGGCTGTACGGATCTTTTGGGCGTGGCCTTCATCATCGGCATCAGCCGGGGCATCACCGTACTGATGAATGACGGCCATATCACCGACACCATTCTTCACTGGGGAGAGACGGCCCTCTCCGGCCTTGGCTCCACCTCCTTCGTGCTGCTGGTCTTTTTGATCTACCTGCCGTTGTCCGTGCTGATTCCGTCCTCCTCCGGTCTGGCCACACTGTCCGTGCCGGTGGTGGCTCCGCTGGGACAGTTCGCCGGGGTGGGCGGCGACGTGGTGGTGACGGCCTTCCAGTCCGCCTGCGGCCTTGTGAATCTGGTGACGCCTACCGCTGCCGTGGTGATGGGCGCGCTGGCGCTGGGGCGCATCCCCTATGAAAAATGGCTGAAATTCGTGTGGAAGCTGATGCTGCTTTTCCTGCTGCTGACCGGCCTATTGCTGGTGCTTGCAGCCGCGCTGTCCTGATCGGACCGCCGTGCCCTCCGGGGCGCGGCGGTTTTTTCGCATAGCGCCGTACGCCGCCGCATAGATATGGAAACGGACAAACACAGGAGGCGTCGCTATGAAGAAATGTTTTTTTGCCTTGGTCCTGCCGCTGGCCTTGCTGCTCACCGCCTGCGGCAAAGAACCCAGACCCGCCGCTCTCCTTTTAGGACAGGCTGCGGACTTAGACGAATCGGAAACCCTGTTGGTGATCGACGGGCAGAGCATCCCCGCGTGGGAATACCTCTATTGGCTGGCACTGGATTGCCGCCAGATGGAGGAACGCTGCGAAGCCGCCGGAGAACCAGTGGACTGGACCGCTCCTCTCTCTGACGGCGGCACACTGGAGGATCTGGTAAAGGCCGACGCGCTGGTGGACACAGCCCTGTATGCTGCCGTGGGGACCTGGGCGGCGGCATACGGCTGCACGCTGACAGACGCTGAGCGGAACGCACTTCCAGAACGGCACTACGCCTATCTGACGCTGGAGCAGGGGCGGCATCTGACGGAGACCGGTGTGCAATATGCCAAATTATACGCCCTCTACGAGACCCCCGGCAGTGCCTTGGCTCCCGCGGAAAACGAGCTGGCTCTGTTTGAACAGCAAACTGCCCCGCTGACGGCAGAACGGCTCCTGATCCCCTTCGAGTCTGACCGAGAAGCCGCCCGGCAAAAGGCAGCGGAGCTGTTCGCACATCTGAATACCGCTGCGGATCCGTCAGCCGCCTTTGACGCGCTGCTGGCAGAGACCGGAGGCGCATTATTGGAAGAAACGGATTGGACGCCCTCCCTTCAGGACACGGTGGCCGCTCTGGAACCGGGACAGTTTTCCGGCATTATCGAGACCGAAAACGGTTTCGTCATCCTCCGGCGTCTGCCTGCGGACCGGGATGCTCTGCGGGAAGCCTACTTTGACAGCCTGCTGCAAGGTGCCGCTGATGCCAGCGAGATCCAGGTCTCTTCCGCCTATGAAACCCTGCGTCCCGCCGCCTTCTGGACTGCGCTGAAGCAGGCCTCCGGCTGAGGTCATTTTTTACATTGTTAAATTTTCGTCAATTTAGACGAAAGTCGCAACGGTTTTGTCAAAGATTTAACAAAAATTCGTGAAATACAAGATTATCGTTGACGGGGGCCTCAAAAGCGCCTATAATTTCATTTGCAGAGGTGGAAAACGAGTGCGTTTGCCAAAAAATTAACAAGCATCTCTGCCCCTGTTGCTATAATCCTGACGGACTTTTCCGTCTAAAAAAACACAAAACGGAGGATCAACATGAAAGAACTTTATGTCGTAAATTGCTGCCGTACCGCTATCGGCTCCTTTGGTGGCTCTCTGAAGAACACCCCCGCCGTGGACATGGGCGCTATCGTTGTCAAGGAAGCCCTGAAGCGCGCTAACGTCGCTCCCGAGAACGTGGACGAGCTGATGTTCGGCTGCATCCTCACTGCCGGTCAGGGCCAGAACCCCGCCCGTCAGGTCTCTGTGAAGGCTGGCATCCCCTATTCCGTTCCCGCTTACACCGTGGGCATGGTCTGCGGCTCCGGCATGAAGTCTGTCATCGAGGGTGCCCGTTCCATCCTGGCCGGTGACTCCGACATCGTGGTCTGCGGCGGCACCGAGAACATGAGCGCTGCTCCTTACACCCTGCCCGACGAGCGCTGGGGCGCCCGTATGAGCGACAAGAAGGTTGTCGACGAGATGATCAAGGACGGCCTGTGGGACGCTTTCAACAACTATCACATGGGCACCACCGCTGAGAACATCAATGATATCTGGGGCATCACCCGCCGCGAGCAGGACGAGTTCGCCGCAGCTTCTCAGCAGAAGGCCTGCGCTGCCCGCGACTCCGGCCGTTTCGATGACGAGATCGTTCCCGTCCCCGTGAAGGTCAAGAAGGAGATCGTGGAGTTCAAGCGTGACGAGTATCCCAAGGAGGGTGTCACCGCTGACAGCATCGCCAAGCTGCGCGGCGCTTTCCCCGTGGGCCCCGAGTCCCCCAATCCTCAGGTTGTGAACACCTTTGAGCCCACCGGCATTCAGGACGCCGAGGATAAGGGCACGCCCCGCGTGACCGCCGCCAACGCCTCCGGTATCAATGACGGTGCTGCCGCTATCGTGCTGGCCTCCGGCGAGGCTGTTGAGAAGTACGGCCTGAAGCCCATGGTCAAGCTGATCGGCTGGGGCCAGGGCGGTGTTGATCCCAAGATCATGGGTGTCGGCCCCGTTGTGGCTTCCCGCGCTGCTATGGCTAAGGCTGGCGTGTCCATCGAGGACATCGACCTGGTCGAGGCTAACGAGGCGTTCGCTGCTCAGTCCATCGCTGTTGCCCGTGAGCTGCACTTCGACATGAGCAAGGTCAACGTCAACGGCGGCGCCATCGCTCTGGGCCATCCCGTTGGTGCTTCCGGCGCCCGTATCATCGTCACCCTGATCCACGAGATGATGAAGCGCGAGGACGCCAAGAAGGGTCTGGCCACCCTCTGCATCGGCGGCGGCATGGGTACCGCTGTCGTGGTGGAGAAGGTCTAAGCTACATTCTGTATCCCCAACCGGGGCCGCGCAAAGCGGCCCCGGTTTTTTTGCGCTGCTCCGCCTCCTTTCTCTTGCATGATCTCCATTCCTTTGTTATAATTAGGAATCATTACTACAAGGAAGAGGTGAGTGAGCTTGAAGCAGCAGCGCAACACCCGTCAGCGGCAGCTGGTTTTGGACGTGGTCCGGGGCCGCCGGGACCACCCCACTGCGGAGCAGATCTACCAGAGCGTCCGGGAGCAGGATGCCCATGTCAGCCGCGGAACCGTCTATCGAAATCTGAACCTGCTGTGCGACAACCGGGAGATCTATCGGGTAGTCATGTCCAACAGCGACCGCTTTGACCTCCGGACCGATCCTCACTATCATATACACTGTCTGGTCTGTGACAGCGTGGTGGATGTTCCCTACACCTATGACCGCGCCTATGACGAAACGCTGGAGCAGGAAACCGGCTACCGTGTCCTGTGTCACCACATGGTGGTAGAGGGCGTTTGCCCTGACTGCCAGCGTTCCGAAACGGGCTCTGTGCAATAATTTCTCTACTCGCTAAAATCCACCGGGTCACGGAGTACTTTCCGTGACCCGCTTTTTCGTTGGACGCCGCTATTCGGGATACAGGCCAGTTCGCTGGCAGTGCATAAAAAAGAGCCGCCCCAAGGGGCGGCCCAAACGGGTGGGATATTGGAAAGCTTCCTCGATTATGGTAGCACGAACTGGCTCTATTGTAAATGGGAGCTTTTGTCGAATGCTGTCCCCTTTCGGCGCTTTAAAATTTTTTGTGAATTTTATACATTTGCATCTGGTAAAACGCAGGGGAATGTGATATGATTTGACCATAGAGAGGGCCCCATCCCTCTTCCACGAAAGGAGCGAGCATTATGAAGTATACTTACGCATGCAAGAAAGTTCCCCTGAATGACTCCATTAAGGATTACGCTGAAAAGCGCGTGGAAAAGCTGGAAAAGTATTTCCACCGGGACGATGCGTCCGCCTTCGTGACATTTACTGTGGAAAAAGACAAGCTGTGCACCGTGGAGATCACTATCCGGGATGGTTCCACTCTCCTCCGGGCGCAGACCACAGAACCGGATGGGGATATGCGCGGTGCCATTGACGCCGCCGTCAGCTATATTGAGCGGCAGATCCTGAAAAACAAGACCCGGCTGGCCAAGCGCCTGCGGTCCGATGCCTTCCCCGCCGTCCCTGTGGATGACTTCTCCGTGGCGGAGGAATCGGAGTTCCACATCGTCCGGACCAAGCGCTTCTCCGTGAAGCCCATGAGTCCGGAAGAGGCTATTTTGCAGATGAACCTGCTGGATCACGATTTCTATGTGTTCCGCAACAGCGATGATGACAGTATCTCCATTGTCTACCACCGCAAGAACGGCGGCTACGGTCTGA
>ENA-UOJK01001699-UOJK01001699.1-human-gut-metagenome-genome-assembly--contig:-C116-NODE-1699-length-13758-cov-12.611107_pt1 | contig 13758 bp, 8 predicted proteins | sample MGYA00242348_ERZ723895 | MGnify/ENA metagenome assembly ERZ723895
TTTCTTCTTTTTGGCAGTGGCACATTTATAATAATAGTAGGTTCGCCCGGTAGCACTTGTTCCGCTCTCGCCGAACATCAATGCCCCGCACTTACCGCAGAACAGCTTTGTGGTCAACAAATATTCCTCATCTGCCTTTCCGCGAGCCGGAGCACGTTTGTTTTTCTCCATACGTTTTTGCACACGGTCAAACAAATCCTTGGGAACGATGGCTGGAATTGCATCCGGGACAACGGTATCCCGGAAAGAAAGTTCTCCAATATAGCGGCGGTTCTTTAACATGGTGTTCATGCTGCTGCACGTCAGCTTTCCACCCAGCATATTACGAACCCCTTTTTCGTTGAGGTAGTTCATGATCTCAACGATTTTTTCACCGTTGTCGTACCGCTGAAAAGCCTCCAATACAAGCGGTGAAATCAGCGGGTCGATGTGATAGAACTTATCTGCGTCGATTTTATAGCCAATCGTTCCTGTGCCGCCTGTGCATTTGCCTTTCAGCGCATTTTCGGTCTGGCCACGAATGACTTTTTCGGAAAGTTCCGCCGAATAGTATTCTGCCATACCCTCTAGCAGCGTCTCCACCAGAATGCCCTGCGAGCCTTCTGCAATCGGCTCCATGACCGATATCAGATGGACATTGTTCTTTTTCAGAATCATCTTGTAGTTTGCACTGTCAAAGCGATTCCGAGCGAAACGGTCAAATTTCCAAACCAAAACGATTTCAAACAACTTTTTATTGCTGTCCCGAATCATCTGTTGAAAATCCGGTCGATTGTCTGTTTTGGCAGAAAGTGCACGGTCGATATAGTGCCTGACCACTGTAATGCCGTTTCTTTCAGCATATGCTGTGCATTCCCGAATCTGGCCCTCAATGGATTCTTCACGCTGGTTGTCACTGGAATAGCGAGCGTAGATCACAGCATTCATGGAAAGCACCTCACTTTTACACATCATTGAACGAATGTACGTTTATTCAAGGCTGTTCTTCGTATAATGTATATACCATATTTTGCAAGGGAATGCAAGCTGTGTTTTTACTTGGATTCTTTGCTCTTTAATGTGCTCTTCCGATACTGCATCGGGCTCTGGCCGGTGGCCTTGGCAAAGCGGGTGGAGAAGTTACTGGCATCCCCGAAGCCTGCTTCCTGTGCGATCTCACTGATGCTGTGGTCGGTGAGCACCAGCAGCTCTTTTGCCTGTGTGATGCGGAAGTTGACCAGATAATTGTACGGCGTTGTGCCCATGTACCGCCGGAACAGGCGCAGAAAATAACTCTTGCTCATGTGCGCACTTGACAGCAGATCGGCAAGGGAAAGTTCCTGCCGGTAGTTCTTGCGCAGGGTCTCTGCCGCCTGCAGGATCAGCTGGCGGTTGGTGGTCATCTCCGCCTGCGCAAACAGGCTCTGTGCACAGAGGGCAAGCATCTCGTGCAGGGCAAGACCTGTCTGCACCATGCTGTCCACCGTGCCAAGCTCCATCTGCTCCAGAACAAGTTCAAACAATTCCTGCATCCTGACCCCGGTCAATTGGACCGGGGTCAGTTTTTTGTCCGGCAGAAGCAGCGGCTCCATGGCCGCAACACCGGCACCGTCCAGATGCACCCAGTAGTGGTGCCAGCAGCTCTGCCCCGGTGCGGTGCAGTAGCTCTGTGCCGTGCGGCAGTTGAGCAGCAGTGCCTGCCCGGTCTCCAGCACGACATGGTTCCCATCCTGCTCGATGAGACCGGCACCCCGGAGGGTGTAGAACAGGATATAGCTTTCTTTATCGGTGCGGGCGGTGGAGAACCGCTGTTGTGCATAGAATAGCCCCGCCTCGGTGCAGGAATAGGGCTGTGCACGCTCCGCTTCGCTGAGCGTCGTGCGCTTCCAGATGCTTTCCGGGGTCACATCCATGTTGTAAGTCAGCATTTTTCTCCCGCCTTTCTGCTTCCAGTATAGCGGCTTTTACCCTGTGATGCAAGAGTGGACTTTTCACAAAGAATGCGTCACCTTTGCGGATGGAATCCGCCTTTCCGGGCCGCTATACTGGTACCGGAAAGAGACAGAAGGAGGCGCACTATGCACGAAAAATTTCTCGCCATCGACATCGGCGCATCGTCCGGGCGGCATATCATCGGCTGGATGGAGGACGGGACCTTGCAGACCGAGGAAGCCTACCGCTTCCCGAACAGTGTCCGGCGGGTGGACGGCCACCTGGAATGGGACATCGACAGCCTGTTTGCCAACGTGAAACAGGGCATCAAAGCGGCTTTTGCAAAGTACCCCGCCATCAAAAGCCTGTCCATCGACACCTGGGCGGTGGACTACGTACTTTTGAAAAAGGAACAGCCCCTTTATCCGGTCTATGCTTACCGCGACGGCCGGACACAGGCCGTTCTGGATGAGGTGCACGGCATCCTCCCGTTTGAGAAGCTCTACGAGCGCACCGGCATCCAGTTTCAGCCATTCAACACGGTGTATCAGCTGTATGCGGACAAAAAAGCCGGGCGGCTGGCGCAGGCAGACGATTTCCTGATGATTCCGGAATATCTACTCTGGAAACTCTGCGGCGTCAAGGCCCGTGAGTACACCAACGCCACCTCCACCGGCCTTGTCAACGCCCAGATCAGAGAATACGACCCGGAGATCCTCTCTGCGCTGGGCTTGCCGGAAACCATGTTCCCGCCGCTGACCGCACCCGGCACGGTGCTGGGTCCGCTGAAGCCGGAGATCGCCTCCGAGGTGGGCGGGCAGACCAACGTGGTGCTGTGTGCCACCCACGACACTGCCAGCGCGGTGGAGGGCATCCCGATGGAGCAGGGGGAGGCACCGTTCCTTTCTTCCGGCACCTGGAGCCTGTTGGGTGTCAAACTGGCACAGCCGGTCACCACTCCAGAAAGCTGCAAAGCAAATTTCACAAATGAAGGCGGCGTGGGCTACATCCGCTATCTGAAAAACATCATGGGCTTGTGGATCATCCAGTGCGTGCAGAAGCAGCTGGGCATCTCCTTTGCGGAGATGGTGGAGCTGGCAAAGGCCAGCACCTACACCCGCATTTTTGATGTGAACGATGCGCGTTTCTCGGCTCCGCAGGATATGAGCGCGGAAATCAGAGCTGCCCTTGCTGAGACCGGTGCACCGCCTGCCACGGACGCTGACCTCATCAACTGCATCTATCATTCGCTGGCGTACTGCTACGGCGAAGCCTACCGTGAGATGGAAGCCGTCACCGGGCAGCACTGGGACAAGCTCTACATTGCAGGCGGCGGCGCCAAGAATGCCACCCTGAACGAGCTGACCGCCCATTATACCGGAAAACAGGTCGTGGCCCTGCCCATTGAGGCGACCGCCATCGGCAACCTGAAAATACAGATGAACATCCACTAAGGAGGACAAATTATGCTGGTTGAAACCAAAGCCCGCGTTGGCGTGTTCGCCATTGCGCTGGGTGCCTACCTGCCCCAGTTCCCGACCCTCGTGCCCGAATTTGAGCAGCAGTACGCTGCCTTCAAAAAGACCATCCCGGACACCGTGGAGGTCATCGACGGCGGCATCGTCACCACCAAAGAGCTGTCCATGGCGGCGGGTGATAAGTTCCGCGCTGCAGATGTGGACCTGGTGATCCTGCAGCTGCTGACCTACGCCACTTCCTACAACATGCTGCCTGCTGTGCGGGATCTGGATGTCCCGGTCGTGCTGGTGAACGTCCAGAAGAAGAAAGCCCCGGACTACGCCAACACCGATACGCCCACCTGGCTGGGTGAATTGTACGCCTGCGGTGCCGTGGGCGAGATGGTGGCCGATCTGGAGCGTGCCGGCAAGCGTCATGCCGTCATCACCGGTGTGGTAGAAGGCGGCGACCCGCAGGTGCAGGCCGAGATCGAGGACTGGTGCCGTGCGGCTCAGGTGCGCCGCCGTTTCCGCGACACCAATCTGGCCCAGATCGGCCGCCCGTATCCCGGTATGATGGACCTGTACATCGACGAAACGAATCTCTACAACCGGATGTGGCTGTATACCAAGCAGTTCGACTGGGAAAAGATGTGGGCCATCGCCGACAACATCACCGACGAAGCTGCCATCCGTGCCAAGGCAGAGGATATCCTGAATACCTTCGATATCGAAGGCGGCGGCACGGTGGAAAAGGTCTGGGAGATGGCAAAGTATGTCGTCGCCTTTGAGCAGTGGGTCAAGGACGAGAAGATCGCCTTCATCGCGTCGCATTACGATGGTTTTGCCAATGGCAAGGCCGGTGTGCTGGACAGCATGCTGATCCCGGCCTTCTCCATGCTTATCAAGCAGGGCGTTGCCTGTGCCGTGGAGGGTGACATCAAGGTGGCTATGGCCATGTCCATCCTCAAGACCATTGCAGGCTGCGGCCAGCTGAGTGAGATGTACTCCATCGACTTTGACGAGGATATCTGCATCATCGGCCATTCCGGTTCCGGCGATGCCGACATTTCCGAGAAGAAGCCCACCATGAAGATCGTGCCGGTGTTCCACGGCAAGACCGGCGGCGGCTATCTGACCCAGTTCTATCCGCACCTTGGCCCCGTGACCTATCTGGGCATCACGCAGGACAAGGACGGTCACTTCAAGTTCGTGGTGGCCGAGGGCGTCAACGAGCCTGGCCCCATCTTCACCTTTGGTGACACCAACATGCGCACCCGCTTTACCTGCGGGGCACGGGAGTTCTGCAACCGCTGGAGCGAGGCAGGCCCCACCCATCACATGGCTGCTGCCACCGGCCGCCACATCGATACCATCCTGAAGGTGGCAAAGATCTTCAATATTCCGGTGGACGTCATCACCCGATAAGCTGAGAGAAAAGAGAGGTATTTTATCATGGGCATTCTGGATATTGCAATCGTCAAGGGCTACATCCGCATGTGCAACGACGGCTGGCTGCAGGGCTGGCACGAGCGCAACGGCGGCAACCTGACCTACCGTATGAAGGAAGAGGAAGTGGCCGAGTGCCGTCCCTTCTTCAATGCACAGCCCGGTGAATGGGTCAACATGGGCGTGCAGGCCGACAACCTGGCCGGGGAGTATTTCATCACCACCGGTTCCGGCAAGTTCTTCCGCAATGTGGAGCCGGACCCCATCCACAGCATCGGCATCGTGCAGATCAACGACAAGGGCGACAGCTGGCGCATCGTCTGGGGCCTGGAAGGCGGCGCAAAGCCCACTTCCGAGTTCCCCAGCCACTTCATGAACCACAGCGTCCGCAAGGCGGCCACGAACGGCGCAAACCGCGTCATCTACCATTGCCATGCCACCAATGTCATCGCTCTGACCTACATTCTGCCCCTGACCGACCGCGACTTCTCCCGTGCTTTGTGGCAGAGCGCCACCGAGTGCCCGGTGGTCTTCCCGGAAGGTGTGGGTGTCTGCCCCTGGATGGTGCCCGGCGGTGCAGACATCGCCATGGCCACCAGCGAACTGATGAAGAAATATCAGGCAGCCATTTGGGCACAGCACGGCCTGTTCGTTTCCGGCCCGGATTTTGACATCGCCTTTGGTCTGGCTCACACCATCGAGAAGAGTGCCGAGATCTATGTCAAGGTGCTGAGCATGAGCGGCGGCCTCATCCGTCAGACCATCACCGATGATGACCTGCGCGCCATCGCCCGCGACTTTGGCGTGCCCCTGAACGAGGAGTTCCTCGACTGATTTTCTTAATTACAGTGATGAGCCTTTCAAGAACAAGAAACGATTGATCGATAAGAAGGAGAATAAGAGATTATGAGTGTTTTCCGCGATGATTTCCTGTGGGGCGGTGCATGTGCAGCCAACCAGTTCGAGGGTGCCTGGGACGTGGACGGCAAAGGCCCCAGCGTACCGGATATGTGTACCAACGGCTCCCACACCAGCCCGAAGTGGGTGACCACCCACATCCACCCGGACCGCCTGTACCCCAGTCATGAAGCCATCGACTTCTACCACCACTACGAAGAGGACATTGCTCTGTTTGCGGAGATGGGCTTCAAGACCTTCCGCACCTCCATCAACTGGACCCGCATCTTCCCCACTGGCATGGAGAGCGAGCCCAACGAGAAGGGCCTGGAATTTTACGACCGCGTTTTTGACTGCTGCAAGAAGCACGGCATCGAGCCGCTGGTCACCATCAGCCACTACGAGCTGCCCTACGCTCTGGTGGAAAGGTACAACGGCTGGGCCAGCCGCGAGCTAATCGACTTCTACATGAACTACTGCAAAACCATCTTCGAGCGCTACAAGGACAAAGTCAAGTACTGGCTCACCTTCAACGAGATCAACACCGGCACCATGCCCATGGGCGGCATCCTGAACACCGGCACCATCCAGGGATACGAGGGTTCCACCGCCGATGTGCCAAACGACGAGCAGGCACGCTTCCAGGCCCTGCACAACATGTTCGTGGCCAGCGCCAGGGCTGTCAAGTATGCCCATGACAACTACCCCCAGTTCAAGATGGGCTGCATGATCTGCTTCATCACCAGCTATCCCATGACCTGTGACCCCGCCGACGTGGTGGCCAACCAGAAGCAGATGCAGATCATGAACTGGTTCTGTTCCGATATGCATGTGCGCGGTGAGTATCCCTATTATATGAAGCGTTTCTTCGCCGAGCACAACATCACCATCCATCAGGAGCCGGAGGATGCCGCCATCCTGAAGGCCGGCACCGTGGACTTCTACACCTTCAGCTACTACATGTCCAACTGCGTCACCACCCACAAGGATGCCGAGGACGTGGGCGGTAATATCGCCACCGGCAAGAAGAACCCCTACCTGAAAGCCAGCGACTGGGGCTGGCAGATCGACCCCATTGGCCTGCGCTACACCCTGAACGAGATCTACGATCGCTATCATCTGCCCATGATGGTAGTGGAAAACGGCCTGGGCGCTTACGATGTGAAGAGCGAGGACGGCAAGATCCACGACAGCTACCGCATCGACTACCTGCGCCAGCACATCGAGCAGATGGCCGAGGCCGTGAAGGACGGCGTGGATCTGATGGGTTACACCCCCTGGGGCTGCATCGACCTGGTGTCTGCGTCCACAGGTGAGATGGCAAAGCGCTATGGCTTTATCTACGTCAACAAATTTGATGACGGCACCGGCGACCTGAGCCGGGAGAAGAAGGACAGCTTCTACTGGTATAAGAAAGTCATCGCCTCCAATGGCGAGGATCTCTCCTGATTTTCTGGATCATCTCTGATATCGCGCGATTGTTGTAAAACAGTTTTTCCAAAAAAATGAGATAGACGGCCCGAAAAGAGGCTGGCCTGTCTCATTTTTTAGTCGCATTCTGAAAGTGTTATGAAACAGAAACGACAAGAACAGCATCAAATTCCACCTTTTCTGTCTGGCTTCTGACCCGAAGAAGTCCTTTTCCAAATTATAACGAGACAAACTGAAAACGCATCCTTTTCTACGAAAAAAATCAGAACGATCGTATGCGTCAAACCTTAGTTGCTCCGCAATATCCTGTTGAAAAATCTGTGGGAAGAATTTGACATTTTAAGGTTGCTTTTCAACGCGCACAAAACAAAGCGATGCCCCTTGTCAGTAACAAAGGGCATCGTTGATTATAGTTTTTTAGAACAGCTGTATGGTTACTTCACTCTTCAAGCCTTGTGGCTCGGTGGGCATATACTGCCCCAGAAAATCATTCATCCGGCGGCCAAGGGTGGTGTTCACCTCGATTTCCAACAAATTCTCCCCGGTGTGCAGGGAACCGGAGATTGCATAGCGGTAAGGAGGGCAGATCCGTACACCGCAGTCCGTCCCGTTCACTCGGACGATTGCACCTTCCTGTGCCGTCAGGGCCAGCACGGCGGGCCGTGCGGCCTGTGCTTCGTTCAGCGTAAAGCGGAATGCATACCGTGCCCGGCCTGCAAACGCGATGCAGCCCGGCAGACGGTGCAGAGAGAGCAGTTTTTCCAGCGGGAGCGGGGCACCATATTCGGCGCAGCCAGTGTCGGCATCGGCCAGCGAAACAGTGCATGCTGTCAAATGAATGCAGTCCGCCGGAACACCGGCAGGCAGAGCCGCCACCGCCTGCACCTGCAATGCAGTCGGGTCATCCGGCACCAGAATGCAGCGGGATTCATAAGGAGCCAGTGTCAGAGCAAAGGCATCCGGTGCTGCCGTCACAACGTTGGCAAAGGCATCGTATACAAAGGCTGCACCGGGCTTTGCACCAGTCACAGTGGTGCAAAGCGGCTGCGTGCCCTCATTCGTGAAGAAGTAGACATCACCGTCTGCCTGCCGAGCGTGGTAGTATCGCAGATATGGTGCCGCTGCGCTCAGATGCAGCGCAGGGATACTGTCTGCCGTAAGCGTCTCCACCAGCGCATCCAGCGTGGTGACGACCGCATGTTCCAGTACCGGTGCCGGACCGCCTTCACAGCAGCGAATGGGCAGACCGCCCACAAAATAAACTTTGACCCCAGCATCCAGATAGCGCTGTACATTCTCCAGCAGTGCAACAGGCAGCGCCTCGGCGTACGGGATGACCAGCGCGCGGAACTGCATGCCGTTCAGGTGCAGCGCACCATCCTTCGCGGTGTCCGCTTTCAACACCTCACAGGGCACCAGCTCATAGTCGATACCATTGCGGGCCAGCCGGGCCGCTGGTTTCTGGGTGAGCATAAACTCGCCGCTCCATTCGGCTTCGGCCTGATACAGCAGCGCCACCGGAGCCACATGGGTGCCAGACAGCACTGCGGACATCCGGTTGAGGTAGTTGGCTACCTGCCGGAATTCCGGATATTGCGGATTATGGCCGTGGGCATAGAAATGCGGCGGGCAGTCCGGGTCCGGGAAGGGTGCCGCGTTGAAGGCGTGCGGCACAAACTGATTGATGCCGCGCACCAGCATATAGTCCGACAGCCACTTGCACAGGCGGTTGCCTTCGCCCCAGCCATAGGCACCGAACAGCTCACACATGGCACGGCCTTTCTTGGCAGGGTCCAAGTGGGCCAGACTTGCCCCCAGCTTGCCCAACATATAGGTAAAAAACTCGCCGTCCCAGCCGGGGCTGTGCATGCCCTTGAACATTCCCTCATCCATACCGGGCAGCAGTTGCTGGATGACCACATCGATACCGGACATATCCTGATGCGCCATGGCGCGGTAGAAGTGCCCTGCACCATAGCCCAGACGAGCCGTGGCATTGTTGTCCTCGATGGTATGGCCGATGTGCTCGCAGTGGTGGGCATGGCACCAGGCCGCCAGAACACCATCAAAGTTGTCGCTGTACAGCTGGCTGACCAGATCCATATAGGTATACTGTGCCACATGAGCGCTCTCATCGCTGCTGTGCAGGAACAACAGCGGCAGCAACGCACGGATGTTCCCGGCAGCACGGTCTGTCAGAGCCGTTCCGGCCAGCTTTCCGGCCAGCAGGTTCTCCATGCCATCCCGCCAGGGCAGGTTCATGGCGCTGTTGTGGCCGATGGCGGCATCCTCCGCCCCGTGGATGTTGCCAAGCCGCGGCTCATCCGAGAAGAACCCGCACAGCGTTTTGCCAAACTCCTCCCCGAAGTGGGCATAGATCGGCTCATAGACGGTATCCAGCAGTACCTTGGTCGCCGCCGAATCCAGCGGGTTCAGATAGCCTTCCGTCTGTTTCTCGCCGCCCTTGTAGCTGACAGTGATGACGTTCAGAGTCCACTGTCCATCCGGCAGGTCAAAATCCACGGCCACGCAGGGACCTTCCTTGGGGTTGCCGGGCAGCGGCTGGCCCATGGAGGAAAGCATGATCTCCCCCGTACGGGCATCTTCAAAAGTATAAACTTTGTCCGTCAAGTCGATGGTTGTGGTCGGGTCAATGGTTTCAAACGCGGTTTTGCGGCTCAGGGTCACAGCCAGGATTTTGTCACGCGGGTCGCGGAGGGCATACTTGAGAACAGCGGTCATGTTCTCCATCGGGCCGGCATAATCCAGCGTTTTGCAGCAGAGAAACTTTTTGCACAGCTCCGGGTGCTCCCGCTTGACCGCACCATCCGCAAAACCGGTGGGAAAGTGGCTGTCATCCAGGATCCACATCTCCATACCCGTGCGCTTTGCTTCGTCCAGCAGCAGGGCCAGATCCCGGAACCAGCCCGGACCGTTGAAATCCTTGTGCGGACGGGCTTCCACACAGAAGCCGCCGATGCCGCTTTCGCGGATCTTCTGCACCTCGCGGCGCAGTTCTTCTTCACTCTCTACGCCATGCACCCACAAAAAGGGATACAGGGCATTGGGGGTCTGTCCATGCAGGACATCACAAACGCTTTTCATGCTCGGGTCCTTTCCTTCCGTTTCACTCACTCTGAACATAGCACAGCACCCGTCCCTTTTGCAAGAGGCAGGTGCCATGCGGGAAATATTACGCTTTTTCGTCCGCGCTGGTCACAGCATAACTGCCGATTGCAGAAACCACAAAGGCAATGGCTGCACAGATCAGGAAGCCCCAGAAGCTGATATCCAGACCTGCGGGGTTGATCATGGACGGGATACGGAAGATGCCGTCACCGCCCCAAGTGTAGAACTTGATGCCCAGGATACCACCGATGACACCGGCAACGCCGCCACCCACGAAGGCGCAGATAAACCGCTTGAAGTTGGTCAGGGCCACGGTATAGATGACCGGCTCGGTGATGCCGCACAGCGCAGAAGCCATGGTGCCGAATGCCGTTGCGCGGGTCTCACCATCCTTCACCTTGAGTGCGTAGCCCAGAGCCACACCAGCCAGTGCCCAGACGGTCAGGCCCAAGATGGCGTTGACCGGGCAGTAACCCAGGGTGGCAAGGTTGTTGAGGATGATGGGGATCATGGCTGCATGGACACCCATCATGACGAACAGCTGCCAGAACGCGCCCAGAACACCGCCGCAGACCACAGGCACCGCATTGTACAGCGCGTTGACACCGGTAGCCAGAGCATTGGAAACGCCTGTCATGACCGGGCCGACCACCAGCAGGGTGAGCGGCAGCGTGATGACCAGCACCGCAGTCGGCACGAACATCAATTGCAGCATCTGCGGGATGATCTTTTTCGCAGCCTTTTCGATCCAGCTTGCCACAAAGACGGCCAGCAGGATGGGCAGCAGGGTCTGGGAGTAATCCAGCATCGTGACCTTGAGGCCGAAGAAGGTAAGCGTTTCCTCCGCGCCCACGAAAGCAGTCAGCTTCGGGTACAGCATCGCTGCGCCGATGACAGCAGCGGTATAAGGATTCATGCCAAAGACCTTGCCGGCCGAGAAACCGACGATGATGGGCATAAAGTACATCAGCGCATCGGCCGCTGCATACAGGATCAGGTAAATGCCGTTGTCACTGGTGAGCACACCGAAGGTGGTCAGGATGGTCAGAAAGCCCTTGATGATACCACCGGCGGCCATGGGTGCGATCATGGGCAGGATGCAGCCGGAAATGGCCTTGAAGAACTTGTTGAAGAAGCTGTCCTTCTTGACCACACGCATGCTTTCGGCCTTGGCCTTGCCGGCAGCCATGGCATCCTCCGTCAGGCCCAGCTTTGCCTTGACGACGGGGCACAGGTCAGAGACATAAGTACCGATGGGGATCTGGTACTGTCCTGCACCGTGCACAACGCTCATCACGCCTTTGATTTTTTTGACCTCGTCATCCTTGACGATGCTCTCGTCTGCCAGCACAAAGCGCAGACGGGTCATGCAGTTCGTCACACTGACAATGTTCTCTTTGCCGCCGACTGCCGCGATCAGCTCATCGGCAAATTGATCGTAGTCTTTTCTTGCCATGATCTTGTTCTCCTTCTCTTTGACATCTTCCAAAATACGCACAAAAACTTGACACAGCTGGCATTTCATTGTATGCTTGTGTCCAAATCGTACCTGTATTGTACCGTATCCGGCACGGTGTCACAATCTCAAAAGCAAACTCCGGTGCTGACAAAATCAAACTTTTCGTCGAACGATACTGGCAAAGTTTAAGACACTCACTGACAAAATCAAACCTTTTGGGAGGTATCTGCCATGCTGGCGCGTGAGGCATTCCGGGAAATGCTCTTTCCCCTCAGTGAAAAAGAACTGCACTACCGGGAGCACCCGGAGGATTCTCTGATCTATTTCAAAAATTTCCGGTATGAGGGCGAAGCGACTGTTGTGACGGGTGCGGACAACAGCGATGAGATCCTGTTTTTTCCGTCCCCTAAAAAACAGGCGGCCTCCAATCTGCATGGTGTGATCTCCCCAAAAATTGCGCCCCGCGTGCTGGAGGGAGGCAATCTGGCCTTTAACAAGCAGACCCGTTTTGGCATGGTGCCGCTGCACCGCCACAACTACATTGAAATGAACTATGTGTACTCCGGCACCTGCGTGCAAGAGATCAACGGCCAGACGGTTGAGATGCACACCGGCGATGTGACCATTCTGGACCGGGATGTGGTGCACCAGGTGTTGCCCACCGGCGAAAACGACATCCTGCTCAACTGCCTGATGGGGCAGAATTATTTCAAGGCAAGCTTCATCGAGCGGCTTGCCGCCAGTGGAGCGGTGCCGCGGTTTCTTTCCAATGCGCTGAACGAGCGCAACGATCACGACCATTATCTGCTGTTTCATACGGAGCGGTCGTATATTTTCCGGGATCTGTTTGAGTGTGTGTTCTGCGAATATCTGGACCCTACCACCTGCACGGCGGGTGCGGTGGAGAATTATATGAGCCTGATCTTCATCGAGCTGGCACGCTGCTATCAGGGCAATCAGGAACACGAATACCACAAATCCAACAAGAACTACCTCACCGAAGTGCTGCAATACATGGATGACCACTGCATCGACTGCACACTGGAAAGCACCGCAGCGCATTTTGGCTTCCACCCCAATTACCTTTCTCGCATGGTCAAGGAGGGCACCGGCAGTGCCTTCAAGGATCTGGTATCGGATGGGCGGCTGTCCCGCGCCGCCTTCCTGCTGTTGACCACCGAAGCACCTATTAGTCAGATCGCCAACCAGTGTGGCTATTCCAACCAGAACTTCTTTTATAAAAAGTTTCAGGTGCGCTACGGCTGTACGCCAGCTGTATATCGTGCCACTGGCGGTGCCCTGGCAGAAGATATACGTTGAAAAGCAGAACAGTTTTTTATCCGAAACATAGACTTGAAATTTCAGTATGAATGGGTAAAAACTTATGGAAGTGTCCGCTATGCTGAAAGCTTCCAATTTTTTCTATAAGTCCTACTATTATTGCTTTACCACAATAAAATACTCAAAACCATCTTGACGCACCTTGCAAACCATGATACCCTTTGTCACAAATCACATTATCGCAAGATAAGAAATTAGCTCAACCGAAACTTCATATTTGCGATATGCAAGCCAACGATGTTGCCGATGCATTGAAAAGTTGGCTTGCTATGAAAAGTGGTGGTTCTCACCGTGATAACCACCACTTTCAGTGAGTGATTGCCCCCAAAAGAACGTACCGCCCCACAACACACCCGATCGTTTTGCCGCCGTTTCACCCGACAAAATCCTTCGCCTGTACTGCGTGGGCGGTCTTTTTCTTTTCCGGGAAGCTGTACCTTGAAAATTTCATGAGCCGTCCGAATGTGATACCGGCTTTCCGGCCAACGCCGCTGCAAAACAGGGGCAGGAACTTCGTTCGGGTCAAACGGCGATCAACATACACGAGCAGCGGAACTCTCTACTTATTTTTGTGTCTTAACAATTCGGAAACATTTGTTGAAAATGCGTTTTGAGCGCAGCGGTAGAGGGCAAGAACCGTCCCGTGGCCACAAATTTTCAATTCTTGAAAATGTTGTGCTCCAC
>ENA-UOJK01001705-UOJK01001705.1-human-gut-metagenome-genome-assembly--contig:-C116-NODE-1705-length-13708-cov-5.107595_pt1 | contig 13708 bp, 14 predicted proteins | sample MGYA00242348_ERZ723895 | MGnify/ENA metagenome assembly ERZ723895
TATACGAGAATCAATGTTGTGTATGCATTGAAGCAAATTGATCACAGCATGTATATTATCGGCGGAGAAGCCATGGAGGGTATGGATGATACGATTGCAGGGTATACGCATTTTAATCCTGCAATAGAGGCTGTTCGGATGGAGGGCACAAAGGGAATGCCGCATATGGAGAAGCCGGTTGAAACTGCAGATTTATGTAAACTGTATTTGGAACGCTGATGCGAAGCGGACAGTGAGAATAGAGGAGAGGAAAAGGGTTGTCGGCTCATGACATGACGCGGCAGCCCTTTTTATCTATATTGAAACAATAGTCCTGCTTTTGCGGAGGGTGAGGCAGAGAGTGAAAAAACTGGCTGGAGATTGAATAAAATGTGCAAAAATAGTGAAATAGAAAGAAATGATGAACAGCCCTTGCTTGAGAGACTTGAGGCATATGGGCGCACAGATGTCTATCCGTTTCATATGCCGGGGCATAAGCGGCGCCTGGGTCCAAAAGAGATGGGACATTTATATGAAATGGATATTACGGAAATTGATGGATTTGACAATCTGCATGAACCGGAAGGCATCTTAAAAGACGCACAGCTATTTGCGGCGGAGCTGTATCATTCGGAAGAGACAGCGTTTATTGTCAATGGCAGCACAGCGGGGCTTCTTGCAGCGATTGCCGGAATATGCCGGGATGGCGGAGAAATCCTTGCAGCAAGGAACTGTCATAAGGCGGTATATCACGCCATTGAGCTGCATCATTTGAAACCTTATTATATTTATCCTCCAATAAATACAAAATACGGGATAAACGAAGGAATTTATCCACAAGATGTTGAAAAAATGTGGATAACTCACCAAAATATCCAGGCAATTGTGATTACATCTCCAACATATGATGGTGTGGTATCAGATATTGAGGCAATCTGTGAGATTGCACACAGGCATCGTGTACCGGTGATTGTGGATGAGGCGCATGGTGCACATTTTTGTTTTTCAGATTATTTTCCCAAAAGTGCAGTGGCATGCGGTGCGGATGTGGTTATCCAGAGCACGCATAAGACGCTGCCTGCAATGACACAGACGGCTTTAATCCATTTGAATGGGGATTTGATCGATAGAGAAAGAATCAGAAGAATGCTGACCATTTACCAGACCAGCAGTCCTTCATATATTTTGATGGGGAGTATTGATGGCTGTCTGCACATGCTGTCAGAAAATGGTGAAATGTTATATAAGGCATACACAGAAAGACTGCAGAAACTGAGAAATGCCATTCATGAGCAATGCCGTTGGATTAAGCTTCCTGAGTACGAAGAGCTGGACGCTGCATGTTCAAAGGATTATGACAAGTCAAAAATAGTTTTGTCGGTGAGAAATACAGGCATGACAGGCAGACAATTTCATGAGATACTGTTACATGATTACCATCTTCAGATGGAAATGGTTTCAGCAGAATATGTGCTTGCCATGACGGCGGTGGGAGACTCAGAAGAAGGCTATGAGCGGCTTCTTCATGCGCTGGTGGAGACAGATGCGAAGATCAATGCGATGCTTGCACAAAACGAAGCCAAAAAGGATGCTTTGGATGAAGAGGAGAAGCTGCATGACTGGGCGAAACTTCCGGTTGTCAGTCAGAAAATGACCATTTACGATGCAGAACAAAGAAAAAAGATTTTGTGCAGGCTGGATGATGCTGCAGGCGAAATTGCAGCGGACTATATTTATCTGTATCCGCCGGGGATTCCGATTGTAACGCCGGGGGAGATGATTACAGGGGCGGTCATTGGTACGATTCATTGGTGGCTGTCAGATGGACTGCATGTCAGCGGCGTGTATGAGGAACGGGATGTTCGGATTATTTGCTGAGAATCGTTTGCCGGGAATTGGGTGGAACGCTGCCTGATGACAGAAAATAGATAATAAGAAAAATGGCAATAGAAATAATAAGGAAAATGCCAATAGAAAGAGAAATGATATGGGAAAGTTATTTTGCCTGATAGGGAAAAGTGCATCGGGAAAAGATGCTATCTTCAGATATTTGAGGGATAATAAGGAGCTGGGCCTGAAAGAAATTGTGCCGTACACCACCAGACCAATGAGAAAAGGGAAGAAAACGGCGTTGGGTACTATTTTGTTGATCAGGCCGCTTATGAAAAAATGTGTCAGAACGGAAAAGTCATTGAAAGCAGGACCTATGAGACAATAAACGGACCGTGGCATTATTTTACGGTGGATGACGGACAGATTCGTCTGGACAGGGATAATGCGATTTTGATCGGTACGCTGGAAGTGTATAATCAGATGAAACGGTATTTCGGGGAAGAACAGGTTGTGCCCCTTTATATTGAAGTGGAAGACGGTCTGCGTTTAGAACGTGCCCTTGCCAGAGAAAGGATGCAGGATGTGCCGAATTATGCTGAGTTATGTCGGCGTTATCTGGCAGATCGACAGGATTTTTCGGAGGAAAAAATTGCTGAAGCGGGCATTTTAAAACGCTACGAAAATATTGATTTTGATGCATGCTGCCGGGAGATTGTCCGTGATGTGAAGATATTTTGAAAGAATAAATGAATAAAAATTCACAGTGTAAAAAAGCATCAATTGTACAAAAAATAGTGAATATATGTTATACTGTTGATAGAGGTGATATGTATGACAGGTTTCGGCGATATTATCGGACATGAACAGATTATTGAACATTTCAGGAGTGCACTTAAGAATCATCAGGTCTCTCACGCTTATATATTAAACGGTGAGAACGGTTCAGGAAAGAATATGCTGGCGAAAGCTTTTGCGAAGGCGCTGGTGTGTGAGGCAGGATATGGTGATTCATGTAATATGTGTCGGGCGTGCCATCAGTTTGACAGCGGCAATCACCCGGATGTGAAATGGATTACCCATGAGAAAGCGAACAGCATCGGTGTAGATGAAGTTCGTGAACAGATTAATAATGACATTGTGATTAAGCCATACAGCAGCAAATATAAAGTTTATATTATAGATGAAGCTGAGAAGATGACAGTTCAGGCTCAGAATGCCCTTCTGAAGACCATTGAGGAACCGCCGGAATATGCAGTGATTCTTTTTCTGACGAATACGTTGGATGTACTGCTTCAGACTGTTCGTTCAAGATGTATTATTATGAATCTGAGAAGCGTGGATACGAAGCTGATCCAGCAGTATCTGATGCAGAAGTATCAGCTGCCGGATTATCAGGCCAGAGTATGTGCAGCCTATGCGCAGGGCAATGTCGGTAAGGCAATCATGATGGCGACTTCCGAACATTTCAGGGAAATGCAGGATTTCCTTCTGAGACTCCTGAAACGAGTGGATGATATGGAAGTATATGAAATTGTTGCAGCTATTCATGATATGACCACTTATAAAATGGATATCAGAGATCTGATCGATCTGATGATGGTCTGGTATCGGGATGTCCTGATCCTCAAAGCGACAGAAGATATCAACCAACTGGTGTATCAGGACGAGCACAAGTACCTTCAGAAGAAAGCTACGACGTCTTCTTATGAAGGACTGAATAACATTATGGAGGCATTGGAGAAGGCAAAAGTACGTCTGAATGCCAATGTTAATTTTGATATTACGATGGAGATGCTGCTATTAACAATAAAGGAGAATTAAAATGGTAAAGGTAATTGGCGTGAGATTCCGAAACGCAGGTAAGATCTATTATTTTGACCCGCTGGATCTGGATATAGAAGTGGGGCAGAATGTGATTGTGGAGACTGCGAGAGGTATTGAATATGGCCATGTGCTCATTGCACCGCGTGAAGTAGACGACAGCAAAGTGATACAGCCTTTGAAGGCTGTCATTCGTCTTGCAACACCGGAAGACGATGAGATTGAACGCAAGAATAAAGAGAAAGAGAAAGACGCATTTAAGATCTGCCTTGAGAAGATTGCCAAGCACAAACTGCAGATGAAGCTGATTGATGCGGAATATACATTTGACAACAATAAAGTCCTTTTTTACTTTACAGCAGACGGACGAATTGATTTCCGTGAGCTGGTGAAGGATCTGGCTTCGGTATTCAAGACACGTATCGAACTGCGCCAGATTGGTGTCCGTGATGAGACGAAGATCATGGGCGGTATCGGTATCTGTGGCAGAAGCCTCTGCTGTCATACATTTTTGTCGGAATTTGCACCTGTGTCGATTAAGATGGCGAAGGAACAGAATTTATCTTTGAATCCGACAAAGATCAGCGGTGTCTGCGGCCGACTGATGTGCTGTCTGAAGAATGAAGAGGAGACGTATGAGTGGCTCAACAGCAAACTGCCGAATATCGGTGATCGTGTGACGACAGATGATGGCTTTAAAGGTGAAGTACAGAGTGTCAGCGTACTGAGACAGCTTGTGAAGGTGATCGTCACCCTTGAGAATGACGAGAAAGAGATCCGTGAGTATAAGGTAAGCCAGCTGAAGTTCCGTCCGAAACGCCGCAGAGATAAAGGCAATGTGAATGATGCGGAGCTGAAAGCTCTTGAGGCGATGGACCGTAAGGAAGGAAAGTCATCATTATAATGGATTATTTATTACCCGGTGAAAGATTTGATGAACTTCAAAGAAATGGCTACCGTATTATTCAGAATCCGGCAAAGTTTTGCTTTGGCATGGATGCGGTTCTGCTTTCGGGCTTTGCACGGGCAAAACGCGGTGAACGGGTACTGGATCTCGGAACGGGTACAGGCATTATCCCGATTCTGATGGCAGCGAAGACGGATGGTGAGCATTTTACGGGACTTGAGATACAGGAAGAAAGTGCGGATATGGCGGCCAGAAGTGTAGCCTGCAATGGGCTTCAGCAGAAGATAGATATTGTCAATGGCGATATCAAAGAGGCATCCGGGATATTCGGGGCTGCTTCTTTTGATGTTGTGACGACGAATCCGCCGTATATGACGGATACCCATGGACTGAAGAATCCTGATATGCCAAAGGCAATTGCCAGGCATGAAGTATTGTGCACATTGGATGATGTTGTCCGGGAAGGGGCAAAAGTGTTAAAGCCCGGCGGCAGGTTTTATATGGTGCATCGGCCATTCAGACTGGTTGAGATTTTTCAGACGATGACGAAGTATAAGCTTGAGCCGAAGCGAATGAAACTGGTGTACCCTATGGCGGACAGAGAACCGAATATGGTGCTGATCGAGGGCATCCGAGGGGCAAAATCCATGATTAAGATTGAAAAGCCTCTAATTGTTTATGAGAAGCCTGGGGTTTATACTTCGGAGATCTATGATATCTATGGCTATTAGAATAAGTGCATAGCGATGCAGCAGATAAAATGCAGAAAAAAGGCGGGTGAGAAAATTCATCCGCCTTTTTTTCTGCATTTTATCTGCTGCATGTAATATGGATCATTCATTCGGTATCCTATATCCGATAAAAATTGGTTATTAACGGTATTCTTTGAAGCAGGTGACCGGAATCATATAACGGTTAGGCAGATCCGGCCGCTTACCCGGATATTCGCCGATGGCAATGCCGTTGTAGCCCTTTTCAAGCAAGGTATTCAACTGCGCCAGACTGATGATGGCCACGGAATTCTCGCCATCTAAGTAAGCAATATGGTAGAATTCAGGGCGAATACCGGCATTTTTTGTAAATGCGCAGATATTCTTGTAAACATGCTTGCCCAGCAGCAGGCTGTCGCAGCCATATTTCGGAACCATTATGCCGTTCCCCTGAGTTGTTCCCTGATAGCGGATCTGCTTCTTGATCTTGAGGTAGAGAAGCGAATTGCCGTTAATCCAGTAGCCGCTTGGCTTACCGATCAGCCACTGGTTCTCCGGGCGATGCTGGTAGTAAGTCGGCAGATATGCATAGTCATTGAAGGGAAATACAGTCTCTTTAGTGCCGCGGGATTTGCTGATGAGCTCGCTGATAATGGCACAGGATTCCTTATTCTCAGCAATCTGATTCTCAATTTTGGATGGGGCATAAGGATTGGAAATCTTCAATTTGCCGTGCTTCCTTGGGCCGTGTTCCTGAAGAACAATATTATCCGCATATCTTCGGGAATTCTCAAGGACGATGAGATCGAAAGTGACATGGGCATTCAGTGGATACTCCCTGCCCTCTTTCATCTTGAAACTGATGTCATGTTCGCCTTCGGCTTTGATGTAGCCGTATTTCTGTTCGGGATTGACGTATTTGATTGTACCTTCCATGTCGATTTCTCCTTTGATGGTGATGTTTTGAAGAAAAATGCTCGTACTGAGTTGTTGGTTCTATTATAGCATAGATGGGAGAATTTCTGTAGTCCGGATGGTATTTTGGAAGTTGGATTTGAGGGGGGATTATAGTATAATAGGGATGATTAAGCAAAGCCTAAAGCCCCGGATGCTGAAGGTGTGAAAATATGATGCAGAGAAAATGATAAAGAAAAAATGATGCATAGAAGCAGAAAAGAAAGGAATCGGCAGAAATGGCAGGAAAATTATATTTATGCGCAACGCCTATCGGCAATCTGGATGACATTACGTATCGTGTGCTTGAGACACTGAAATCGGTGGATCTGATTGCTGCGGAGGATACACGCAACATCATTAATTTGCTGAATCATTTTGACATACATGTACCGATGACAAGTTATCATGAGTTTAACAAAATTGATAAGGCAAAATATCTGGTTAATCAGATGTTAGACGGTACGAACATTGCATTGATTACGGATGCCGGTACACCCGGAATTTCTGATCCGGGAGAGGAATTGGTGCGTTTTTGTTACGAAGCGGGAATAGAAGTGACTTCCCTTCCGGGGCCGGCAGCCTGCATTACGGCATTGACATTGTCCGGCTTATCCACCCGCAGATTCTGTTTTGAGGGTTTTCTTCCAACAGATAAGAAGGAGCGTCAGGTGGTTCTTGAACGTTTGAAGAAAGAGACGAGAACAACTGTCTTCTATGAGGCCCCGCACAGGCTGCTGAAGACACTTCCGCTGCTGATAGAGGCAGCAGGAGAGGACAGGAAGGTTTCTGTATGCCGAGAGATTACAAAACGCCACGAAACGGTGTTCAGAGCTACTCTTGGTGAAGCGTATGCCTATTATCAGGCCAATGAGCCGAAGGGGGAGATCGTGCTTGTGCTGGAGGGGGGTTCTCAGAAGAAACTGGATGAGGAACAGCAGCAGTCATGGGAGAGTATGTCCATTGAAGATCATATGGCGCTGTATATGAGCCAAGGCCTTCAGAAGAAAGAAGCGATGAAGCGCGTGGCAGCGGACAGAGGTGTGACGAAGCGGGATATTTATCAGTATTTGGTGGATGTAAAATGAATTAAGGCAAATTATGATTGAGGGGTGCAGAGTGCCAGTGGCACTCGTTTTGCAACGACCGAAGTAGAACGAAGAACTGTGACACTCTGATTACATAGATATCCGAAAGGAAATCCATGTAATCAGAGGGCTAAGCCAATGAGTATTTTTTATTTTCAGACACCCTCAATCACATGAAGTCCTGCAAGACGGGCCATTTCCATAATGGACTGCTTGGAAACTTTCTTGTCATGGAAATCGATCAGTTCATCCATATTGCCGGTAAAGATATCACTGGCTTCATATTTTCTCAAAATAATGCGATCGTCATCTACAAAGATTTCAAGCGGGTCATGTTCGCCGATATTCAGGTTGCGTCGGAGCTCAATAGGGAGCGTAATTCTTCCGAGATCATCCAGCTTTCTTACAACACCTGTGCTTTTCATCAAAAAAACCTCCTTATTTCAGGCAGGCAAAGGGAAATCGTGCCTGCGGAAAACAAAAAAAGACAACCAAAACAAGTGTTTCGATTGTCTCCATTGACATACATATTTATCTGCGTTCTAATATATCATTTAAGAAAGAAGATGTCAACTGGAATTGTTGAAATTTTCCAGTATGTTGGTGGGAAATATATTGTCATACCGGGGTGCAGATGGTAAAATAAACGGGAGAATATCTGACACGGGGGTTATAAATGTCGGATAAACAAAAAGATAATGGAGGGGTTTACGATGAGAATTTTACCAGAAGAAACAGGCGCTGTTGTGATTGATATGCAGGAGAAGCTGATGATGGCCATGAATGAGACAAAGGTCTGCGAAGAGAAGGCTGCAATGCTTCTGAAAGGCCTTCAGGTGCTGTCGATTCCGACGGTGATCGTTCAGCAGTATACAAAGGGACTGGGCCACACATTGCCGTCACTTTATGAGGCAGCAGGCACAACGGAATACTGTGAGAAGGCATCTTTCAGCTGTTGCAGAAATAAGGCGGTTCTTGATAAGCTTGAGAGTATGGGGAAGAAGAATATTCTTGTGATGGGAACAGAAGCACATATCTGTGTTCTTCAGTCCTGTATCGATCTGAAGGCAGCAGGATTCCAGCCGGTGATGGTGGTGGATGCAGTTGCTTCACGGCGGGAAGCAGACAAGAAGATAGCCATTGAGAGAGCAATCCAGGAAGGTATTCTTGTGACAACAGCGGAAGCAGTCCTGTTCGAACTGACACTGGATTCGACGAATCCATGCTTTAAGGCCATTTCCAAACTTGTGAAATAGTATCTTATAAGAGCGTGAAATAATAGAATATGATGAAGAAATCCCTCATTTCAAAACAATATGGTTCAGAAGCCATTGGGTTTTGAAATGAGGGATTTTGTCTATTATTTGGACTTTTTGTCAGCGGATTTCTTATCAGTAGATTTCTTGATGAATTTCTTCAGTTTCTTGCGGGTGCCTTTGCTGATGTCGTGTTCCATCAGATCTGCTTCGGCAAGAGCTGTCTGTTCGTCTACATCAAGGATCTCCGTGAGAAAACGATAGACGATCTTGTTGGTATCAAGGATATTCTTGGCTGTGTCACGGCCTGCGTCCGTCAGGGTAATCTTGCCGTAATGCTCATGTTCCAGCAGTTCCAGTTCTTTCAAGGTATTCATGGCCCGGTTGACACTTGGCTTGGAGATACCCAGGGAACGGGCAATATCTGTGATGCGCACTTCCTGACCTTCAAGGTTCAAAAGGTATATTTCCTTTAAATAATCTTCCAAAGACGCGGATAATCGTGTTGTTTCTTCTTTCATTTTATTACCACCTTTCAACTTGTGAGGTCGGTTCTGTGTCTTTTGATGGGTGCAGTGCTCAGATATCCTTCAGATTCTTCTCAAAGGAGGAGAGTCCCTTGATCAGGATCCGGCATTCCTCTTCGGTCAGAGAGGCATGGATGGCATCTACAATACGGGTGTGGAAATCCTCATGATGCCGGAAGGCGGATTCGCCCTTCTCGGTGAGAGATACGAGAACAACACGACGGTCTGTTTCACTGCGGGTTCGAAGAACATATTCCTTTCGAACCAGTCCGTTGATGGCAATGGTCAGCGTGCCCACGGTGACGCCTACCTTCTTGGCAAGGGAGGACATATTGACTTCGTTGTGAAGACCGATGGCATTGATGACATGCATGTCATTGACGGAGATATCCTTGAAGGTGTCCCTGATAAGAAAATTCCGTTCAATATCCAGTGCATGATCAAAAAGATAAACAAGGATTTCGTTCAGCTGATCATAATTATCCATAAAAAATAAACCTTTCACAATTATTCTGTACCTTCTGACATGTGACCTGTCTGAAGTCCATAACGTACATATATCTAAGGCTCATTATAACATTTGTACCATGTGACGGCAAGAAAAATAAAGGGATGAAAAGCAAACAGGAGGCGATGCAGATGACATCTCCTCCTGTCGGAAAATTCTATGATATGATTTAAATTATTTCAGTTCGTCAACAACCTTCTGAATAGCAGCCAGTGCATCATCAGGAAGCTTGTCATAGCCCTCTTTTTCTGTGGCGAAAGCTTTGATCTCGTCGACACGGTCGTTCATGCGGGCTTTGAGCTGATCTGTGTAGTTCTTGTCCTGCATATCAGGCACAAAACCTTCCCAATCCATGATCTCGATATCGGAGAACGGACCCCACTGATGGAAATCAGCACGTTTCTCAACGATAGCTTCGAGGATACCCAGAGTATCTTCTTTCTGGACTTTCTTGCCCATGAAATCGCCGGTATTAACGATGTAGCAGTCAACGTGCTTCTCTTCAACCAGTTTCTTGAACTTCTCATAGTCATTAGCCAGAGGATATGTTCTGAATGGGTTGGCATAAGGAACAACAACCAGTTTGTTCGGGTCAACGCCAGGCGCAAGTCTCTCTGCAGAAGAACGTTTTGTTGCCAGTGTGGCACCCATAACGGAAGCAAGGGAAGCTCCTTTCAGTTTAACAACCGGTGGAATTGTAGGGTCTTTCATAATCCAGAAGATCGCATTAACAGGGGCGTTAATCTTGTCCACACGGTTCGGAGACCAGAGCTTGGACTTGATGGCACGGCCATTGCCGTTACGGATATCTTCTGTGACAAGCTGGATCTTGCCGTCCTCATCCATTGTAGCGGAGCAGTTCTGAGCTGTCAGAAGGAATTTGTTGTCAGCGCAGCCTGTCGGATAGTCCGCAGTCTTGTCGAAATATGTCGGTTCAATGGCAATGGATGAGCATGTATCTGTATTGATAATGAAAGCATCATCATGGAGGACTTTGATCTCATACTTGCCGCCGTGTTTGGCATGTGTCAGAGTGGACTTGCCGGAGCCTGACAGGCCGTAAACGGAAGCAACGTACTTGGAGCCGTCAGGAAGAAGGTATTCCTTCTGGCCGCCGTGGCAGGAAGCATAGCCGTTGCGGTTGGCGATGGCCCATACCATTGTAAGTGTGCCCTTCTTGTGCTCACCAAAGTATCTCATACCAAGGATGCATGCACAGTTTGTCTCTGTATTGAAATAGCAGAGTGTCTTCTTGGCAGGATCGCTTAAGCAGTCAAGGCTGACACCAGGTGCTTCGTTCGGAATCCACTGTGGATCTGAAAAAATATAGATATCTGCTTCTTTGCCGTCGCCGACAGGTTTGGAAGCTTTGTACATCTTAACATAGTCATCGGACATATACTGGAAGTTCAGCATCCAGTTGTAAAGAATGTTCTCTTCACCTTCAGGAATCAGTAGGTGGCACTTCACCATGAATTCAGGGTCAAGGCCTGCGTAAACGGTTGCATGATACAATTTCTTGAACCTTGCCGTGTAAACGGCATCCATAACAACTTTGTCCAGTGCGTCACAGTCAACGCCGGGTTCGCCTGCGATACGTCGGGCTGTTGCGTAACGGCCTGTGATGGCACCGTCATTGAACAGAAGTACTCTTGCATCACTGTCAAGACCGAATTCTTCACCTCTGTAAACAGGCATATCTGTTACGATCGTACCAGGTGAATTCTTGGCCAGATTATAAGCTTCTTTCAATGTGTTGACTTTGACAACATTATTGCCGTAGAAGGCAGCTTCGATGATAGAACGTGTCTTGGAAAAACCAACTTTTCCGGCACCGATTTCGTTGAGTGGATAATAAGCTTTTGTTGACATATCTATACTCCTCCTGAAATAATAATTCAAGTCGAACGCTTGTACATGCTTGTACAGCGTATACCACTAATCAATAGTTTAGTTGATTAAAGAGTGAATGTCAAGTTGAACAGGATAATCAAGCTCTAATATAATCTTTTTGTATATATTTCTCTAAAACATCAAAGGAACATGGTCCGATGTTTAGGATACATTGATGAAATTCTTTTAAATTAAAATCATCACCCATGGTTTCTTCGGTATCATCTCTGAGTTCTTTAAATTCCATATAACCGATGCAGTATGGAAGGTAGGAGGCAGGATCGGAGACAATGGCGCGAAAAACGGAATGAACGGTTTCGTCATCATCGAGGCCATAGTCGGACAGAAATTCCGTCACATCGTCAGTGGTCCAGCCCTCATAGTGAATGCCAAGATCGATCCGGCCGTAGAGTGCCAGCGTGATATCCTGATTGAGCTGCAGGCAGCGGGCCAGATTGACATCCAGACCGGTCCATGTGTAAGACATATTTTCGGTATAAGTGGCCCAGCCTTCCACATAACCAAGGAAGTTCATAGCCTGGCGCAGGGGATCCGGGTCTGTGGCGGAGAAGGCAGATTGCTGATAGAGATGTCCGGGATAGCCTTCATGGGCCAGTGTCGTAAAAAGGGACAGATTGTCAGTAATCTGGCTGTTATTCAGGTAAATCACATTGTTGTCAGTGACATCCACAGGCGGAATCATATAAAAGGCGGGATTCATGCTGTCTTCCAATGATTCGGGAACATATTTCAGTGTATATTGGCTGGAAACTGCATCCGGAAAATCTTCTTTCAGCGAGGACTGAAGGGTTTGAAGAATAATCTTCGGGTCGTTCTCTGAAATATCAATGGCCTCATCCAGTTTGTCGGCAAGGCTGTCATCGGATGACAGAAGCAATGCCATCTGAACTATTGTATTCTGCAGGGTATCATCCAGCCATTCAATCAGTTCTTCGGGGGTTTTGTCGGAGCCTGTCTGGCTTTTGACAAGATATTCATAGTATTCTTTGCCATGGTCAAAATAACAGAGGCCATTCTCGTTGGTACCGCTGCCTTTTAAAGCTTCCATGCCTTTGATCAGTGACTGGTAGGCAGGAATGACATAATCATGGACGGCTTGGTCATTTCGTTTGATATAATCTGCTTTGTCGCTGTCTGACAGACCGGAAACTGATTCGAGTTTTTCAGGAAAGACTTCAATCAACATGTTGTTGTCGGGGTCTTCAATGAAAGAATGACAGGAAGCAATGACTTCATCCGCAGATTCATCAGACATAAAGAGGCCAGCATCGGCTTTTTCCTGTTCGTAATCAAGTATATTGTTAAAGCAGTCCGGAAAATCCTGAAGCAGAAGCAGATAATCATCTACATCCGCAGGGCTGTAAAAAGCATATTCAGACATCATAACCGGCAGCAGGCTCTGGGTGCCGGAGGTGCTGCTCAGATATTCCGGATAGTAAAACAGGGTTTTGCTGTCATAGGTTTGCTCTGTTTCCAGAAATTCATCGAGAATATCGTAAGTCTGCTGTTGTTTCTCTGTGAGTTCTTCATAGTCAAAATCGTGAAGCTCCTGTCTGAGCGCATCGGTACTGATGTCGGAGACAAATGTATCGATGGGATTCTGCAGATTAATACGTCCAAGGTCAATGGTATCAAGGTCAATATCATAGGCTGAAGGATCCTTGAGCTCAAAATGCAGGGTCAGGGCATCTGTGCTGACTGCATCAGTAAAAATTTCCCGTGTAAAATCATCGAAATCCGCATTGACTTCGTCACTGGCTGTACCGACGCTGTAACGTTGATCGTACAGCTCATGGGCCGCAGCGGATGTGAGCATATTGGCGGATGAGCAGCCGCACAGAAGCACAGATGCGGCAATCAGACCGGCGATCAGCCGGTGAAAAGTATTTTTCATGGACAGATTCCTCCTAAATGCAAGTGCAAAATAGTGATGTAAATATTATAACATAGGAATAGTATGGCGGTCTCCTGCTATTTTTATGTTATTTTGCGGGTTGTATTCGAGTTTGGGTTATACTATAATTAATAACTAGTACATCGTTTTCGAAATAACTACACCATTCACTTGCCTGCGAATCCTATTGTACAGGTAGAAAAGCCTCGGCGTAGCCCGCTACGCCTGCGTTTTTATACCAGCACACTCGAATCCACATCCTACGCGATTGGTGTAGTTATTTACGAAACAATGTACTAGTTCATGAAAATACGAGC
>ENA-UOJK01001710-UOJK01001710.1-human-gut-metagenome-genome-assembly--contig:-C116-NODE-1710-length-13671-cov-6.211222_pt1 | contig 13671 bp, 8 predicted proteins | sample MGYA00242348_ERZ723895 | MGnify/ENA metagenome assembly ERZ723895
CAATTGATATTTTAGCAAATAAGTATTGAAACGCAGATTAACGCAGATTTTCGCAGATTATTAGAAGGCTGCGCCATGTTTGAGAACTTTTTTATTCTTTGCGAAAATCTGCGTTAATCTGCGTTTCAATAAATGTTCATTTGGTTCATTTCGGTGCAATACTGAAAGACTCAAACCAAGATTAGGGTAAATTATCTCGCAAGGATTATTGTTGCTTAGAGAAAGAATAGGGCATATCTTCTTCTTTAGTTCCTCTATTCTGATTAGGTTGATTGCTCATTTCAACACTGATTGTACCTCCCTTGAGCAAATTTTCGTGTCGGAGATAATTTTTAGTGTAATCAGCACCATTGACATTCATCGAATTGACATAAAAATTCTTCTTACTATTATTCGGAGCATCAATAACCAAACTATTGCCATTCTCAAAATGAAGTGTAGCTTTCTTGAATAACGGAGCACCTATAATATATTCATCCGTTCCCGGACAAACAGGATAGAAACCTAATGCCGAGAATACATACCAGGCAGAAGTTTGTCCGTTGTCTTCATCGCCACAATAGCCGTCCGGAGTAGGAGAGTACATACGATCCATTACTTGACGCAACCAGTATTGGGCTTTCCAAGGTTGTCCTGCATAGTCATATAAATAAATCATGTGCTGAATCGGTTGATTGCCATGTGCATAGTTACCCATATTCATCACAGTCATTTCACGGATTTCATGAATCACTTGGCCGTAGTAGCTATCATCAAAAATAGGAGGTACGGCAAAAACAGAATCCATCATGGTGATAAACATCTCTTTTCCACCCATCAAGTCAATCAATCCTTGAGGATCGTGGAATACAGACCAAGTATAGTGCCAGCTATTTCCTTCCGTAAAGGCGTCCCCCCATTTCAGCGGAGAGAAAGGAGATTGGAATGTACCATCTTCGTTGCGTCCACGCATTAACTTAGATTCCTTATCGAAAAGATTCTTGTAGTTCATGGCACGTTTTGCGAAAAGATTAATCTCTTTTTTCGGACGTTTAAGTTCCTTTGCCAGTTGGTAGATACACCAGTCATTGTATGCATATTCCAACGTGCGTGCGGCGTTCTCATTGATTTTTACATCATAAGGCACGTAACCCAGTCTATTGTAATATTCATATCCCAAACGTCCTGTTGATGATACTTGTGGATGTACATTCTCCGTTCCGTGAATCAGCCCTTCATACAATGTTTTTATATCGTCCACTTTCACTCCTTTCATGTAAGCATCCACTAAGACAGAAGCAGAATTGTTACCAACCATACAGCCTCTGTGCCCCGGACTTGCCCATTCCGGGAAGAAACCGCTCTCTTTATATGTATTGATCAGACCTTCCTGCATTTCCTTGTTGACTGACGGGTACATTAGGTTCAATAACGGGAATAGGCAACGGAAAGTATCCCAAAAGCCTGTGTCGGTATACATATATCCCGGTAATACTTGCCCATTATAAGGACTGTAATGAACCGGTTGTCCGGCAGCATCCAGTTCGTAGAATTTGCGTGGGAAGAGCAATGAACGATATAAACAAGAATAGAATGTGCGATATTGATCGAGATTGCCTCCTTCTACTTCTATTTTGCCTAACACTTGGTTCCACGCTTCTTTTCCTTTCTTGGCTAGCTGTTCAATATTATCTTTGCCCAACTCTTTCATATTCAAAGCTGCCTGTTCAAAACTGATGAAAGAAGAAGCAATCCTTGCATGTACTTGTTCGCCTTTATGTGTTTGGAAACCAATAATGGCTCCGGCATGCTCTGTTGTCTGTTCGGTAACATTTTCCTGCAGATTGCCATTGGCTACCGTAGCTTTATAAGTGAAAGGCTTGTCGAATTCAATAATAAAGTAATTTTTAAAGTTTTCGGGAACTCCACCGCTGTTGCGGGTCGTGTAACCGATAATCTTGTTTTCTTCCGGAATAACCTTAATATACGATCCCTTATCAAAGGCATCCACTACAACATACGAATGATCGTTTTCCGGAAAAGTGAAACGGAAAAGAACGGCACGCTCGGTTGGAGCCATTTCTGTCACTACATCATGCTCTGCAAGATATACTTTATAATAATAAGGAGTGGCAGTTTCTCCTTTGTGGGCAAACCAACTGGCACGCTTTTCTTCATTGAATTCCGGTTTGCCTACTATAGGCATAATAGAGAATTGTCCGTAATCATTAATCCACGGACTGGGTTGATGTGTTTGTTTAAATCCACGAATCTTATTAGCCGTATAAGTGTATTGCCATCCGTCTCCCATCTTTCCTGTTTGTGGAGTCCAGAAATTCATCCCCCACGGACGGGCAATGGCCGGATAAGTATTACCTGTTGATAACTCGAAACTAGATTGAGAACCCATAAGCGGATTGACATACTGCGTCCAGTCTTTGGCTTTTGCAAAGACGATACAACTTAATGCACATACTAATAGGAGATACTTTTTCATGGTCTTATTTATTATTTATGGCTCAATCGAATCAGAAATCAATTGAGCCAATTTATTTTTCAAGGTTTTGTTTTTTTATTCAATTTGAACAGCCAGTAGTACCAACTCATTCCTCTTCTTTTGAGGAGAGAGCCGGAGAGAGGACTCCCCATTTCGTAGGATGATCGGTCATCTTGATTTCCATCGTTCCTCCATTCGCAATATCCTGATGGTTAAAGAATGGAATGTTTAGAGCCTTACCGTTCAGCAATACACTTTCAATGTATTTATTCTTTTTCCCATTATTCTTTACTACAATACTGAAAGTCTTTCCTTCAGGCAGATTGATAACTGCTTTGTCGAAGGCAGGACGTCCGATGGAATATACCGGCTTGCCGGGACATACCTGATAGAATCCCATAGAGTTGAGTATATACCAGGCAGACATCTGACCGCAGTCCTCATTACCCGAAAGACCCTCTATACTGTTGGCATACTGGCTCCGGTAAACACTATCTACCAACTCTTGAGTTCTCCAAGGGTGGTTAACGTAGTTATATAGATGGATCACATGGTGACTTGGTTCGTTTCCATGTGCATATTGCCCGATCAGTCCGCTGATATCTGATGAGGTTGTCTCACCTTCAAGTGATGAATCGGCCGAGAATAAGGAATCGAGTTTCTGGACAAAAGCATCTTCTCCACCCATCAGATTGACTAATCCTTCTACATCATGCGGCACAAACCAAGTCCATTGCCAAGCTGTTCCTTCACAATAATCATCGCTGCGGTGAGTAGATGCGCGTGGATTGAATGGAGTACGCCATTCACCTTTTGAGTCCAGTCCACGCATGAAGCGGATTGATTTGTCGAAATAGAATTCGTAAGCCTTGGCGAAGCGTTCATACTTTGCTTTGGATTCAAAATCACTCATCGCTTCTGCAAAGATAGAGATACACCAGTCATCATACGCATATTCCAGAGCTTTGGCCACTGATTCGTTTTCGCGGTCACAAGGGATATATCCGATGGCATTCTTATAATATTTTGCTTTAGGCATGAGATGAGGCAATACCAAATCCGGACATTTGATGCCGGTAGTGTCATATTCAGCGGCACGCAGGCAGGCTTTATAAGCCTCTTTGGTATCAAAATTGCGATACCCTTTCATGTAGGCATCCACGATGACCGGAACAGCATGATAGCCAATCATAGTGCCGGTGTAATTGGAAGCCAAGTCCCACATGGGGTATATCCCACCTTCCTGATGTTTCTTAATTAACGAATTGATAAAGTGATTATTCAGATCGGGATCAATGATAGTCATTAGCGGATGTAGCGCACGGAAAGTATCCCATAAAGAAAAGACAGTGTATATCGGATTAAGGGTGTCTCCTTGATGTACTTCAAGATCCATTCCTAAATAACGTCCGTCTGCATCAGTGAACAGATTTGGACTGATTCCCGTGTGATAGAGGGCCGTGTAGAAGATGGCTTTATCTTCTTTATCGGAAGTTGTAATATCAATTTTGGAAAGATATTCATTCCATGCCGTACGTGCGTCTTTACGTACTTTTTCGAAATCCCATCCGGGAATTTCTGATTCAACGTTCTTCCGTGCACCGGCAATATCAACAGCGGACACACCTACTTTAACAAGAACCTGCTCGTCTTTACTGGTGTTGAAATGCAATAATGCTTTGCAGACAGGAAGTCGTTTACCATTATCCATGGTGATAGAGTCCGTAACGAGCGTATAAGAGAATGGTTTGGAAAATTTAGCGTAAAAGTTGATATATTGGTCGAAAGCCCAATAAGTTGTTTTCTTATGTCCACAGATTTCCGTATCGCTTATTACTTCTATTTCCATCTCGGAGTTAGTCTGTCGTTGTAGGCTGTAATCCAGGTCGATGATAAATCCGGATTCGGTGTTTTCGGGAAAAGTATAGCGATGGATTGCTCCTCGTTTGGTGGATGAAATTTCAGCTTTCACCTGATAAGTATCGAGAAAGACAGAATAATATCCTGGTTCTGCAATCTCATTCTTGTGCGAGAAAGAGGAAGCGTATGCCAGTCGCTGGCTTTGGGGATCGGTTGTTCGATATTGTTGTTTACCTACGGTTGGCATGAGCAAGACATCTCCATAGTCGCAACAACCTGTACCGCTGACGTGTGTGTGTGAGAAGCCATTGATGGTAGAGTCGGCATAATAATAACCGGAACAAGCATCCCAACCATCGATCCGGGTGTCCGGACTGGGCTGAATCATCCCGTGGGGAACTACCGCTCCGGGGAAGGTATGACCATGTCCACCGGTACCGATGAAAGGGTTGACGTAAGCACTATAGTCTTTTACATTAGTGGGGGCTGTACAGGAGCTAAGTGTGAATAAACCTCCTAAACATCCTACTATTAGGAATGTTTTTAATTTCATGGTATTAATAGCTTTTAAGTTTTAGCCGGTTCATCTTTTACTTCTTATTTGGGAGAAATGAAGATATTGTTTCCGACAATTTTATAATCAATAGGTATAGAGTTTTGCAATGATTTTAACACTGACTCGATATTCGATTTCCTTTTCAGTACACCGGAGTAAGTTTTACCCGTCTGAATGTCAGGAGATAGAATGATTTTCACATCATAGAAACGCTCCAGCGCTTTGGTGATGGTGAAGATATCTGCTTTTTGGAATGGAATCAGATTATCGTGCCAAACAGCATCCAACTTGGCATCCACTTGTTTCACGGTCAATCGTCCATTATTTTTGTTCAGTTCCGCACGTTGTCCCGGAGTGAGGATAATCTGCCCCTCTTCCTTATTGCCTTTTACTTCAATCTCACCTTCAATAAGTGTCGCCTCCGCTATCCGGCAACGCTTATCGGATTTTAAATTGAACGTAGTTCCCAATACGCGTACGCGTATTGCATCACTTTGAACGGTGAATGGCTTATGGCGGTTTTTGGTGACCTCAAAATAAGCTTCTCCTTCCAGGTAGACATTGCGTTCCTTTTCGGAGAACTCACGTGGATATTTCAAGGTTGCTGCATTGTTCAGCCAAACCTTGCTACCATCCGGCAAGACTACCTCCTTAACAATGCCTTCGCTGGCTACTGCAACCATCATTTGTTGATTGTTTCCGTTTTGATAGAACCAATATCCGACTCCACCACCCATGACCAACATCACAGCAATCACTGCGGCATATTTCATCCAGCGATGCATGCTTAGTATTTTGCTCTGTTTACCTTTCTCTTCGTCCAGCTTTTTATAGAGTTGTTTTTCCGCACGAAGTATCCGTTGTTCATCAGTGTACTGGTCGAATTTACCCAAATGATAAATTTCTTCCATACGAAAGAGCTGGCGGGCATTTTCTTCCGATTCCTTCATCCAGGCATTGACCTCGATAAGCTCTTCTTCAGAACACTGTCCTGTCAGATATCTGTTTATTATTTCTTCACTCAGATTACTCATTTTCTTTTCCTTCATATTAGTAATACAATTCAAAACGCAAAAACACTTATTATAATCGCCATAAAAATAAGAAAAGAATCGCCCACAGCGGATCGAGTCGGCCACGCAAGTAATTTAAAGCCTTATACATATGGGCTTCCACCGTGCGGAGTGAAACTCCGAGAATATCGGCTATTTCCTTGTTTTTCATATCATGCAGATAGCTAAGTTTGAAAACCTCTTTGCATTTGTCAGGGAGCTCATTAATTGCATCATGAATTTCCTTGCGGAGTTCCTTGTCTTCGATCCTCCGAATCACTTCGTTGTTGTCCGGTTGATAGAATTCTGCGCGTCTTTGGTTGATTTCTTCCATGGCAACACAATAACCGTCTTCCACACTGCGGTGTTTCAAGACATTAAGGGCACGGGTGTAAACGGCACGATAGAGAAAGGCCTGGATTTGGTCGCCTATCTCTATGTGGTCTTTCCGCTTCCATAATTCTACAAATACGTCCTGCACTACATCCTCTGCTTCTTCTTCTCCCACCAAACGGGTTGCATAGAAAATCAGGCTGGGATAGTACCGGCGAAATAGTGCTTTATAGGTTACATCAAAGTTTTCATTCATTCTCTCGATGGACTAAGTTCATGTTTCGTTTATGGGTTTTTATCTTCGAATATGACTCCAATTGCTTTAGGGGTGTTACTCATTTCGAATTCGACAGTTGCTCCACTCATGATTTGCTCGTGAGTAAGATATGTTTTGTCATACGGTTTTCCATCTATTTTGATGGATTGGATATAGATATTTTCTTTGTTTACTTTGGGGGCCAATACGGTGAAAGTCTTTCCATTTGCCATATGTAATTGCATTTCCGGGAATAGGGGAGTACCTATCTCATATTTTCCACTGACGGGATTGACGGGGTAGAATCCCATCGCACTGAATACATACCATGCTGACATCTGTCCGCAATCTTCGTTGCCACAAAGACCGGCAGGTTCGTTCTTGTAGAGCTCGTTCATCACTTTGGCCACATATTCTTGTGTGCGATTTTCGTGTCCTATAGCATTGAACAGATAAATAACGTGATGGCTCGGTTCATTGCCATGCGCATATTGTCCTATCATGCCCGTGCTGAAGATAGGTAGTTCGTCATCTGCTGCCGGATGATAGGTGAACATACTGTCCAGTTTTTCGGCAAACCGGTTTTTACCTCCTACAAGGTCGATCAGTCCGTTTATATCATGCTGTACAGACCAAAAGTATTGCCATCCGTTGCTTTCGCAAATGTGTGGTGTATAGTCATCGGCCTTGAAGTCCTTGATAAAGATGCCTTTGTCGTCACGTGGCTGCATGAAAGAAGTAGCGGGGTTATATACATTCTTGTAGTTTTGAGAACGTTTGTAAAATTCGTCCGCAATGTCTTGTTTGCCCATCTTCTTCGCCATTTCGGCAATGCAATAGTCATCGAAAGTGTATTCCAGTGTTTTGGATAACGACCAGTTTTCTGCGTTGTAGTGGTCTGTTACGTTGTAAGGTATGTATCCTAATTCTTTGTAGAGTCCGATGCCGCGGTAATTATCCAGATTAGCCGTTGCTATGCAAGCATCCAAGGCTTTCTTTGCGTCGAAGTCGCCGATTCCTTTCAGATAGGCGTCTACAATAACAGGAACAGCATGATAACCGATCATCATGTCTGTTTCACTTCCGTAGAAGTTCCACACCGGTAGGTGGCCATTCTGTTCGTAGAAGGCGATGAAGGATTTCACCATGTCGTTTACACGTTCGGGTTCGGTATAAGTAAAGAGCGGGTGGGCAGCACGGTATGTATCCCATAGGGAGAAGGTGCTATAATTAACCCAGCCGTCGGCTTGGTGTATTTTCTTATCGGGGCCGTAGTAAGCTCCGTCTACATCACTGTAAATAGTTGGAGCAATCATTGAGTGATAGAGAGCGGTATAGAAGTTTACTTTATCGTTCTCATTATCACTTTTTATTTCAATCTTTCCGAGCTGGCGGTTCCAGTTTGCTTTTGTTTCCGTCAAGTATTTGTCGAAGTCATTTTCGGGGACTTCAGCTTGCAGGTTTTTGGCTGCTCCTTCCATGCTGACACCGGAAATGGCAGTGTTTACCAATATCTGTTCATCCTTTTGGGTATTGAAATCGAAGCGGGCGATAACAGCGGTACCGATACGTTTGTTGTCTTTGATGATGGCAGTTGTGTCCAGTTCCATTTTCTCAAAAGGCCTGGAGAATCGGGTGCGGAAATAGATGTGTTGATCGCGTGCCCAGCCGTTGGAGAAACGGTAACCTTGAATGGTGACGGAGTCTACGACTTCGATATGAGAATCGTTGGTAAAATCCCAGTTCATGGCTTTCTTCAGATTTAAGAAGATAGTAGATTGGGCTTCCGGAAACGTATAACGTTGGATACCACAACGCTCGGTGGCAGTCAGTTCGACGTTGATGTTATAATCAGTCAGGCGTACTTGATAATAACCGGCATGAGCACTTTCATCCTTGTGGGAGAATTTAGAATGGATGCCAAGTGGTGCTTCCGCTTCTTTGTAGGGAAGAGTGACAGGCATGAAAGAGATGTCATACAAATCTCCCGCTCCAGTGCCGGAAAGATGTGTGTGGCTGAAACCGGCAATCGTACTGTCCGGATAGAAATAACCGGAGATACGGTCCCATCCGGGGAGTCCGTTGTCCGGGCTAAGTTGCACCATGCCGAAAGGAGCTTGGGCACCAGGATAAGTGTTTCCAGTGAAGTCTGTTCCGATAAATGGATTTACATAAGATGTGTAATCTATTTCGTGTTTTTCTTGCGTAGGGGTACAAGAAATGAGCATGCAGGTTAACAGCAGGCATAGATAAGCAGGTGTTCTCATCATTCTTTAGGTATTAGTGATTACTTATTTTATTTATTTGAAGGATAAGAAAAATAATTAATCTGGTCACAAAGGTAGAAAAAAACTGTGACAAGCCTAAATTATAGGCTTAATATTTTTTAAGAGAGACAAATAGACTTCTACATCCGGTCGATATTCCTCGGTGCCGGACAGTGCTTATCGGTGCCTCGATTAGTGTAATATTTAGGCGCGGATTTCGTAGATTACACGGTTTTAAGAATAAAAAATCCGTGTAATTCGCGTAATCTGCGCCTAATTTTAAATCTTTATGTAAAACCAGCCTATTATCTTTTTATTAGACTCCTTTTCATTTACTTTTAGATTCCTGCTAGCTCCAGTACTTTTTCAACAGCTGCCGGTAGTCCGTCAGTGTTTTTACCTCCTGCGGTTGCAAAGTGAGGCTGACCACCGCCACCGCCTTGAATTAGTTTGGCAGCTTCTTTCACTAAATTGCCAGCTTTCAGACCACTCGCAACCAGATTGTCGCTAAGCATGACTGTCAGCATCGGTTTTCCGTTATCTATATTTCCGGCAACGAAGAACAAGTTTTCTGTAATCTCACCACGAAGTTGGAAAGCGATATTCTTCACTACTTCTGCCGGTAGCGGAGCACAGAACTTAACCACTTTGATGCCGTGAATTTCTTGTATATTCTTCAACAGTCTTTCCTTCAGCGCTGCTTCTTTTTCTTTCATGAAGTCTTCCACCTGCTTCTTCAATCCTGCATTTTCATCCAGATATTTGCGGATTGCAATACCCAAATCAGGAGCATTGTTGAAGAGAGCCTTCAAGTCGTTAAGTGTATCTTGTATTGTATCCAGCATTTCTTCCACGCGTGCTCCAGTATAAGCTTCAATACGGCGAACGCCGGCAGCAACAGAACTTTCGGAGATGATTTTTACCATACCGATATTTCCGGTTGCAGCTACGTGTGTACCACCGCAGAACTCGATAGAAGTGCCGAACTGGATCACACGAACTCTGTCGCCATACTTTTCACCAAAAAGAGCGATAGCCCCCAACTCCTTAGCTTCCTCGATAGGAATATTGCGATATTCTTTCAATGGGATATTAGCGCGGATTCTTGCATTGACGATATGTTCAACTTTACGGATTTCTTCATCGGTCACTTTCTGGAAGTGAGAGAAGTCGAAACGTAATGAATCCGGTGTAACCAATGAACCTTTCTGTTCGATGTGTTCACCCAATACTTCACGTAAAGCAGCATCCAGCAAGTGGGTCGCCGAGTGATTAGCTGCGCAGGCAGCACGTTTGTCGGTATCTACACAAGCCATCATCGGAGCTTCCGGATGATCGGGTAACTTTTTGGTAATATGTATCGGAAGATTATTCTCTTTCTTTGTATCGACCACTTCAATCGTTTCGAACTCGCTTACCAATACACCGGTATCACCGACCTGACCACCACTTTCTGCATAGAATGGAGTATAGTCGAGTACAATCTGATACAATGTCTGGTTCTTTTGTTTGATCTGACGGTAACGAAGGATAGAAGCCTCGTATTCAGTGTAATCGTAACCAACGAATTCAGTAGTCCCTTCTTTCAGTACAATCCAGTCACCTGTTTCGATAGCGGCGGCATTACGTGCACGCTGTTTCTGTTGCTGCATTTCTTCATTGAACTCTTCAATGTTGACAGTCATTCCGTTTTCACGGAGAATCAGCTCTGTCAAGTCGAGCGGGAAACCGAATGTATCATATAAAGTAAAGGCATCTTTACCGCTGATTTCAGTTTTTCCATTGGCTTTGGTATCTTCCATTGTCTTATCCAATAGACGGATACCAGTTTCCAAAGTGCGGAGGAATGATTCTTCTTCTTCCTTGATTACTTTTTCAATCAGTGTCTTTTGTGCAACCAGCTCAGGATAAGCTTCTCCCATATTATCAATCAATACAGGAAGCAACTTATACATAAATGCCTGTTTCTGTCCGAGGAAAGTATATCCGTAACGAACAGCACGGCGAAGGATACGGCGGATCACATAACCAGCTTTCGCGTTAGAAGGCAACTGACCGTCTGTGATAGAGAATGCAATAGTACGGATATGGTCGGCAATTACACGCATGGCGATGTCCTGCTGCTTATCTTTTCCGTATTCTGTACCCGACATAGCTGCAATAGCTTTCAGCATTGGCTGGAATACGTCTGTATCGTAGTTGGATGTTTTTCCTTGTAAAGCCATACAAAGGCGTTCGAATCCCATACCGGTGTCAATAACCTTTGCAGGAAGCGGCTCAAGGCTGCCATCTGCTTTGCGGTTGTATTGCATGAATACGAGATTCCAGATTTCAATTACCTGCGGATGATCGTGGTTCACGAGGTCGCGACCGGAGATCTTGGCGCGTTCTTCAGCAGGACGGAGGTCGATATGGATTTCGGAACAAGGTCCGCAAGGTCCTGTATCACCCATTTCCCAGAAGTTGTCGTGTTTGTTACCGTTGATGATGTGATCCTTTGGCAAGAACTGTTCCCAATAAGAAGCAGCTTCGTCGTCACGGCTCAATCCTTCTTCGGGACTTCCTTCAAATACGGTTGCATAGAGATGTTCCGGATTCAGTTTCAAGACTTCTACCAGATATTCCCACGCCCAGCTGATCGCTTCTTTCTTGAAGTAATCGCCGAACGACCAGTTACCAAGCATTTCAAACATGGTGTGGTGGTACGTATCGTGTCCTACTTCTTCCAGGTCATTATGCTTTCCGCTTACACGCAAACATTTTTGCGAGTCCGCGACTCTTTGGTATTTCGCCGGATGGTTACCCAAAATAATATCTTTAAACTGGTTCATACCCGCGTTCGTAAACATCAGGGTAGGGTCATCTTTTATCACCATCGGAGCCGAGGGAACGATGTGGTGTCCTTTCGACTCAAAGAAATTCTTGAATGAATCTCTGATCTCTTTTGCAGTCAACATATAATGAAGAATTATGATTTATGAATTATGAATTATGGGCTGTGGGATATGAGAGAGGGGAAGAATCCCCAATAAATCATAAATCACAACTCATAAATTCGTAAAAACTGTGCAAAGATAGCTTGTTTTTATTACTTTTGCCGTATTAACAAGCGAAATATTTCCAAAAAGATGCGCAAAGTATACTACATCTATAATCCACAGACCCAGACTTATGATCGAATTTACCCTACCGTACGGCAGCGTGCGCTTAGTATCCTGCGTCGGCTTTTCTATGGAATGGGGTTGGGAGCAGGTTGCTTTATTGTATTGCTTTTGATTTTTGGTTCTCCGTCGGAGAAGGAATTAAGAATTGAAAACAGCCGTCTTTTGGCGCAGTACAATGTGCTTTCCCGGCGTTTGGACGACGCTATGGGGGTGCTTCAGGATATTCAGCAACGTGACGATAATCTGTATCGAGTGATTTTACAGGCAGATCCTGTTTCTCCGGCTATTCGTCAGGCAGGTTATGGCGGGACGAACCGTTACGAAGAACTGATGGATTTGGCGAATGCCAAGCTGGTGGTGAACACGACTCAAAAATTGGACGTGCTTTCCAAAAGGCTTTATATCCAGTCGAAATCTTTCGATGATGTGATTGATATGTGTAAGAACCATGATGAGATGCTGAAATGTATTCCGGCCATACAGCCTATTTCGAATAAGGATCTTCGTCAGACAGCATCCGGTTATGGTACACGTATCGATCCTATTTATGGTACGACAAAGTTCCATGCAGGCATGGACTTCTCTGCTCATCCGGGAACGGATGTATATGCTACCGGAAACGGAACAGTGGTGAAAGTGGGATGGGAAACCGGATATGGTAATACCATTGAGATAGATCATGGCTTCGGGTATCTCACTCGGTATGCTCACTTGCAGGGATTTAATACGAAAGTCGGAAAGAAAGTGGTACGTGGTGAGATTATCGGAAAAGTGGGTAGTACAGGAAAAAGTACCGGTCCGCATCTGCATTATGAAGTGCACGTGAAAGGGCAGGTAGTGAATCCGGTCAATTATTATTTCATGGATTTGAGTGCCGAAGATTATGAAAAGATGATTCAGTTGGCAGCCAATCATGGTAAAGTATTCGATTAAAATCTTAAAACAGGAGTGTTATGCTTAATACAGACAAAGAATTGAAGCTATATTATTCAATAGGGGAGGTTGCCGACATGTTCGGAGTCAATCCGTCATTGCTCCGTTTTTGGGAAAAGGAATTTCCGCAAATCTCTCCTAAGACAGCGGGAAGAGGAATACGTCAGTACCGCAAAGAAGACGTAGAAACGATCGGTCTTATCTATCATTTGGTAAAAGAAAAGGGCATGACACTTCCCGGTGCCCGGCAACGTTTGAAGGATAATAAAGAAGCTACGGTTCGTAATTATGAGATTGTAAATAAGCTGAAAGCGATAAAAGAAGAGCTTTTGGCTATTAAACGCGAATTGGATGGACGGGAATAAATAAATGCTAATCGATCATGGATTCGATAGGCAAGAAACCTCATAACAAAATGAACGGCGAACAATTTGCATGATACTGCAACTTATTCACCGTTCATCGTTTTCTTATTTACCGTTTGAAAGCTATTCTTCTACACGGCTCACCTGTTTGATATTCTGTATTTTCTTCAGATTGTTGCAGATGGTTTTTACATCATCTACATCATGTACCCACAACTGAATTTTTCCTTCAAAGATGCCATCTTCGGTTTCGATGGTCAGCTTACGGATATTTACATTGAGCTGTCTGGAGATAACTTGAGTGACTTCATTCAAAAGTCCCATATTATCTATACCTTTTATATATATATATACCAGGAAAGACAGTTCTTTGTGTGTATCCAATTCTCTAGCTAATATGCGTTTGACA
>ENA-UOJK01001727-UOJK01001727.1-human-gut-metagenome-genome-assembly--contig:-C116-NODE-1727-length-13563-cov-5.163755_pt1 | contig 13563 bp, 8 predicted proteins | sample MGYA00242348_ERZ723895 | MGnify/ENA metagenome assembly ERZ723895
GTGTCGGCGAACTGGTCCAGGGAACGGATGCGGGCGAAGTTCCGGCCATAGACGGTGTGGGCGGCGGGCAGGTCGTCGTCATTCCCGGTGAAAACGCACATGACGTTGATGCCCTTGTAGGTCAGGGACCGGATCTCCATGGCGGTGTTCTGGATGCCGTTGTCCGCGGCGTATTCCACAAAGCTTCCGCTGTGGTTCATCTGGATCACGTCGTTGGGTTTCACGTCGGAGAGGAGGATTACCAGCTTGTGTTCGCTGGGGGAGTCTTCCAGTCCCTTGGCCAAGGCCCGGATGGCCAGGCCGTCCCGGTTGCAGCCGGTGGTGAAGTAATTGAAGATGCGGTCGTTTTTGCCCGTCTCATAGTAGTCCCGATAGCGGGTCACCACGGTGTATCCGCTGAGGGAGCAGAAGGAGGATACTCGCACCGGAATGTGGCAGCGGGTAAGGCTTTCGGCAATCATATAGCCTTGGGCGGCCACCACCGCCTGCCGGTCGATCTGGGAGCTGGAGGCATCCAGAAGAATGTCCACCGACAGGTCGCCGGGATCCGACTGGAGAATACGGGTGAACACCTTGTCGTCGTCCAGGTACACGCCCCGCCAGATGCGGCCGGCATCCAGCGCGCCGGAGGCGGCACGGACAGGGGTGGGCTGGAGATAAGCCAGCATGGCGTTGCGGATGCGGGCGGTGAGGCGGCGGATGCTGGTGCGGTGGCGGGTGGCGTCGGCTTCGTAGGCGGCCCGGTTCAGCTCCATCTGTCGCAGGGCGTTGCGCCGCTGGGCGGCCACATAGCCCTTGAGCTTTTCATGAGTGTCGTCTCCGGTGGCGTAGTACAGGTGGCAGCCCTGGTGCTCGTCCACGCAGAGCTCCCGCTCCAGGCTCTCCAGCTGCGACTGGTCGTATAAGGGGGCGCCGAAGTAGCCCCGCATGTATTTTCGCAGGGCGGCCTCCGTCTGGGCCAGGTTGTAGTCCGTCAGGCGGCGCTGGACCGGCTCTGCGTTGGCTCCGCCGCCCTGGCCCTTCACCAGATGCTCCCCGAACCCGTGGCCAAAGGCCCGCACGGCGGGCAGCAGGTCCGCCTCGGACCGGCGGCGGAAGGCGAAGAGGGGGCGGCGCCGTTTCCGCTCCTCCGACTCCTGGGCCTGGGTCTCGCCGGGGGTGAAATGGAAATAGGTGTGGAGGAATGCCAGGGCCCGCTCCGCAATGGCAGGGCCGTCCAGGTCTCCGGGGAACTCCAGGGCATCCAGCATTTCCCGGTCCCTGGGCAGCAGGGGCGGTTCGCTCTGCCCCAGGGCCCTGCAGAAGTGGGCGTTTTCCAGCGTGGCCAGCAGGTCGCCGGGATCTGCCCGCTGGTCCAGAGCCACGGCCCGGCGGGCATAGCTCCGCCGCAGGGAGGGCAGCGCCGGCCGGCGGGGAGCCTCCCGCTGGTAGACGGCGTTTTCCAGCCCCAGCCACAGCAGCTGCTCAAAGAGCTGTTCCTTGGAGCAGCCGTGGAGGGATTCAAACAGCCCTTCTATGGTCTCTGCTCCGTAATTCTTCCGCACGGCGCCGATGATGCTGTTCCAATACAGGTCTGCACGGCCATCCTCGTCGTATGCCTTGAAGTCTGGCTCAAAGGAGTAATCCGCAGCGGCGTTCCAGATCAGGTTCCGGGCCCGCCGCTTCTCACTGTCCAGGATCTCCATCAGTCAAACACATCCTCACGGCGGAGCGTCTCCGGCAGGCGGGTGCGGATCACGTCCCGCACCAGCTGCCGCTCAAAGTCATCAAAGGACTTGTTGACAAGGCCCAGATCCAGCGCCCGGTTGCCCTCCAGCCCGGTGCGCATCAGTCGCACGGCGGCCAGCAGGCCCCGCAGGTCCAGAGGCTTGGTAGAAAGCTCTCCGCCGTCGCATTTCTTCTGGATGTCCTGGAACAATCCGGCGAACTGCTCGGCATACACGCCTTTCAGAGAGGGGAACTCCCGCTTCAGGAGCTTGATGAGCCCCTCGGTGGTGATGGCGGGCATGTCGATCACCACGAACCGGGAGGCCAGAGCCTCATTCAGCTCCCGGGTGCCGGCGTAGCCGTAGTTCATGGTGGCGATGAAGCGGGTGGCGTCGTGAAGGGGAATGCGTTCATAGCCAGGCATGTCGATGGAGCGGCGGAAGTCCAGCGTGGCGTGGAGCACCGCCAAAGACTCGTTCTTGGCCATGTTGATCTCATCCAACACGCCGAAGCCGCCGGTCTCCGCACACTGGTAGATGGGGCCCTTCCGCAGCTGTACGGCGCCGTTTTCAAAGGTGTCCGTGCCCAGCAGGGTGGCGGCGTCTGTGTTGATGTAGAAGGACACGTTCCAGCTGGGGCGGCCGAACACGGTGGCCAGGTTTTCCGCCAGCACATTCTTGCCAGTGGCCTTGGGGCCTACCAGCAACAGGTTCTCTCCGCAGAGGATGGCGGTGATGGCCTCCTCCCAGATGTCCTTTCCATAATAGAGATACCGGGGATCGGGGACCCGGCGCCGCAGGGTCTCGTCCTCCTCCGGATAGGCGTCCCGAAATTTTTCGATCTCCGCAGTGATGTCGGCGCTGACGCCTTCATCCCGCAGAAATTCCAGCATATCCAACATAGTGTGAACCTCCCGTGTTTTCTGACTCTATCATAGCATGATTCCTGAAAATGGCAAGAGAAAAAGGCGCGCCCGACATTCACCGGGCGCGCTGAAAGGATCAATCTGTATTCTCCAGGGGAAAAGTCACTTGCCAGAGGCCCTCCGTCAGGGTGGCGGCGGTATAGAAGTTGCCGTGGAGGGTGCATCCTGCCAGCTCCTCCGGCGGGACGGCAAAGAGAAAGTCCATATAATCCGTCCGGCCGCCAGCCGTCTCACCTGTAAAATAAGAGATACCGGTACAATGGAATTCCCTGCCGTCGGCATCTTCCATCCACAAAAACGCGTGGTTGTCCGTCCTGGAGGCGTCTCCCCGGCACAGCTGGATGTGGAAGAGGCCGTCTGCGTAACCGGCGGCTGTGATGGGCAGGCCCTCCGCGGGCTCCGCCAGGACTTCACCGGGTTGCAGCATTACGGAAGCCAGATCGCCGCTTCCACCGGTGGCAGAGTAATAGGTCACCTCCGGCTCCCTCACCCCTGCGGCAGGGGGATCAGCCCCCCAGGTGAGGGCGGTCTCCGCCTCTTGGGCATAGTTCGTCAGCTTCAGGTCCACCGTCACGCCCTCCATCGCCTTCTTGCCTGTCAGCAGCTGCCGGACGGAGAAGGTCATCTTGCCGCCGGTGGGAATGGGGGAGCCGTCCATGGTTTTCACAGTGCAGAGAAAAGTGACTGTCCCGGTGGCCTCGTCCCAGGCCACCCGCTCACAGCGGCCGGTCTGGTCAAAGGGCAGGTGGAAGGACCAACTGTCAAACAGGTCTGTGGTGGCGTCCACAGGACCGCCGGAGAGGACGATGTACGCCTGGGCAGTGTCTCCCTCCACCCGGACGGCCGCTACCTCCATGGTGATGCCGCTGTCCGTGCAGGCTTCCTGTATCGGCTGGAAGAACTGGGCTACGGCGGGGGCAATCCGGTATAAAACCGCATATCCCGTCTCCGACCGGACCGCCAGGGCTGGGGTAGCCAGCAGCACTGCCGCCACGGCAGCGGCCGCCGCCAGCCGGCGCAGGGGGAGGCGGTGTCGGTCAGGGTGGGAGAGAGTCTTGCGGATCAGGTCCGGCGACGGGCCGACAGGCTCGTTCATCCGGCGGTAGGTTTTGGAAAAGTTCATATATCCTCCTTCAGCAATGTCCGCAGCTTCTGCCGGGCCCGGGTCAGCTGTGCCCGGACGGTGGAGGGAGACCGGCCCAGAATCCGGGCGATCTCCTCCGTCTGATAGCCCTCATAGTAGAACAGGTGGATGACGGCCCGGTATTTGCCGGGGAGATGGGCCAGAGCCTCGTCCACAGCGGATTCCACGGAGTCTTGGTAGGAATAGACATCCTCCAGCGGGAGGGTCCGCATCCGCCAGGGGGAGGCCAGCAGGCTCCTTGCGCAGTTGGCCGTCACCCGTAGGAGCCACGCACGTCGGTGTTCCTCATTCGCAAAATCCGGAGCGGACCGGTGGAGCCGGAGAAAAACCTCCTGAAACACGTCGTCGGCGTCGCTGCGGGAGCGGGTCATGGCGTAGGCCAGCCGGTAGACTGCGGAGCCGTATTGCGCCACGGCTTCGGCGGTATCGGGCATGTGATCACATCCTTCTGTAAGGAATACCCGGCAGAGGGCGGAATTGCTGCAAAGAGAAAAAACATTACATTTGTTTTGGCGGGAATGTTGCGTTTGGTTGCGGCGGTGTCAGGTGGCTGTGGTGGACTTTCCCGGCGGCGCTTGGTATGATGGGACCAGCGAAAGAGACTGGAGGAGGAAGACTCATGACCTTTGGAGAGAAGCTGACCGGGCTGCGGAAGCGGGAGGGGCTGAGCCAGGAGGCCCTGGCGGAACAGCTGGGCGTCTCCCGTCAGGCGGTGAGCCGCTGGGAACAGGGGGCGGCCCTGCCGGACGCGGCGAAACTGCTGCCCTGCGCCCGGCTGTTCAGCGTGGACGTGGAATGGCTGCTGGATGAGGAACAGGATGGGGAGGATCGGCTTTCGGCGGCGGAGTTCCTGCAGGGAACGGAAAGGCCCTCTGTTCACAGAGACTGGCCCTGGTATATCGCCGGCGGCATCGTCACCGGCGCGGGTTCTTTGGGTATGGTGACCATGGGGATTCTGAGCGCCGTCTTTCCTGTCGTGGTTTCCGAGGCTCCGGCGGGGGTGGAGTGGGTCCGCATCTACACCGGCCTGGCTGGTTTTCTGAAAGCTCACGGCGTAGAGTGGCTCTTTGCCCTTTGGGCGGCGGTGGCCCTGGCGGGGCTCTGGCTGCTGGCCCAGCCGCCTATCCGGCGACGGGAACAGACGGCCTCCCAGTTTTCCTCCTGGTACGCCGCGGGCGTGGCGGTAGGGCTGTGCGGCGTCGGTCAGACCGGCTGGGATGTCCGGCTGGGCAAGCTGAGAGACCTGCCTGTGCTGGCCCTTTTCCTGGCGGCGGCGGTCTGGTGCACGGTGCGGCAGTTTTGGCGGCTGGGCGGGGAGCCGGACGAGACCCGCAGGCGGCAGGAACGGATCATTGCCCTGCTATACACCGTCGCACAGGGAGTCCTTCTCCTGCTGACGGCGGAGGCGGGCTTTGGCCTGGTGGCGCTGGTGCTCCATATTGGGGTGTATTTCATCTGCGCTGCAGCCATAACCTGGAGGCGGTCCGGCAGGGGAAAGCACTAAACACAAAAACAGGAGGCCGGTCTCCCGGCCTCCTGCCTTTGTGTCTGTTCGGTTATCCCATCAGATAGGCGTACTTGGTCAGCACCGTCCAGATGAACACCTCGATGTCGGCGGGCAGGTCGTTCTTGGCGTCCAGATCTGCCTCGAACACCTTGCTGTCCAGGCGCACCAGCACCTTCTTCCCGCCCAGAGGCAGGAAGCCCTGATTGTTTACACTCTCGTCAAAGCCCTCCCGGGTCAGGAACAGGGTGAACTTCTCCCGGTAGGGGGCGGAGTCGTAGGGGCAGAACACGGCGCAGTTGCCGCACTCGTTGCACATCCGGTCCACATGGAGGATCTGCTGGCGGCCGTCCGGCAGCTCGATGACCACATTGGCCCGGTTGGGGCACACGTCGGCGCAGACCTGGCACACCACGTTGCAGGTCAGGCACCGGTTGCCCTCGCACTTGGCGCTCTCGCAGAGGACGCCCTTCTTGGCGACGGCCTCCTCCCGGGTGGCTACGGCCTTGGCGGGGATGGCAAACTTGTGGGCCTCGCCGATGACGGCATTGGCGAAATACTGGGCGTCGGCAATGCCCTCCACCACGGTGGCGGGCCCGCGCATGGCGTCGCCGCCGGCGTAGACGCCCTCGAGATTGGTCTTGAAGGCGGGGATGCCCTTCTCGTCCACGGTGATGCCGTTCCGGGTGAAAACCTCGCTCTCAACCTTCTCGCCCACGGCGGAGACCACGGTGTCGCAGGGGATCTCCACCATTTCGCCGGTGGGGACGGGCTTGCGGCGGCCCTTGTCGTCCGGGTCGCCCAGCTTCATCTTCTCACAAATCAGCTTGCCGTCCTTCTGCTCCACAGGGGCTACCAGCTCCAGGAACTCCACGCCGTCGGCAATGGCCATCTCCAGCTCCTCCGCATCGGCGGGCATATACTTCTTCGTCCGGCGGTACACCAGGGTAGAGGATTTGGCCCCGGCCCGCAGAGCGGCCCGGGCGGCGTCCATGGCGGTGTTGCCGCCGCCCACCACGGCCACATGGCCCAGGGAGACGTCCTTACCCGCCTTCATGTCGCGCAGCCAGCCGATGACCGGCACCACGTTGCCGGGGATGTCCAGCCGTCCGGCCTTCCAGGCGCCTACGGCGAAGAAGATGTGGGTATAGCCCTGTGCCTTCAGCTCTGCCACAGAGGGGGCCTCGGTGTTCAGCTTTACCTCCACGCCCATCTTCTCCATCAGAGCCACGTCCTTGTCGATAGCCTCGTCGCTGATGCGGAAGGCGGGGATCACCTGCCGGACGATGCCGCCCAGGCGGTCCGCTTTTTCAAACAGCGTCACGGGGATGCCCGCCCGGCCCACGAAGTACGCCGCGGACATGCCGGTGGGACCGCCGCCGATGACGGCCACCTTCCGGCCGTCCGTCACCGGCGCGGGAGGCGTGATCTTGGACATGTAGGCGTCATAGCCCTTTTCGGCCGCCACCAGCTTGGTGGCGCGGATGTTCACGGGCTCGTCGTAATAATTCCGCATACACTTGGTCATGCAGTTGTGGGCGCAGATGGTGCCCGTGATGAAAGGCAGGGGGTTCTTCTCGGTGATGAGCCGCAGGGCGGAGGCGTACGCGCCCTTCCGGCACAGCTCGATATACTCCGGAATGTCCTGGTGGATGGGGCAGCCGCCCTTGCAGGGAGCGGTGAAGCAGTCCAGCAGGGGCACCTTGTCATACAGCTTGCGGCGGGGCAGGGGCTTGATGGCTTTCACATGGTACTTGTCGGACCGGGCCGCCAGAGAGAGGGCCTCGATGCCGACCACGTCCACGCCGGTGAAGGGCTTGAAGTCCAGAGCGTCCAGCTTGTCTCCGATCTGGGTGAACCGCTGGTAGCCGCCGGGCTTCAGCTCCGTGGTGGCCATGGTGATGGGCCAGATGCCGCAGGCAAACAGCTTGTCGATGTTGAAGGCGTCGGCACCGCCGGCATAAGAGAGGCGCAGCTTCCCGCCAAACTCCTTGGCCATCATGGCGGCCATGGTGGTGGTCAGGGGGAAGAGGGACTTGCCCGCCATGTACATCTCCTCGCTGGGCAGTTCCCCGGCCTTCACGTCCACAGGGAAGGTGTTGGAGAGCTTCAGGCCGAATTCCAGCCCCTCCTTGTCTGCCAGGGCCTGGAGGCGGTGGAACATGGGCACCGCGTCGGCGTACTGCAGGTCCTCCTTGAAGTGGTGATCGTCGAAGGCGATATAGTCATAGCCCATGGAGTCCAGAATGGACCGGGCGGTCTCGTACCCCAGGATGGTGGGATTGCACTTGACGAAGGTGTGCAGGTGCTTCTTCTCCAGCAGGTAGCTGGCGATCCGCTCGATCTCGTCCGGCGGGCAGCCGTGGAGGGTGGACACCGTCACGGATCCGGACACATGGGGAGTGATCGTGTCGATATAATCGCTTTCTCCCGGGAAGAACTCCTTCAAAACAGCGATGCACTCCTGGAAGATGGGCGTCTTGGAGGCGTCCACCATGCCGTTCAGGAAGGTGTCGATCTTCTCACCCTGGATGCCTGCCAGGTCATAGCCCACGGACATGTTGAACACGAATCCGTTGGGATCGCCCAGACCATAGACCTTTGCCATGATCTTCAGGGCGCACCAGGCCTTCACATACTCCTCAAAGGCCTGCTGGACATACAGCTCCGTGGACCACTCGCAGTTGTAGCACTCATCCTCCGCCAGGATGCAGGGGCGGTTGATGCAGGCGGCCAGATCCGCGCCGTCCATCTTCTGGACGGTCTTCAGCTCGAAGAACCGGGCGCCGGCGAAATAGCCGGCAATGATGTTCTGGGCCAGCTGGGTGTTGGGGCCGGCGGCGGGGCCGAACGGAGTCTCGATGGTCTCCCCGAAGATGGGGAGCTTCTTCATGCCGGCCTTGTAGGGCTTGTGGACGCCGAACACGGCGCCGTCCCGGCGGTATTCGGTGGTGATCCAGGTCATCAATTCCCGAAAGGGAATGGGGGTCATTAACTCAGACATAGTTTTTCCTCCTCAGAATAACTCCTGAAATACGAATGCGCACTGCTTCCGCAGGGGCACATCGGCCGGTCATCAATACTCCTTGTGGTTCAGCCGGCCCCACAGACGCTTGCTGCTCTCCAGAATGTGGGCATTCACGGCCTCCTCGTCGATCTCCGTCAGGACCCGGTCCTTCATCAGGATTCTGCCGTTAATCATGGTGGTCTGGCACTGCCGCCCCGTCATGCCGAAGAGCATGTGTCCGTCGATGTTGGCATCAGAGAACGGTGTGAAGGGCTTGTAGTCCATGACGATCACGTCCGCCGCCGCGCCGGGCTTCAGCACGCCCAGAGTGGGGAAGCCGGTGCGCTCCGCCATCTTGGCGTTGTTGCGGAACAGCATGTCCGTCACCTCGCACCAGCCCACGTTGGGCATACAGGCGTTGTGCCGCTGGGAGCACAGGGCCACCTTGATGGACTCCAGCATGTCGTTGGTGTAGGCGTCGGTACCCAGACCGATCAGAATGCCCTTCTTGTAGAGCTGCAGCACCGGAGAGATACCCACGGCGTTGCCCATGTTGCTCTCCGGGTTGTTGACGCACATGGTGTCCGTGGCCTTGATGATATCCATTTCCGCCGTGTTCACATGGATGCAGTGGCCCAGGATGGTCTTGGGTCCCAGGATGCCGTGGTCCTGGAGCCGCTGGACGGGCCGGCGGCCGTAGTTCTGGAGGGAGTCGTACACGTCGTTCATGCCCTCGGACACGTGGATGTGATAGCCCACCCGGCCGCTGTTGGCCGCCGCCATCCGGTCAAAGGTCTTGTCGGAGATGGTGAACAGGGCATGTCCGCCGAACATGGCCTTCAGCATATCGGAGGGGTTCTGCTCGCAGTAGTCGATGAAGTCCTTGTTCTCCTGCACGGACTGAAGGGATTTCTCCTCCCCGTCCCGGTCGCTGACCTCATAGCACAGGCACGCCCGCATCCCGAATTCCCTCGTCACCTCGGCGATCCGCATCAGGGAGCCGGGGACCTCACAGAAGCTGGCGTGATGGTCGAAAATGGTGGTGACGCCCTGCTTGATGGAGTCGATCACCAGGGCCTGGGCGCTGGCCTTGGTGGCCTCCAGGTCCAGATTCCGGTCAATGTACCACCACTGGCCGTCCAGCACCTCATAGAAGCTGGTGGGGTTGTACCCATCGATGGAGAGGCCCCGGGCCAGGGCGGAGTAGATGTGGGTGTGGGCATTGATAAGGCCCGGCATGATGACGCCGCCACGAGCGTCCACAAATTCCGCCTGGGGGTACTTGGCCTTCAGATCCGCGGTGGTGCCGACCTCCACGATCTTGCCGCCATCGGTGACCACGCCGCCGTCCGGCAGGTAGCCGATGCCCTCCGGATCCCGGGTGATGACCTTGCCGTTTGCCAGTAAAATCATAAAAATGACCTCCTTTTGTCCGTCTTTTGCATATCTGATAAAAAGAAAAGGCGCTTCAAACCGCTGTCGGTTTGAAACACCTACCAAAAGACCGGAATGATAGGTGTCAGCCCGTGCGCGCAGCACTTCGTTGCAGCTATCATTCTTCCCTTGTACTTGTATTTTACCGGACAGCAGCCTAAAATGCAAGCAGGGAAGCTCAAAAATTTTCAGATGGATTTTGTGTAGTTTGCCGGAAAGCGGCGGAACTTATTCCCAACCGGGTCCGTCTACATGAAATGAAATAAAGAAAGCGATGGAATCAGAGAAAGAGGAGGCGTCAGAATGAAACGGCTTTGGATTTGCCTGCTGGCTTTTGCGCTGCTGACGGGATGCGGCGATTCCGGCGACATTGCGGTGACAACGGTATACGAAACAGATGACCCGCCCCGGACCGCCCTGACCACGGAGTGGGAGACTTACGACCCGTCGGTGGAGACGGTGTGGTGCATCCTGTCCTATGAGGGGGAAGGGGAATCTCTGGAGTATGGGGCGCCCTATTGGCTGGATGTGCGGGAGGCGGACGGCAGCTGGACCCAGGTGCCCCTGGCTGAGAACGCCGGATGGGATGCCATGCTGTATACCCTGCCGTCCGGTGAAAAGCAGGCGTTTCCGTGCATCCTGTCCCTGTTTGACTACGACTTCTCCGGCGGCAGTACGTTCCGCGTCATCAAAGAGATCGGAGAATATACGGCCGCGGCGGAGTTCACCCTGACAAAGGGGGCGGTCATCTCCGCAGAGACGCCTTACGGCTTCGGCCCCATGGAGGAGGTGCCGGAGTACGGCGACCCGGCGGAGCTCTCCGCCGGCGGTGCCGTGGTGTTTACCGAGGCGGGAACGGAGAATGCGGATGCGGCGGAGATATTTTTGGAGAAGGTCTCCCTGGGCATCCCCTGCCAGCTGCGGACCCTTCAGAACTACTATGAGAGCTGGCCCATGCTGATCGACGTCATCTATGACGGCCGCGGCTTTCTCTGGCGGATGCGGACCGGCGGAGAGATCACGGAGAAACGATTTTCCTACATCGTGACGGACGGCACGGACGTATACCTCTCCAACGGCGCAGACTGGGAGAGCACAGAACAGTACGACAGTGAGAAGGCGTTTCTGCTGCCCTCCGGCTCCGGATCCTTCCTGGTACCCGCGGCGGAGGCGATGACAGATGACCGGCTGGCGGAAAATACCGCCCGCTATCGGATCTGGTCAGGCGACGGGATGCGGGCTGCTTCCCTGACGGAGGACCCTGCAGAATTCAGCGTCATACGCTGTGACCCGGAGAGCGGAACATGGAGCAGGTCCTGGACCATCCGGGAGCTGGATGACCGGGCCACGGCAGTGAGGGACCTTTCCTGGCTGGAATCCGGAGCACTCCTGCACATCACTTATGAAACGGAGAAGGACGGCACGCTGACGGTTGACTTTGTGCCGGACGCTGAACTGACTGATCCCGGCGATCTCTGCGGCTATCCGGCGGAATAGAGACTGCGGGGCCGGCGGTTTGCCGGTTTTTCCGTAGAATACTGCAAAATCTTGGGATTTTCCATTGACAAGGGCACAAAAGCTCTGATATTCTATTCGGGCTGATTGAAACGATTTCCCGACCATTCCCCAACATTAAAAAGGAGAGAGATGCACACATGCTGGGAGAGATCATTGCGGATTTGAGCAACTGGATGTATACCTACCTGCTGGTGATTCTGCTGGTGGCCGCCGGACTGTTTTTCACCATTCGGAACCGGTTCCCGCAGCTGCGGCTGCTGCGGGAGGCCATCCGCGTGGTGGTGGAGCGGCCGGAGAAGGAGGGAAGCGTGTCCTCCTTCCAGGCGCTGATGGTGTCCACCGCCTCCCGGGTAGGTACGGGCAACATTATCGGCGTGTCCGTGGCCATCTGCATGGGCGGCTACGGCGCCGTGTTCTGGATGTGGCTCATCGCCCTGCTGGGCGGCGCCACGGCCTTTACCGAATCCACGCTGGCGCAGATTTACAAGCGCCGGAACCCGGAGACCGGCGAGAGTTACGGCGGCCCTGCCTATTATATTGAGGCGGCCCTCCACAGCCGTCCCCTGGCGGTGCTGTTTGCCCTGAGCCTCATCGCCACCTACGCCGGCGGCTTCAACATGCTCTGCTCCTACAACCTCCAGTCCACCTTCTCCGGATACAGCTTTTATTCCCCGGAGTGGACGCCCTGGATCATCGGCGGCATCGTGGCGCTGCTGACCGGGTACTGCGTCATGGGCGGCGGCAAGCGGATCATCGCCTTCGCCTCCACTCTGGTGCCCATCATGGGCGGACTGTACGTGCTGGTGGCCCTGGTGGTCATCGTCATGAACGTGGGGCTGATTCCCCAGGTGTTCGGACGGATCTTCTCCGAGGCGTTCGATTTCCAAGCCATCTTCGCCGGCTTCACCGGCTCTGCCGTGATGCAGGGCGTGAAGCGGGGCCTCTTTTCCAACGAGGCCGGCGTGGGCTCCGCCCCCAACGCTGCCGCCTCTGCCAATGTCAGCCATCCGGTGAAGCAGGGGCTGGTCCAGATGCTGTCTGTCTTCCTGGACACGCTGGTGATCTGCTCCGCCACCGCCTTCATGCTGCTGTGCTCCGGTGTGGAGCCCGCAGTGGAGCTGCAGGGCGCCCCCTATGTGCAGTCGGCCCTGGCCGCCTCCTTCGGCACCCTGGGTCCCGTTTTCATCACCGTGGCCATGGTGCTCTTTGCCTTCACAACTCTGATCGGAAACCTCTACTATGTGGACAATGCCCTGGCGTATCTGCTGGGGCACGTGCCCTCCAAGCGGTTCATGGTGGTGTTCCGCCTGATTGCCATGGGACTGATTTTCCTGGGCGCCGGCCTCACGCTGGATCTGGTGTGGAACCTGTCTGACGTGCTGATGGGCGTCATGGTGCTCATCAACATTCCGGTGATCGCGGTCCTCTCCCGTCCGGCGGCGGCAGCCCTGCGGAACTATACCGAGCAGCGCAGGGCCGGCAAGAACCCCGTGTTCCGGGCCGCGGACATCGACCTGAAGGAAATGACCGAATACTGGAACTGAAATAAAAACGGCAGGGCTTTGAAAGCGGACGCTTCGGCGTCCGCTTTTTTTGCATAGAATGGAATAGAAACAGAAAATTTACAAAAACTACTTGAAATAAAAAACGAAATCGCTTAATATAATATCGAAAACTATATTATATGATGCGGACGGCATGATGCCGGATTTCAAGAAGGAGAGACCATTCCATGCGCAAACTGTTTGCAAAGGCCCAGGACCCCATCAGCTGTGAAACCCATGCGCTCGGCGCGGTGGCCGCCCTGGGGGGCGGTCTGCTGTATCTGCTTCGGGGCGTCTGGACGGATGCGGCCATACCGGCGGTGGCGGCGGCCCTGTGCTTCTGTCTGTCTATGGCGGCACTGTATGCCGCCAGCGCCATCTATCACTACTATCCCGGCACTGCCGCCAGCGGCGGAGTGAAGCGGGTGCTGCGGAAAATGGACCACAGTATGATCTATGTGCTGATTGCCGGCAGCTACACGCCCTTCTGCGTGGTGCTGCTGCCCCAGCCCAGGGGAACACAATTCTGCCTGATCCTCTGGGGCGTGGCCCTGGCGGGGGTGCTGGCGAAGATGCTGTGGATCAACGCACCACGGATGCTGTCCACGGCAGTATATCTCATCATGGGATGGTCTGTGGTGTTTGTGGCAAAGGACTTCACCGCTCTGGGCCAGCCCTGCCTGACGCTGGTGGCTCTGGGCGGGATCTGCTACTCGGTGGGAGCGGTGTTATACGCAGTCAATAAGCCAAACATCGCTGCAGAGTGGACCTTCCACGAAC
>ENA-UOJK01001731-UOJK01001731.1-human-gut-metagenome-genome-assembly--contig:-C116-NODE-1731-length-13541-cov-6.972638_pt1 | contig 13541 bp, 15 predicted proteins | sample MGYA00242348_ERZ723895 | MGnify/ENA metagenome assembly ERZ723895
AATACCTTCCTGCTTCCACGTCAAATCCCGATATTTGGCGCTCTTGCTGTCGCTGTTCCAGAGGTCGTTCGTGCCCGCCGTCGTGTAGTTTTTGTCGCCACCCGGCGCTGTGCGGATGACCTTCTTGATGAGGTTGATGCAGTCCAGCTCGCTGTAAGGCGTTCCGATCAGCGCCCGCGCCGTGCGGATGGCCTCGCTTGTTTTAATCATTGGCTTTTCCTCCTTTAGGTTGTAGTCATAGACGCAACCGCGTCCTCAAGATTTTTGATCACGATGTTTACGTCTCTTTGATAGTCCAGTTTCAACCCCGCGCCGTCTGCGGCTTGCACCACGGTGTCGGGCGCGTAAGCGGTGAGGGCTTTGTCAGCCCATGTTCAGCGCTTCGCGGATGGCTTCCAGGTCGTCGGTCGTCAGTGCGGGATAATCCGCCGCGATATCGGCAAAATCCTCGCCGTTGGCAATGCGGATTCTAAAGGCACGGGTCATAATGCGCAGCTTCAAAGCGTTCAAAGTTTTCATCTTTTTATCCTCCAATCAAATCAGCCATCATCAAAATCAGATCGTCGTTTGCGGATTCCAGCGCGTCCGTGCGCTGCTCCACGTTGTTCACGCGCTCCTCAGTCGTCAGCGGCGGCGCGGGCAATGCGTCAAAGTCCGCGTCCATCTCGGCCTGTGTCCGCTGCGCAACCAGCCCGTCCACGAGCTTGTAGCGGTACACGCCGCGCTCATCCGTGAGCGGCTTGAGCAGATAGTTGTTCTGCGCGTGCCGGTATCGGTCGCCCTCGCCCTCATCGATAGCCGTCCAGCCGTCGCCGCTCACAAACGCGTCGCTGTTGATCGCCGTCACGCGCCCCGCGTCGTCGGTCTGCACCAGCACTTTGCAGCTCTCTGTGTCCATGTCACCCCTCCTTTACAGGTCGGCAGAAATGTCAATATCTCCTTGCGGCGATATCGTACCCGTCAAAATACCTGTTTCAGTGATTGCACATTTAATAATTGCTCTGTTGACGTTTGCGCTGTGCGCTGTTGCAGTTGCGGTTGTCGTTCCTTGCTTATTGCCAAGAGTGTAATAAAATTTCCCTGATGGTACAAGTGACGGCTTAATGCGCATTGTTTGCAATGGAATCATGCAATAAGATACACCGTTTGCACAATAACCCGCGAACGTTTCGTTCGTCGCCGTTATCCTCCGATAATATCGCAAACATTCGGCCAGTTCCGCCGCGTATCCCTTCGGCACATACGGCGGCAGGGTCTCCGTCGTGTATTCGCCCTCGTAGATCGCCGCCCAACGGACGACCGCCGCCGTGCCGGTGCTGCCTGTGTCCGGCGAAATGTACACGTTCACCACTTCGTCCCCGGTCAGGCCATCCGGCTTTGTCAGCTTCAGCACCAGCGTGCGCTCCGCCGCGTCGCCCTGAAAATACGCCGTGCCAAAATTCGTCGTGCCGCTGCCGATGTAGACAAACAGTCGGCACGCCACCGGGAAAACGCCGCGTACCGCAAACGTCATCACGTCGGCAAACCGTTTCGCCTCGATCCGCTGCTGAATGCCCGCTGTCCAGCTCGTTTTGTCCGACACGATTTTCAGCCCGTCCGCCGCCTGTGAAACCGTCGCGCCGCTCGTCCGCATCCAGCGATCCACAGCATACCCGGTCGCGCCGTGCGCCCCGTTCACGCCCGCCTGCGCAATCGGGTGGGCAAAGTCGCTGTTGTCCAGCAGGTTGTACATATGTACATTCTTATCCAGTGCGCCCAAATCCGCTGCTGTCAGCGTCACTTTGCCCGCACCGTCTGGTGCTTTCCCGTTAATCGTCAGCCCACCGAGACTGCCCGTATCGCCGCGCGGAATCGTAAATTCCACCATCGGGTTTTCCGCTGTGCCGCTCTGCTCCACCCTCGCATCCGTTCCCGGTTCGCCCGTCACGACGCTCAGCTTGATCTTGGGCGTTGCCCCGGTATCGCCCTTCCTCCCCTGCGGAATGCCCAGTTCCAGCTCGTAGTGATCCCCCGCTTTGACCAGATTCGCCGTCGGCGTTTCGTCTGCGCTCAAACTCGCAGCGGTCGCTGTCATACCGTCGATTCGGTCAGCGGCCAGTTGCGCAGTTGTCGCTGCCCTTCCGGCCAACGTCGCAGCATTCTGTGCCGTCCTCGCCTGCGTATTGGCTGCTTTGGCCGCCACGTCCGCCGCGCTCGCAGCGGAAATGGCCTTTCCGGCAGCCGTGTTCGCCGCGCCTGCCGCCACCTTGCAAGCGTCAAACTGCGCCAAAAGCTCGGCAAGCGACGGAATCACATTCCCCTCGTCGATAATCGTGTCCGTGCTGTCCTCCATCACCCGCATCACGCAGCCATAAAGCGGGATTTGCGTTTGCCCGTCCTTATCCATCAGCGACAGGATAATCGACACGTCGCCCCGCTCTGCGTAACCGATCTTCGGCAGCGTCACAGATACTACGTTGGCCTGCACCCTGCCCACCTGCTTTTGCAGGCTTGCGCGTCCCGGCAGGATCATGCTCAGCCACGGCTGCATCCCGGTCAGATCGGCGGGCTTGTCGCCGTCCAGAACCACGATCACAAAATCGTGCGCCTGACGGCTCGAAAGCGTCGCCAGCGCCCTCAGCCGTTCCACCGGCGGCGAATCCTCCTGCAGATCGACCGCGCGGCGAATTTTCCATCCGTCCATGTTTTCCTCCTAATACTGTCTGCCGGTCTGACAGGAAATGAAAACCTGCGCGCTCCAGCTTGCGCGAATATGCGCCAGCCCCTGCTCATTGCCGCTTTTCCCCTTAGGCCGAACCGCAAATGTATGAAATGTTCCGCGTCTGATTTTTCCGTCGCCGTCTGCCGAAAGATACGGCGCAATGTCGCCTACGCCGCCTGTAAAAGCATCCGTCGGCAGTTCCTTCCCGTCCACTTCGACGATGTATTCTTCCGCTGTCGGGCCGGAATACATACCGTATTCAATCCCATGTACGTGTTCGGGCACATTCACCTCATGCGTATGCGCCGGAATGTTTACGCTGTGCCGATGTTCCGGCAGATTGAGCGTCTGAGATGGAACCAGCAGGCTGATATTCATCTGGTGATAGTGCGAAAATTCATGCCGATGAATCATGCCGTGCCGGTGGCCGCCGAGACCGTGCGTGTGACTGTCAAAGCTGTGCCAGTGACCCATGCCGTGGCTGTGCGCGCCGGTGCTGGTCGTGCTGCCCGCGCCGTTGTAGCTTGTATACCCCGTCTTGCCGACGGAAACGCCGTCAAAAGTGTGCCGGTGTGTGTTGTTAGAGCCGTGAGAATGCTTCCCTGCTTCGTCCGTCGAGGTCATCGCGCCGCCTTCGTTTCGACTGACGCCGGTGTTGCCGCCGCCCCCGGAGCCGGTCGAGCCGCTCGCACCGTCCGTCTCCGACATGTTGTCGCCGCCGGACGTTTTCGCAAAGCCAGTATGCGCGTCGACTGCCCCATCTTGCATGGGCGAACCCGTCATCTTCACCTCGGATACCGTGCGCTTCTCGACAGTCAGCGTCGCTCCGCCGCCCGCCTCGCTGGTCTGTGCGCCGCCTCCGCTGGCCCGCGTCGTCGTTACCGTTCCGCCGCCGCCCTTCGCGCCCTTGCTGTCCGCACGAAAAGCGGACAGCGTGACCTTCAGCATGATGGCGTTGATATGCACCATATCGTCCGGAATGTAGATATCCCCCTCGGCGGGCGTGTCCTTGTCGGCGTTCTGCTCGATGCCGCCGGAGTAGAACGTCGTGCTGCCCTGCCCGTAGAGCTGCTCGATGCGCGAGGTTCTTTGAAGCTGAGCGATGACAGAAGCCACGTCCGCGCTGCGGTTGGCGATGGTCAGCTTCGCGTTCCACGGCTCCGTGATGGGCTTGGGATAGTGGATCTCCCTCACCCGCGCCCGAATCGTCAGCCCGTAGTCGCGATAGATAATCCGCGCCATGCGTCCTGTATAGAAAGCATCCAGCGGTTCTCCCGTAAGGATAGATATATCTTTACAGGTCACTCCGTAACTAACGTGGGGATTGCAGCACAGCTCAAGCGCCGCGCGTCCCTGCGCCAGCAGCGTCGCCGCGTCGGTGATGGTCGTATCCACATATGGCTTGCTGACCACGCCCCAGAGTGCCTGCGTCGGGCTGTCGATGTATGCCGTGCCGCCGTTGACGCTCTTGATGTTCAGCTGGTTCACGCCCTCGCCATAGCCCAGCGGATAAAGGCGCGTCGCAAAGTCCGTGTCGAGGACCTCCTCGCTGATCTCCTCCATGTTTCGGCTGTACCGCAGCTCCGTCGCGTCGGTATCGTCCGCCCGCACGACGTTCAACGTCCACGGGTAGCTCGTTGTGTCCGTCGTCATCAGTGCATCTGGGATCGGCTCAATCAGCTTGAGCAGCGCCGAAAGCAGTCCTTCGCTCGCAAAGCTGTACTCGTAGAGCGTCGCAAAGTCGCAGCGCCCCAGCTTCCAGCGCGCTGTCTGCTGGCACGCCAGCACCTGCCGGATACAGCTTTCCAATGGCTGCCCGTTGCCGCCGATCTGCATGTAGGTCGGCGTGATATCGTCCGAAAGCGTGCAAAGCACCTGATCGCATTTGAGCTTCTTCGTGCCTGCCCTGCTGTATACGCCCTTGGGAATCTCCGTCACGCGGAACAGGTCAATTCGTTTGCCTGCCGCGTCGAAGATTTCCACGAACTGACGATAGCCGAACGAGCCGATATCTTTCGTCGGCACGGTCACGGTCACGCAGGAAAGCGGTGTGTCCTTGAGCTTCAGGTCGGTGATCTCCGCCGTCCGCAGTTCGCCCGTGCGTCTCAGATTCAGGTCATAGATTCTTGGGTATCTCATAGGTATCTGCCCCTTGCCGTCAGCTCGACGCTGCACGCCTTTTCCGTCTTGACTGTTACCGCGTTCTTCCCCGGCGACAGCAGCAGGTCGTCGTCGCTGTCCGTCGTCCGCATCGCCATCGCCGAGCGCGTGCCGCCGTCCACGCCCTCAATTTCAAGCAGCAGGATATCCTCCTGCGCATACCGCGCGACCAGCGTTTCGCCCGCCGTCATCCCCAGCCCCGTGAAGTCAAACCGGCAGGTCGGCGTTTCCACCGTCGCCGTGTTCATCGTGCCGGATGCACATCTGACACGGAACGCGAGCATGGTTTCGGCGTTCCCTTGAACGCCGAGCGCCGCGCTTTTTGCCGCGTTGGCGCTCGTCTGAACCGTCACGCCGTCCTCGCTGACGGCGTAGGCGAACGGCTGGCAGGTGAACGCGATTGCCGCCTCACCGCTTGCCCAGTCGTCGTCCATCAGCGCCGCTTCGTCGCTGACCTCCGCGATGAAATACCGATCCGGCAGTGCGTCCAGAATCAGCTTGCCGCGCCCGTCCGTCCCGCAGAGCCACGCCGTCACATCGCTCGCGCGCCGGAGCAGCTCGTCGGTCGGGATGGGCGTATCGTCGCCCGATGTATTCAGAAAATAGAGTTTGCCCTTGAGCCGCTTGGGGCTGAACGTCCGCCCCTTCCAGCGCAGCGTGCCGTGCCGCCCGCCGACGCTTGTCTGCGGGATGCTCTGCACCGGAATGAACGGATAGGCGGACGGCAGAAACGTCACATCAAAATCGTCGCAGTGTTTCCCGTTGAAGGAAAACAGCGGACTTTCTCCCTGTGCAATCACAGTCCCCTCAGCTCCTCTCTGACCCGTTCGCCCAGCTCGGAAATGATCTCCTGCTTCTCCTGCTCGTTCCTCACGTGCCAGTCGCCCGTCACGTTGATGGTCACCGTCACAGTTCGTCCGCCGCCTCCGCCCGGATTCCACGGCGCATCCGGCCAGCCGGTATCCACGCCGGAAAGCGCGCCCGTCATGGTATCCACCATGCTCGCGCGCACTTCTTCCAGCGGACCCAGCGCGTCGTCCTCGCGGCTGAGTACGCCCTCTCCGATGCCTCCCGGAATCCACGCGCCGACCTCATCGGCAAACACGCCGGAGGGCGAATGGATGCGCAGCGCGTTCTTCGTCCGGCTGACCGCCGTGCGCGCCATCTGCACCATCTGGCTGTACAGCTCGCCCGACGTGCTTCGCACGCCCGCAGTGATGCCGCGCACCATGTTCACGCCGATGTCATAGCCTTGGGTATGCGACAACGCCGCGCCCGCCTTGGCGGCTGCATCGCCCGCCGTCGTCTGCATCTGCACGTTCAGGATGGGACCTGCCACGGCGACCGCCGAGCAGATGCCGCCCATGAAGCTGTTCGCGATGGTCTTGCCCGCGTCCGCCGTCAGGGTATCGGTCGCTGTCGTCACCGCATTATCGCCGAGTGTCTGCACGCCCAGCGTCAGAATCGGGTTTTGATTGGCGATTCCCGTCACCATGCCGCCGACCCACGTTTCCGTAATGGTCGTGCCGCTCTCCGCCGTCAGCGTCTGCGCTGCTGCCGTCATCGCCGAGCTTGCCGCATTGGTCGCCGCCGTCGTGACCGCTGCGCTGCCCTCAGTGATGCCGGTTTCCATGCCGGTCGTCAGATTGCCGCCGCTGTTCTTGGCGTCGCCCTTCGCCTTTTCCTCGTCGCCGCCGCCAAACCAGCCGGTGATGGTATCCCAGATGCCTCTTCCGAGCTTCGCCAGTCCGTCTATCGCGCCGCTGATGCCACTGGAGATCGTGCTGCCGACGCCGCCCCAGTCAATGCCGGAGATTGCCGTTTTTGCAGCTTCAAAGCCGGAGGACAGCCACGCGCCCGCCGTATCCAGAACGGTTTCAACGCCGCCCTTGATGGCGGTTCCGACCTCGTTCCACGGAATCTCTGCTACATAGGTCTTGGCTGCATCGAATCCGGCTGACAGCCAACTGCCCGCCGTATCCAGCACGGTTCCAACGCCCGTCTGGATGGCTGTTCCGACTTCGCCCCATGGCAGCCCCTCGGCGGCGCTCTTGCCGAATCCGAACAGGCTCGAAAGCCAGCTGCCCGCCGCGTCGATCACGCCGGTCACGCCGTTCCAAATCGCCGTGCCGATGGCGCTCCAGTCCACATTGGCAATCGCCGAATCCTTACCCAGCCCGAACAGCCCGGACAGGAAACTGCCCGCCATATCCAGCACGCTGGTCACGCCGTTCCATATCGCCGTGCCGATATCCGCCCAGCTGATTTCGCCCGCCGCCGTCTTGCCCGCTTCAAACAGGCTTTTCAGCCAGCCGCCTGCGGTATCCAGAATCGTCTGGATGCCGTCGTGGATGGATGTACCCAGCTCGAACCAGTTCACGCCCTTCGCCGCCGTCAAGCCTGCCGTGAAGATGTTCTTGAGCCATTCGCCCGCCGCGTCGAGCGCGCCCGTTACGCCGGAAAGGATCGACGTTCCCAGCGCCGTCCAGTCATAGCCGGAAATGACCGCCGCCGCGTTGTCCCAGCTCTGTTTCAGCCCTTCTCCGTCGAACAGCGACCCGAAGAACGTACCGACCGCATCCGTGACCGTGGTCAGTACGTCACCCACTGTCGAAATGGCAGTTTTGATGCCTTCAATCGCGCCGAGTACCTTGCCCGCCGCTTCCTCGCCAAAGGCAGCCGTCAGCCCCGCAGAGAACGCCGCCGTGAATCCTGCGCCGCTTTCCAACGCCGCGCCGAACGCCGTCACGCCGTCGCCCAGCTTGGCGACCATGCCCTGCAAAGCGTCGCTGTGCGTATACGCCAGCACAGCCGCCGCACCCAGCCCGACCACGAGCGGGTTCACGCCGGAGAGCAGCGTCAGAACCTTGCCGCCGTTCAGCAGCAGAGGACCCGCCGCAGCCGCCATCGCGCCGATGCGGAAAATGGTATTCTTCGTGCCGTCGTCCAGCGCGTTGAACTTGCCGATCATATCGGTAATGCCTTGCACCACGCCGCGCGCGGCAGGCATCAGCCAGTCGGACAGCGCAATCGCCATGTCCTGCGCGCCGCTTTCAAGAATCGCCAGATCGCCCTTGAGGTTGTCGCCCATCGTGGCAGCCATATCTTCTGCCGCGCCTCCGCAGGCATACATGCCCTCGGTCATCGCGTCCAGCGCGTCGGGTCCCTGCTTGAGCGTCGCCAGAATACCCTTGAGTGACTCGTCGCCGAAGATTGCGCCCAGTGCCGCGTCGCGCTGGCTGGCGGTCATGCTGCTGGTCGCCTTGTCGATATCGCGGATGATAGCGGCATACGAGCGATAGCTTCCGTCTGCGTTGGTCAGCGCGACTTTGGTTTTGCCGATAGCGATTGCGCCGTTCTTGGCGTTGTTCTTCATGTCGCGCAGCATCGCGCTCAGCGTCGTACCACCCTGACTGCCCTTGATGCCCGCGTTCGCCAGCACGCCCATCGCTGCTGCGGTATCCTGCAAGGTCATGCCGAAAGCGTCCGCAGTCGGCGCGGCGTACTTCATCGCCTCGCCCAGCGCCTCGACCGTCGTGTTGCTGTTCGCCTGCGCATAGGCAAAAACATCGGCAGCCTCGCCCGCACGCTCCGCCGCCATGCCGAACGGAGTCATCGTATCGGTCACGATATCCGAGGCTTTCGCCAGATCCATGTTGGCGGCAGCCGCCAGATTCAATACGCCCGGAATACCAGCAATGACCTGCGCATCGTCCCAGCCCGCCAGCGCCATGTAGCCCATCGCGTCGGCAGCTTCGCTGGCGCTGAACTTGGTCGTCGCGCCCATCTCGCGCGCCGTATCTCGCAGCGCGTCCATCTGTGCCTGCGACAGATTCAGCGACGACATCAAGCCGTAGACGTTCGACATGCTCGCGTCAAATTGCATGCCTGTTTGAATCGCCGCGCCTGCCGCCGTCATCAATGGCGCAGTAACGCCCAGCGTCAGCGCTCTCCCTGCCGTTTCAGCCGCCGCGCCGATGGAACCCAGCGCGCCCGCCACACCGCCGGAGGCGAAGCCGGAGAGCTGCTCGCCCGCCATGTCGATGGCGCTGTTGAAGCTGGACATGTCCAAATCCATGTACGCCATGATCGTACCCGCGCTGATACTCGTGCCCATTCGGCTCACCTCCTTTGCAGCCTGAATCCGCTTTTTGGCAATCAAAAAAGGTCTTTGGAAATGACCGTCTCGCTTCGGTCATCTCCAAAAACCTTGGAAAGAAAAAGCTGACGGAGCACCCGCTCCGTCAGTGTGTCAGCCCATCAGCCGACGAATCATCTCCGCCGCCTCGGCGTTGGTCGTTGTGTTCTGCCTGCCTTTCCGCTTTTCCAGCCGCGCCGGTCTGCCAAAGTCCGGCTCGCGCTTCTCCCGCGCCTGCTGAATCATGAACAGGCAGGTTTCGTCAAGGCAGAACGCCGCGTACTCGTCCTCAATGCCCATCAGGCTGCTGGGGCGCTGCTTGTACGTCGTCGCCAGATGGATCAGGCTGACGATTTGCGGGCTGAGAACGAAAGGCTTCCAGCACTTTCGCGCCCTTGATGGCGTACAGATAAATTTGATCCGCCTGTTCTTCGGTCAGGTCAAGTCCTGCCGCTTTCAGCTGCTCCATCGTCGGCTCGGCGAGCGCTTCTTCGACGACAAGACGCATAACCTTCGCCGTTTCCTCAAAGGTCGCGTTCGCGCGGCTCTTGCCGCTGCCTTCGTAGAGCTTCTGCGCCGCCGCGAGCAGCGGATTGGGAATCTTGCCCGCGCGGATCATGCCCGTCAGACTGGCGCGCTTGAGCCTTGCCACAAGCGGCTGCTCCTCCGTCCAGCCCGGCAGCGTGACGATCTCGCCGTTCGCCGCCTTTTCCAGCGCGGCAAGGTTGGTGATGTGCGTGTCCTTTTTTGTGGATGCCATACTGTGAAAACCTCCTTTTGTTGGTTAGCCCCATTATAGGGCTTTATTCGCTTGCTGTCCTTTGACGCAGTTCTTAGGTCGGCAGTTCGTCCAGCGGCGTGATGGCAATGGGCGATTCGCCGATCTTCGGTCTGCTTTTGAGCTTATACTCCGGCGCGAAGAAATCGCCGTCCTTGATTTCGATATCGGCGGGCGTTCCCTTGCAGTGCTTGCAGGTGAATTTCAGGTAGCCCGTCGTTTCGCCGTCTCCGTCTTTCTCCTCGGTGTAGATGTTGACCGTGAAGGGCGTGCGATTCACCACCTCGCCCATCTTCGGACCTGTGTATCCTTCAAACTTGCCCTCCGCGCCGATCGTACTCACGCCGCCGTCCACCAGCGCAAACACGGGCGGACTCATGACCATATCCTTCATGGTCAGGTCATAGCCCTTCGTCAGGTCCTCCGTCTTGAGCTGCGCCAGCAGTCGGTTCAGCTTGCGCAGCTCTTTTTCTTCGCCCTCCGAGACAAAGGCTTCCAGCTTCATCTCGTTGGCGGTATCGACCACATAGGTCTTGGGCGTGGTTTCCTCCGTCACCAGCTCCACGCGGGCGACATTTGCCAGCGGAATCTGCACAATTTTCTCGTTTGCCATACTTCCTCCTAGCGGTCTGAGACCGCGTTCACTTCCGCCGCAGCTTACTAACTCAAAAAGTTTTGCGCACGCGGGCAGACTTTGTACGATTTCCTACGATAAAATCGCGCGCAGCGCCTGATATTCAAGCGTCTGGCTGCGTGCGTCAAAATCTTCTTCCAGCATCTCGATGCCCTCGTTGCCTGTCGGTCGAAGCTGACTTTTCAGCCCGCGCATGATCCGCCTGACCTCCGCCACGAAAGCGGGCAGGTCGCCGCCCACGCGCGGCACAAAGCAATAGAGCGTCACCGTCCGATAACCGATTCCCGCCGCGCCGGACATACCGCGCGCGTATGCGCCGCCTCCTCGAACGACCACATACGGCGCGCGGCACTTGCCGGTCGCCACGCCGGGCTTATAGGTCAAAATACCGGATGCAGTTAAATGTTCCATCGTCCGCTGGCATGCATCCATCTATCTGACCACCTTCCGCGAGTCGTCCATGATTTTCTGCACGTTCGCCTGCACGGTCGCCCAGAGAATCGCGAACCTGCCTTCATGCCCCAGCTCCAGATACGCGCTGTATTCCATGTTGCCGGATATGCCCATGCGCAGCTTTTTGCCCTGCCAGCCGGAGTATCCGGTGATGGTCTGGCGCGCAAGCCCCGTCCTGTCTGTCCATCCGGCGTTGCGCTTGGCTTCTCCCTCCATGCGCGCCGCCGCGTTCTGCCCGACCTTCTCAGCGGCGAACATACTGCGCTGCTTGATGGCAGACATATTCGTGAGAAAATCCTTCGCGTCAATTTTCAATCCCATCCGGCTCGCCCTCTTTCAGCACCACGTCGCAGAGGATGCCCATCTGCACGTCGGCATGCAGCACCGCATACCACCTGCCCGCGATGTTCAGCCCGTCGCCCTCCTGCAAGCTCCGCGCCGTATCGCCGAGGGCGCAGCACAACCTCGGCGCGTCCATCCGGGCGATTACACCGGGAATATCCACCAGCACATTGGCGGTCTGTCCGCGCTCATAGCGCACGCCGTACACGCAGCCGATCTTCTGCGCGCCGCCTATCAGCACGCCGTTCGCGTCCCGCTGCACGCGCCAAACCGGCACGCAGACCGCGCCATACGCCGCCAGCGCGCGCCGGAACGTCGCTTCCGCCTGCCGCATTGCAAAGCCGCTCATCATGTGCCGTCCGCCCTTCCTGCCGGTTTCGTTCGGTTCGGGCGCACGCTCCGCGCTCTGCCCAGCCAGTAGGCGCGCTGATCCGGCAGCTCCGTGCCGCCCGACAGCCGCACCGCCGAGTTTTCCGCCTTGCGGATCAGCACGTCATACGCCGCGCGGCGCACGTCGCCATCGTGCAGCTCCAGCAGCATCGCAAGCTGCGAGTCCGTATACATCCGGGCGGATGCGGGCGGCGACATACAGCCGCAGCCCGTTTCCGTGTTCTCTCCCGGCACGTCAAGCTCCTCTGTCATCAGCTTGAGCCGTTCAAGGTCAGTCATTGCCCGCCACCGTCCTGCACGGAAGCCCGACGCAGGCAGCCCGCTTGCAGGCTTCCAGCAAGAACGCTTTCACGTCCGCCTGCACGCTCTCGTCGTTTTCGGCGACATAACCCGCGTCCAGCACGTCAAGGTTCAGGCTGAGCGACGTGGTGCTGTACGTCGCGTGCAGCATCACCTTCTGGTTATTCGCCGCGTCGCGGATATCCGCGTTCAGGCTGAAACTTTCCCTCGTCGTCAGCATCGTTTAACCCTCCCCGTCCAGTGTCGTATCCTTCGCCGCAAGGCTCACGCGGAAGCCGTCAAGCTTATTCTTCGGAATCCAAAGTTCATGGAACTTGCGATAGTCAAGATGCCACGCGCGCGCCTTCTGCCACGTTTCCGGGTCGAACAGGCGCATCTTATCGGTCTTGGAAACCGCAATCGGCGCGGAACGCGGGCAGATAATCCAGTTGATTGCCTGCGCGCCCTCCGCCTTGGCATAGCCGCCCTTGTCCGCCTTGTTGATGGTGATGCGGCTGTTCATGCGTGCGGTCGGCGCGGGCAGGATCGGTACATCGTCGATCACCTTCACGCGGGTTTCGATCTCGCCGCGCTTGAAGTTGGTCACGTCGAGCTTCTTGGAGATCTCCGTGCTCGTGGAAAGCATCGTGGCAATCGTGCTGGAAAGAATCACAACCAGCGGAACGTCGCTGCCCACTGCGTCGCGCACGCCGCCGATATCGTTCTGCAATTCCTTGTAGACCGAATTAGCCGCCGCTGTATATGTGCTTCGACGATCCTTGCCGACCAGCTTCGCAATCTTGCTCAGGCGGTAGCTGTCCACCTCCGGCACGACCCGCGTGCGCTGGAACTCGCCCGCCAGCAGGCTCATCAGGTCGAGAACGCCGCTTTCGTCCACTTCCATTTCATCCACGGTAAAGCCGGTGCCTCGGTCCTGCGTCAGCCTCTCGGTCTGATAGACCAGTGTCACGTCGCCCTCCGCGAAGCCGAGCTGTCGGTCGTAGTCCTTGAGCCCATCCATAGCAATAGACGGAATCTTGATTTCATCGCCGCCGCTGTACTTAACGGGACCGGCGTTCGCTTCCATGAAGCCGGTCACAGCGCCCTGAACCATCGCCTTGTCCAGCATTTTCTGAATCAGGTCAACCTTTTCAATGTTGTTCGCCATCTTCTTTTCCTCTCTTTCCTGCTCTTAATAAGCACCCATGATGTTCTCCCGAATCTTTGCGTCGAGCGCGTCCTCTGCATTGCCGCTTCTGCGGGCAAAATTGCCCGTGCTGCCCGTACCCGCGCCGCCGCACAGCTCCGGCACAGCTTCCAGTACCTTGGCGACCGCCGCGTCAAGCTTGTCCTGCGCATCCGCTGCGTCGAGATCGATGCCCTCCGTATCGCACATGCGCAGCACATACGGGATTCGTTCCTTCGGCACGCCTGCCAGTGCCGCAGCCGTTCGCAATTCCGCCTGCATCGCGCGCGCGTTCGCTGTCACAACGCGCGCAGCGAGGTCATCCGTCTTGTTGTCGTCCTTCTTGGGTTCATCCTTCGGGACAGGCTGCTCCTTGCCAGCGGGTGCAGCCGTCTGCGCTGCTTTCGCCGCAGCGTCCCCGGTCTGCTCGGTCGTTTCAGGCTGCTGGTCATCATGCTGCTCCTGCTCGTTTTCAGCGTC
>ENA-UOJK01001773-UOJK01001773.1-human-gut-metagenome-genome-assembly--contig:-C116-NODE-1773-length-13253-cov-5.292923_pt1 | contig 13253 bp, 9 predicted proteins | sample MGYA00242348_ERZ723895 | MGnify/ENA metagenome assembly ERZ723895
CGCAGAGCTGCCCATTCAGCTCCAGACCTTTCAGCAGGCCGCTCTGCGCTGCCCATGCCGTGGCCTCCTTCGCATAATCAGAGACAGAAGCGGCGTCCGCAAAGACGTCCAGTGCTGCGGGGTTGGAAGTGACCTCGCCAAACTGCTGCGCATAGCGGTACAGCATGGTCACAAGCTCTTCGCGCGTAATGGCACGGTCCGGGGCAAACTCCGTATCGGAGATGCCGTTGACGACCTTGTTCTCGCGTGCCCACACCACAGCCTCAGCATACCATGCGTCGGCCGCAACATCGGCAAACTGTGAGCTGCCGGTCACGGCCGGAGAACCGGCCATGCGGTGCAGGACCATCGGGAGCATGGCGCGCGTTGCTGCAGCATTCGGAGAGAACTCCGTTTCAGACGTTCCGAGGAACAGACCGTCCTGTGCGGCCGCCTGCACGGAATAGTAATACCAGTCCTGCTTCGCCACATCCTCAAAGCGGCTGTCCTCCTGTACGGTCAGGGAGCCGTCAGCGTTGCGGCTGAACTGAGAGAGGAAACGCCACATGATCTCGGCGGAGGCAGGCAGAACATTATGGGAGACGTTGTAGATATCCACAAGCTTCGTGTAGACAACGCCATCCTCTTTACTTGCAAGGAAGTGTTCATTCAGCACAGCACGCTCATCAGCCAGACGGATGCTGTTGTCCAAATCAAATTCCGCGCCCCAAAGGCCGCCAAGCTCCGTGTTGTAGGCGTATTCAAAGCCGTTGACGGTGCCAAGGTTGGACAGGACCTGCGCGGCGATCTCAGTGTCGCGTGGGAAGATCTTATAAAAATCATTCTGACCGAGCAGCATGTAGGACGGCATGGTGTATTCCGGGGTCGATGCATTGAAGTGCGAGAAGACCGGCTCGTACAGGCCGATGGCCGCGATTTTATCGGAATAGGAGCAGGCAAGATCATACGACAAGCGCGCACCCTTGGAGAAGCCGGTCGCATAGACGCGGGAAGGATCGATGGCGTAACGCTCCTCAAGCATATCCAGCAGGTCTGCGACGGCATTTGCGTCGTTTTCCGTGTTGTAAAGGCCGTTGACGGAGACAACAAGGAAGCCCTCTTTTGCCGCTAGAACAGGCCAGGTCGTATTCTGCGCGATGGCCTGCGGATGCATGCCGCTGCCGTGGAGCACGAAGACGAGCGGATACTTTTCCGTCTTGCTGCTGCGGTCGACGGTTTCCGGCGTGTACAAATAGTATTCCAGCTCGCCGACAACGACGTACTTTGTTTCGAACGTCTCAACTGTTTCAGAGACACCGATCTCGTCCCAGTAATAATACGGCGTGCGGAACGCGACCTTATTGTTCACAAACATGACGCTCGTGTGGCGGACGGACTCCCAGCCCTCGGAGACGAGCTGCGCCGTGAAGCCGTTTTCGGCATAGACATAGCCAGCGCCGAAGATATCGCACCACGAGTACCATTCTGGCATGTAGTAGGTCGCACCGTCCGTGTCCAGATACTGCTTGGCGAACGCAGCGGCAGAGCCTTCTGCAAAGATGTAGTGGCGGAAGCGGCCGGTATGGAATTTGCCCTCTTCGCTGATGCCATGGGAGTAATCCGTGCCGTAGAAGTAGTTGTCACTGGCGTTGCCTGCGAGCGTCTGCATCATGGCGTAGTCGGCCTCGGTCCACTCGGAACCGTTCGACGGGCTGACGAACAGAACGGTGCAGCTCTCCTCATCGGCAATCGCGCGGAAGCCGAACGTGTTGAGTGCGGCGTTTGCGCTTTCCACCGTGAAGCCCTTATCCGCAAGGACATACAGAAGCGGGGTGTTATTGCCGCGGAAGTTGAAGTTGGCGGGCGTGTAGCGATAGAACGTGTATGCCAGCTCGCCGGATGTGACGGTCTGCTCCACCACGGCGGCAGGCATGTCAGCTGCAAAGCTGACCCCGGAGAACAGGGCGCACAGCATTACACAGGCCAACACGGCAGACAAAAGCTTTGGGATTCGTTTCATGTGTGGTCTTCCTTTCTGTTTTCTTTTGTGCGTTTTGCGCAAAATAATTGTGCCAAACGATGCTGAAATTGTCAATGCGCCAGATGCAACTGGCCAATATCCTGCGCAACTGGCCGCACGATGCGGCGGGAAAACATGCATTGATTTCCGAAAAGTGATGTGCTATACTATTTAATATAGATATCAAACCAGAGGAGGGCCTCCCGAATGGAGCGTATCACAAGCAGTCACAATCCGCTCGTGCAGCACATGCGGAAGCTGCAGACCTCGCGCGCCTATCGCGAGAGCTGCGGCGAATTTGTGGCGGACGGCTGGAAGCTTCTGGAGGAGGCACTCAAGTGGTATCCCGAGGTGACGGCCGTTTTGACGAGCGAGCCGGAGCGCTGCCCGGCACTCCCATCGTCGGCACGTCTGGTCGAGGTCCCTGCGTCATTGATGCAGAGCGTTTCGAGTATGCGCACGCCGCAGGGCGTTTTATTCTCCCTGCGCCTGCCGCAGGAGGGCGCGCTCCGAGTGCAGCCCGGCATGCTCCTGCTCGACCGTATCCAGGACCCCGGAAACCTCGGCACGATCCTGCGCACGGCCGATGCCTTCGACCTGCCGGTCCTGCTGACGAACGGCTGCGCCGATCCGTTTTCCGAAAAGACGGTGCGCGCCTCCATGGGCGCGGTGTTCCGCCGTCCGCCGCAGAGCGCACCGATGGAGGACGTCCTCCGTGTCTGCCATGCCGCCGGGATCCCCATTGCGGCGACGGCGCTGTCCGACAAGGCATGCGACCTGCGCGAGGTCGATCTGAAGCGCCATCTTGTCGTCATCGGCAGCGAGGGGCAGGGCATTTGCCCGGAGCTGCTCGCCGCCTCGGACCGGCAGATCATCATTCCCATGCAGCCGCGCTGCGAGTCGCTCAATGCGGCCGTCGCGGCGGCGATCGTGCTGTGGCAGATGCGGCCGTAGCGCGGGAGAACACGGAAGGAGGGCGCGCAGATGCAGAAGCACTGGGTTTGGCTGGCAACGCGAAGCGGCATCGGGGTCCGGGGCCGCGCGGAGCTGCTGCGCCGGTTCGGCACGGAAGAGCGCATTTATGCCATGGACCGGGCCGCGCTGCAGGCGGAGGAAGGCCTGCGGCGGAGCTGGCTCGAGCCGCTGCTCGACAAAACGCTGGACGGCGCGGAGCGCATTCTGGCGCAGTGTGACCGTTTTGACATCCGCCTTCTGACCTATGCGGAGCCTGCCTATCCCGAGCGGCTGCGCAACATTGCAGACCCGCCCGCGCTTTTGTATTATCAGGGTCGTCTGCCGGATTTTGACCACGAGGCCGCGATCGCCGTTGTCGGCTCACGCCGGTGCAGCGCCTACGGCCTGCTGCACGCAAAGCAGTTCTCCCGCCTGATCGCCGCAAGCGGCGGGCTTGTGATGTCCGGCGGTGCACGCGGCATCGATACCATGGCGCTGCAGAGCGCGATGGACCTGCCGGAGCCGGTCGTTTGTGTGCTGGCCTGCGGGCTCGACATCGCCTATCCGCCGGAAAACGGCCAGCTGTTTGCGCAGATCGCGTCGAGAGGCTGCCTCCTGAGCGAATACCCGCCGGGGACGAGCCCGATGCGCGGCAATTTCCCGGTGCGCAACCGTATTCTGAGCGGCCTTTCCGTTGGCGTTCTCGTGGTCGAGGCCTCGGCGCAGAGCGGTGCGCTCATCACGGCGCGGCTGGCGCTGGAGCAGGGCAGGGACGTATTTGCCATTCCAGGCAATCTCGGCGTCGCCTCGTGCGAGGGGACGAATCGCCTGCTGCGCGAGGGTGCGCTCATGCCCGAAAACGGCTGGGAGCTGCTGCAGGAATACACACACCTGTTTCCGGGCAAGCTGGCGGACGGTCGCCGCCGCGAGGTGATGGAGCAGCGCTTTGGGTCGCATTACGCAGCGGCCGTCCCTGCGCAGCCCCTGCCGGAGAGACCTGCAAAACCGGCCCGCCCGGCAGCGCCTTCACCGGAAAAGTCCCCAGCCCTCGACAAAAAAGACATTGACAATCCGCCTGCAAGGCCTTATAGTGACAGAAAGAAAGCACCGCCCGCCCTGTCCGGCGACGAAGCGGCGGTCTATGCCGCCCTGACGCCGGAGCCGATCCTTGCGGATCTTCTCACGGAGCATACGGGCCTTCCGCCGCAGCGCCTGCTTGCGGCCATGACCATGCTCCAGATCAAGGGGCTGGCCAAAAAGCTTCCCGGCAACCGCTATCAGCGCGCCGGAGGATAATGGATATATGGAGGTTCCCTTCATGACAAAGGGATCGAATCTGGTGATCGTCGAGTCACCGTCTAAAGCAAAGACCATTGGAAAATATCTCGGCCCGGATTATCGCGTCGAGGCCTGCATGGGCCACCTGCGCGACCTGCCCAAGAGCAAGATGGGCGTCGATCTGGAGCACGATTTTGAACCGGACTATCAGCCACTGGCCAGCAAGGCCGCGATCATCTCTGAGCTGCGCAGCGCATCCAAGGCTGCAAAGCACATCTACCTCGCGACCGACCCGGACCGCGAGGGAGAGGCGATCTCGTGGCATCTGAAGGAGCTGCTTGAGCTGCCGGACGACAAGACGGAGCGCGTGACGTTCAACGAGATCACGAAAAACGTCGTAACGCGCAGCATTCAGGAGCCGCGCAGCATCGATTATAATCTGGTGGATGCCCAGCAGGCCCGCCGCATTCTCGACCGCATCGTCGGCTACCAGCTCAGCCCGCTGCTGTGGAAGAAGATCCGCCGCGGCCTGTCCGCCGGGCGCGTGCAGTCCGTCGCGACCCGGCTTGTCGTGGAGCGTGAGCAGGAGATCGAGGCCTTTGAGCCGAAGGAATACTGGACGATCGACGTGCTGCTGCGCTGCCTGAACAAGCCGGGCAGCTTCACGGCGCACTATTACGGCGAGGAAAAGAAGCGCGAGCTGCACAGCGAGGCCGAGGCTGACGAGGTCCTGCGTGATATCGCCGGGCAGGAATTCACCATTGCGGGCATCAAGCGCACGGAAAAGCGCCGCTCGCCGACGCCGCCGTTCATCACCTCCACGCTGCAGCAGGAGGCCTCCCGAAAGCTCAATATGACGCCGCGCCGCACGATGGCCGTTGCGCAGCAGCTCTATGAGGGCGTCGACATCAGCGGCGAGGGCACCGTCGGCCTCATCACCTATATGCGTACCGACTCCCTGCGCCTGTCCGAGGAGGCGCTGGCCGCTGCGCGTGATTTTATCACCGATCGCTACGGCCCGGCCTACTATCCCGGCCAGCCCCGCCATTTCCGCAAGAAGGAGGGCGCGCAGGACGCGCACGAGGCCATTCGCCCCAGCAATGTCCGGCTCGACCCCGAGAGCATTCAGGCAGACCTGACGCGCGAGCAGTACCGGCTGTACAAGCTGATCTGGAGCCGCTTCGTCGCCTGCCAGATGTCCGATGCACGCTATGACGCCGTGCAGATCGACGCGCGCTGCGCGGGCCATGCCTTCCGCGCCAGCGACCAGATCCTGAAATTCTCCGGCTTTACCGCCGTGTATGAAGAGGGCCGCGACGACGAGGCCGAGGAGCGCTCCTCTTCGCTGCCCGATCTCGACGGCTCCGAACGCCTGACTGCCGAAAAGCAGGAAAAGACCCAGCATTTCACCCAGCCGCCCGCGCGCTACACCGAAGCGACGCTCGTCAAGGCGATGGAAGAGCGCGGCGTGGGCCGCCCGTCGACCTATGCGTTGATCGTGGCAACGATTCAGGACCGCGAGTACGTCATCAAGAAGGACAAGCGCCTCTGGCCGACACCGCTCGGCCGCGTTGTGACCGAGCTGATGATCGAGCGCTTCCGCGACATTATCGATGTCGAGTTCACGGCGAATATGGAGCACCAGCTCGATGAGGTCGAGGCCGGAAAGGTCGGCTGGAAGACCGTCCTGCGCGATTTTTATCAGGATTTCCACCGCGAGATGGAGGATGCCGAGAAAGCTCTCGACGGTGTGCGCATCAAGGTGCCGGATGAAGAGACCGATGAGGTCTGCGAGCTGTGCGGGCGCAAAATGGTCATCAAGAGCGGCCGCTTTGGCCGGTTTTTGGCTTGCCCCGGCTTCCCGGAGTGCAAAAATACCAAGCCGCTCGTTGAGCGTATGCCGGGCCGCTGCCCGCGCTGCGGCAGCGGGATGCTCAAGCGCAAGTCAAAAAAGGGCTATGTCTACTATGCCTGCGAGCGCGGCGCGGAGTGCGGCTTTATGACGTGGGACGTGCCCACGGCGCAGGACTGCCCGAGCTGCGGGCAGACGATGTTCAAAAAGTCCGGCCGCGGCCAGATGAAGCCGTTCTGCATCAACGAAAAGTGCCCGGACTTCCTGCCGGAGGACAAGCGCGGCTATAAGCGCCGCATGCCGAAGGCCACGACGGACACCGTCGAGAATGCCGAGGAGATCGCCCCGGCTGCGGAGGAGGCCGAAAAGAAGCCCGCCAAAACGGCCAAAACGACGAAGACCGGGAAGACGGCCAAGGCCGCCAAGGCCGCCAAGGCCGCAAAAACTGCGAAGACCACGAAAAAAGCGGCGGAGAAAAAGCCTGCCGCACGCAAAAAGACAAAAACGGAGAGCGAAGCATGACCGAAGTACGCGTGATCGGCGCGGGACTTGCGGGCAGTGAGGCCGCATGGCAGCTTGCCGAGCGCGGCTTTGCCGTCCGCCTGTCCGAGATGAAGCCGGTAAAAATGACCCCTGCGCACCACTGCGCGGATTTTGCGGAGCTTGTCTGCTCCAACTCCCTGCGCGGCGACCGGCTGGAAAATGCCGTCGGCCTGCTCAAGGAGGAGCTGCGGCGGCTCGGGAGCCTCATCCTGCAGTGCGCCGATGCCACGCGCGTCGAGGCGGGCGGCTGCCTTGCCGTTGATCGCTATGGCTTTTCCGGTATGGTGACGGAGCGCATCCGCAGCCACCCGAATATCACGGTCATCTCCGAGGAGGTGACCGAGGTCCCGGCGGGGCCGGTCATCATCGCGACGGGCCCCCTGACGTCCGACGCCATGAGCGAGGCCATCGGCCGCTATTTTGGCCAGACGGATTATCTGCATTTCTTTGACGCGGCTGCGCCGCTCGTCACGCTGGAGTCCATCGATATGACGAAGGCGTGGTACGCCTCTCGCTATGACCGCGGGAGCGCGGATTACATCAACTGTGCCATGACGCGTGAGGAATATCAGGCCTTCGTCCGGGAGCTGGCCGCCGCCGAGGAAGCGGAGGTGCACGGCTTTGAGGACAAAAACGTCTTTGAGGGCTGCATGCCGGTCGAGGTCATGGCCCGCCGCGGCGAGGACACGCTGCGCTACGGCCCCCTGAAGCCCGTTGGCCTGCGGGACCCGGCAACGGGCCGCGAGCCCTATGCTGTCGTTCAGCTCCGGCGCGACAATGCGGCCGGAAACATCTACAATCTCGTCGGGTTCCAGACGCACCTGCGTTTTCCGGAGCAGAAGCGCGTGTTCTCCATGATCCCGGCGCTGCACGATGCGGAATTCGTCCGCTACGGCGTGATGCACCGCAACACGTTTCTGAATTCACCGAAGCTGCTCGACGCGTGCTACGCAGACCGGCGCGACCCCATGGTCGCCTTTGCCGGGCAGATGACGGGCGTGGAGGGCTATGTCGAATCGTGCGCCTCCGGCTATCTTGCCGCCGTCAGCATGGCGGCGCGGCTGGAGGGAAGGCCCGTCCCGGACTTCGGCACCGTGACGGCCATCGGCGCGCTGGCGCACTATGTCAGCGACGGCACCGTGGTATCGTTTCAGCCGATGAATGTGAATTTCGGCATCATCGCCCCGCTCGAGCAGCGGGTGCGTGGAAAAGCAAACAAGAATCTGGCCATTGCCAACCGGTCGCTTGCGCACCTGGAGGCTATGGAGAAATGAGGGAACAGGCATGAAAATCATTCTGGATGCAATGGGAGGCGACAACGCCCCGGATGCCGTGGTGCGCGGTGCACTGGAGGCGGCAAAGGAGTTCGGCGTGCAGATCGTTCTGGTCGGCCGCGGCGCGGATATCCTTGCCAGCATGAAGGCCCAGGGCTGGGATACGCTCCCGGACGGCGTGGAGCTTGCCAATGCCGAGGATGTGGTGGACATGCACTGCGATCCCGCCGCGGTCGTGAAGCAGCATCCGAACTCTTCGCTCGTGCTGGGTGCAAGAATGCTGGCGCAGGGCGGCGGCGATGCGTTCATCTCGGCCGGCAATACCGGCGCGCTGCTCACGGCGGCTACGCTGCTCGTCAAGCGCATCCGCGGTATCCGCCGCGCGGCGTTCTCGCCGGTCCTTCCGACGAAGGACGGCCACGCCATTCTCATCGATGCGGGCGCGAATGCCGAGTGCACGCCGGAATTCCTGCTGCAGTTCGGCTGCATGGGCTCGTTCTACGCGCAGAAGGCGCTCGGCATCGAGTCGCCGCGCGTGGGCCTTCTGAACAACGGCGCGGAAGATACGAAGGGCGACCCGCTCCACCGCGAGGCCCATCAGCTTCTGAAGCGCGCCGCGGAGCAGGGGACCATCCACTTCGTCGGCAATGTCGAGGCGCGCGATGTGCCGTTCGGCGCGGCGGATGTTATCGTGGCGGACGGTTTCTCCGGCAACGTCCTGCTCAAGACCATGGAGGGCACGGCCATGTTCATGTCCGGCATGATGAAGCAGATGTTCTACCGCAATCCGCTGACGATGCTCGGCGCGCTGCTGTGTAAAAAGGGCATCAACGGTATCCGCAAGACCATGGACTACCGCGAAACGGGCGGGTCCATCGTCATCGGCATCAGCCGCCCGGTCATCAAGGCGCACGGCTCGTCCGACGACGCCGCCATCCGCGGCGCGATCCGGCAGGCCATCCGCGCGGTCGAGAGCGGCTTCTGCGAGGAAATTCGTGCCAATATCGGGCAGATGATCCTGCCCAGGGAGGAAGAACATGCTGAATAAGCTGGAAAAGGCGTTGGGCTACAAGTTCCGCGATCCGGAGCTTCTGCGCATGGCGCTGACCCACACCTCCTGTGCAAACGAGATCTATCAGGACCCACTGCGCAGCTATGAGCGGCTGGAATTCCTTGGGGATTCCATTGTCGGCTTCGTGACGGCGGAGTATCTGTACCGGACCTTCCCCAAAAAGCTCGAAGGCGATCTGACGCGCATCCGCGCGGAGCTCGTCTGCGAAAAGAGCCTTGCCGCCGTGGCGGAGCGTCTCTCGCTCGGCGAGCATCTGCTGCTCGGAAACGGCGAGGATCAAAGCGGCGGCCCCCGCCCCCCCACCAACCACAGCGAAGTTATGGAGGCCGTTGTGGCTGCCAGCTATCTGGACGGAGGCTTTGCCGTGGCCAGCGACATCGTGACGCGGCTCATCCTGCCGCAGCTCGCCGAGGCGGAAAAGACCCACGATTATAAGACGGAGCTGCAGGAGCTCGTGCAGCGCAAAAAATCGCAGCAGCTGAGCTATGAGCTCATCTCGGAGACTGGCCCGGACCACTGCAAGGAATTTAACGTTCATGTCCTGCTCAACGGCAGGGAGGTCGGTACCGGCTCCGGCACGAGTAAAAAGCGCGCCGAGCAGGCAGCGGCGGCGCAGGCCATTGTGCGGCTCTTCCCGGAACAGAAATAAAACGATTGGGACCACCGGCGGCAGCCGATGGTCCCAATTCTGTTTTATAGCGTGCGTTCGCGGGTCGAGCGGCGCATGGCGTTGGCCAGCTCCGTGATGCACAGCAGCGTTGCCACAAGGAACACACCGGGGATGACGATGATCCACCATGCGTCCGTGAGCAGAGCCTTTTCGGACAGGGAAAGCATGCTGCCCCACGAGACGACCTCGATCGGCAGGCCGATGCCGAGGAAGCTCAGCGTCGATTCCGCCGTGATGGCGCTGCGGATGTTCATAACGACCATGAACGAGATGGACGAGAAGAAATTCGGCGCAAGGTGCTGCCGCAAGACGTGGAAGAAGCCGCCGCCCATGCAGCGCGAGGCCAGCACATATTCGCTGCTGCGCAGCCTGCGCACCTCCGTGCGAACGACCTTGGCGATGCTGGCCCAGCTCGTCAGCCCGATGACGAGCGAGAGCGTGAGCACATTTGCCGTGCCCAGAATGGCCTGCAGCAGCACGACGAGCAGCAGGTTCGGCACGCTCAGCAGAATTTCGGTCAGCCGCATCAGGAGACGGTCCAGCCAGTCCGGCGCGCAGCCGCTGACCGTGCCGAACAGAATGGCGATGGCTGTGGACAGCAGCGTGGAAAGAACGCCGATGGTCAGCGAAATGCGCCCGCCGTACCAGATCATGGAGAAAATATCGCGGCCCATCGGGTCCGTCCCGAAGAGAAATTCCCGCGACGGCGCTTCATTGCAGTGCGCAAGGTCGAGATAGGTCGGATCGTGCGTCAGGAGCACCTCGCAGAACAGGCAGCCGAGCACGATGAGCGTCAGAACGGCGGCCGAAAAAATCGGCTTGCCGCGGTACCACGGCGCGCGGCGTACCGGTGCTGCGGGCGACTGCGGCCGGACGCCGACCAGACGAAAGCGGTCGTCTGTCATTTTGAGGTCACCTCCCGTTCCGCCGGGCGAAGGCGCGGGTCGAGCCGTGCATTCAGCGCCTGCGCCAGCAGACTGCATGCGATGACGACTGCGCCGGAGAGCAGGCACAGCACCATCAGCAGGTTGTAGTCCTTGTAGCGCGCGCTCTCATAGGACAGCGTGCCGAGGCCGGGATAGGAGAACACGGCTTCTACGATATAGGTCCCGCCCATCACATGCGGCACGGAGATGGCCATGAGGCTGAGATAGGACGGAAGTACATTGCGCAGGCACTGCCGCAGCACGATGTGCGCCCGGCCCATTCCCTCGCTGCGCGCCAGCAGCACATAGTCCGCGCGCAGCTCCTCCACCAGCCGGTTGCGCACAAGGTAGGCATAGTACCACAGGTGGCTCAGCACGACGACGGACATCGGCAGGATCAGGTGCACGATCCGGTCGCCGACATCGTCCGCATGGCCGACGCTGTAGGCCCCGGAGCTCGGCAGCCAGCGCAGCGTGACGGAAAACAGCAGGATCAGCATCAGTGACAGCCAGAATTCCGGGATGCAGCTCGTCACCGTGCCAAGCTTGCAGAGAATGCGGTCGAGCGGCCGGTCCTCCTTCCATGCGCACAGCGCGCCGAGCAGCAGAGCCAGAACGAACAGCAGCACGAAGCCGAGCCCGCCGAGCAGCAGGGTGTTGCCAATGCGGTCACCGATCAGCTCCAGAACATCTATCTTATATTTATAGGAGATGCCGAAATCGCCGTGCAGCGCGCGGCTGAACCAGCGGGCGTACTGCGTGGGCAGGGGATCATTCAGGCCGAGCTTGTCCTCAGCCCATTCGCGCTCGGCGGGGGACATTTTTTCCACGCGGTCGCCGTAGTAGGAGACAAGCGGGTCGCCGGGAGCGAGGCGGGAGATATAGAACGTCAGAACGGACAGCAGCAGCACGCTCAGCACGAAAATGCCGAGGCGCGGCAGCAGCCGCAGGAAAAACCGGCGGACCTTCATACGGCGCCCCCTCCTTCCAGCAGAACGTAATGCTCCGGCGCGACCTCCGTCCATGTGCCGCCGTCCGGCAGCGGCCCCTCAAAGACGAGCGGCCTGCGGGCGCGCTCGAGGCGCGGGTCCGGGATGGGAATGGACGAGAGCAGCGCGCGCGTATAGGGGTGCTGCGGCGCGGCGAACAGCGATGCCGTCGGGGCCAGCTCCACGAGCCTTCCCTGATACAGCACGCCGACGCGGTCACAGAGGAATTCCACAACGGCAAGATCGTGGGCGATGAACAGGAAGGAAAATCCGTGCTCCTCCTGCAGATGGCGGAACAGATTGATGATCTGTGCCTGAATGGAGACGTCCAGCGAGGCGACCGGCTCATCCGCAACGAGCAGCTCCGGCTCCATGGACAGGGCGCGCGCAATGGCGACGCGCTGGCGCTGCCCGCCGGAAAGCTCACCGGGGTATTTGTCCAGATAGCCCGCGTCCAGACCAACATAGCGCATCTGGAATTCCGCCTCGGCGCGGTAGCTGCCGCGCGGCGGGCGGACGTGCTGGATGCGCATCGGCTCTGCAATGATATCGCACACGCGCATGCGCCCGTTCAGGCTCGAGCCGGAGTCCTGAAAGATGATCTGCCGCTCTGCCTGCAGCGTGCGGCGGTTCGCGCGGAAGGCGCGGCGGTCACAGATGTCGATGCCGCGATAGAGGACCTGCCCGCTCTGTGGCCGCAGCAGATTCATCACGCAGCGCGCGATGGTCGATTTGCCGGAGCCGGATTCGCCGACGAGACCGAGAACCTCGCCGCGCCGGAGCGTGAACGAGACGTGATCCACAGCGCGGAGCACGGCCCTTCGCCCGAGCGGGAAGGCGTGCGTCAGACCGCGCACCTCGAGAAGCGGCTCAGCCATGGCGCTCGCCTCCGATCGGCGGCGTGATGTGCGGGGCCCGGGGGTCGAGCAGCCACGTCGCGGCAAAATGGGTGTCGGAAATGCGGAACATCGGCGGCTCCTCCTCATAGTCGATGGCAAGGGCATATTCGTTGCGGCAGGCGAAGGAGTCGCCCTTCGGCGGGTCGATCAGCGTGGGCGGCATGCCGGGAATGGTATGCAGCCGCGGCTTCCCGCGGGACAGCGCCGGGAGCGACTGCAGCAGACCCCAGGTGTAGGGGTGGCGCGGATCGTAGAAGATATCCTCCGCCGTGCCGAGCTCCACGATCTTCCCGGCGTACATGACGGCCACACGATCCGCCACGCGCGCCACGGCGCCGAGATCGTGGGTGACGAAAACGGTCGCCGTGCCGAGTTTCTGCTGAATTTCGCGCAGAAGATCGAGAATTTGGGCCTGAATGGTCACATCCAGCGCCGTCGTCGGCTCGTCGGCACACAGGATCGACGGGTCGCCCGCCCGCGCAATGGCCAGCACGACGCGCTGGCGCATGCCGCCGGAAAAGTGGTGCGGATACAGGCCACGCCGCTCCTCCGGCCGGTCGATGCCGACAAGGCGCATCAGCTCGAGCACGCGCTGCTCCAGAGCCGCGCCGCGCAGGCGGGGCGCATGGACGCGGACAGCGGCCGCCAGCTGCGCGCCGACGGTCATGCTGGGGTTTAGCGCAGTCATCGGGTCCTGAAATACCATGGAAAACAATGAGCCGCGCAGCTTCTGCAGCTCACGCTCCCGCAGCCGCGTGATATCACGGCCATTTACCGCGATCGTGCCGCTCTTGCGC
>ENA-UOJK01001779-UOJK01001779.1-human-gut-metagenome-genome-assembly--contig:-C116-NODE-1779-length-13217-cov-5.166692_pt1 | contig 13217 bp, 9 predicted proteins | sample MGYA00242348_ERZ723895 | MGnify/ENA metagenome assembly ERZ723895
CAACGCAAAAATCCCTCGCTGCCGGTCACATCATGAGTTTTCAGATACACCCTAGCTTTGCGTTCAAAATTTGCAGAGCAGCACGAATTTGCTGCGGAAGTTACGAATTCGCTGAAGATTTCCGTAAAAACAGTATATCAGAAAAGGCATACGGACTCTGCTGAAGGAGGCAGAGTTCGTATGCCTTTTTCTGTTTGGATATTGATTGACAGCCGCCGAGAGTGGACTCCCGGCGGCTGTACAGGAAAGGGTAGGAACGTGCTTAGAACATGGCCTTCATTGCCTCATACAGACCGTCGGCGTCCATGCCGTTGCGGGCGTAGAGGAATTCGGGGTTCGCGATCGGGACGAAGTAGTCCGGGCAGCCGCGGCTGACCAGTTTGCAGGCAATGCCTGCCTCTGCGATACACGAGCCGACCAACTGGCCAAGACCGCCGAGCAGATTGTGGTCCTGCGCCGCGACGACGCGGCCGGTCTTTGCGGCGTCAATGACGGCCTGCTTGTCGAGCGGCTTGATCGTGAACATATCGACGACGCGGATCTCCTTGCCCAGCTCATCGTGGATGCGCTTGGCGGCTTCCATGGCGAAGTGCACCATGATGCCGGTGCAGATGAACGCACCGTCGTCGCCTTCGCGCGGGATGAGCGCCTTGCCGATTTCGTATTTTGTATCCTCCGGATACAGGGAACTTGTGGCCTCGCGGCCAAGACGAATGTAGACAGGGGCGTTCAGTTCCATTGCTGCCTCCAGCAGCTTTGCAATCTGGAACGGGTCGCCCGGCTCGAGAACCGTCATGTTGTTGCAGGCAACCATGAGCGCGGAGTCTTCCAGCGCGCAGTGCGTGCAGCCGGAAGCACCGTTGGAATAGCCTGCACCGTTGCCGATGATGACGACCGGCAGCTTGGAATAGCAGATATCGGTGCGCACCTGCTCGTAGCAGCGCATGGACGCGAACGGTGCGAACGCGAACGCCAGCGGGCGGAAGCCCTCGTGGGCAAGACCGGCGGAGACGCTCATCAGGTTCTGCTCGGCAATGCCGACGTTGTAGCAGCGGTCAGGATATTTTTCCTTGAACGCTTGAATGCGGGAGGAGGTATCGACGTCGGCGGTCAGAACGAGCATATTGTCATACTCGCCGCCGAGCGTTGCCAGGCACTTGCCGACAGCGTCGCGTGCGCTGGTCATCATGGCCATGTTCAGGGTCATGTTCATTTCGCCCTGCAGCAGCTTGTCCTGCGCTTCACTCATGCTTCCGCACCCCACTTTCTTTCATATGCTTCGGTGATCTCGGCCTTCGCCTTGATCCAGTCGGCCTCATTGACGCAGCCTGCATGCCAGGAGACATTATTCTCCATGAAGCTGACGCCGTGGCCCTTGACGGTCTTGCCAATGATAACGGTTGGGACGTCGGAATCGGGTGCGGGCAGCGCGTCGATGGCGTCCAGGATGGCGTTCATGTCGTGGCCGTCGATGGTGACAGTGTTCCAGCCGAACGCGCGCCACTTGTCGGCGAACGGTTCCAGCGCCATGTATTCCTCGGTTGGGCCGTCGAAGGACATGCCGTTGCGGTCAACGAAGACGACCAGATTGCCGAGTTTATACTGGTGGGCGTACATCGCCGCCTCCCAGATCGAACCCTCGCCGCACTCGCCGTCGCCGACAACGGTGTATACGCGGCTGCTTGAGCCCTTGCGCTTCAGCGCGGTCGCCATGCCGCAGGCAACGGGGAAGCCGTGGCCAAGCGAACCAGTAGAGACATCGACATACGGGTTCGCAAGGTTGCAGGAGTGCATGCCGAAGCGGCCAAAGTTGGTGGCGTATTCCTTGTAGATATCTCCGACGTCATAGCAGCCGATGGCGGCCTGACTGAACGAGGTGACGGCTGCTGCGTGGCCCTTGGACAGGACGAAGCGGTCGCGGCCCTCCCAGTGCGGATCCTTGATGTCATAGTGCATTGCATACTGCCAGATGGCGGTCATCATATCGCAGACAGACAGGTCGCCGCCGATATGGATGAGCGTTTGATGCGCCAGATCCAGAAGCCGGATCTTCGTCGTTAGGGCAGCCTGCTCCATGCGATGGACTAAGGCTTTCTCTGCCATGTGAAAACTCCTTTCAGCTTGTGGTTGCGGGGGGATTATTCGGCTTTTTCCTTGAGCTTGGCAAGGATCTCGTAGTAACGCTCACGGTTGAGCTTGTAGAACAGGAAGACAACGCCGACGACGATACCGATGACGCCGGGGACCCAGGTGAAGAAGCCGTTGATCCAGAACAGGACGTCGCCGTTCTGCGTCTGGTTGGCGGCGAAGCCGAGCGCGGCCAGAACAGCGCCGACACCGGCAGTGGAGATGGTCATGCCGAGCTTGTTCGCGAAGTGGCAGAGGGAGACGGCAAACGCGGAGGCGCGGATACCGGTCTTATACTGGCCGACCTCGATGGTATCGAGCATGCAGGCGTAGACCGCAGCCATGATCAGACCGTTGAAGTAGCCGCTGACACCGGCGAAGATGTAGAACAGCAGGGGATTGGTACCGGCGTTGATGAAGTTCATCGCGACAAACAGCGCGCCGGAGCCGATTGCGCCCAGAGCGACGATCCGGCCCTTGTTGCCGCACTTCTCCATGAGGATCGGGGCCGTGAACGGGCCTGCGATACCGCAGCCAATGGCGATCAGATTATAGATCGTAAAGAGGTTGGTGTTGCCGGCATAATAGGTGAAGTAGTACATCATGACGCCGCTGCGGCCGTACATGTAAATACCGCAGACGAACTGGCCGAACATGACCATGAGCAACGGGCCGTTCTGAATGACGAAGTGCCAAAGATCCTTTGCGGGCAGCTTGGTGCTCTTCTGGGGCTCGACGACTTCCCTGGAGTTCCGGTACAGCAGGACTGCAAACAGCAGGCCGGGGACAGTGAAGATAATGGCAGCGGTGAAATATGCTTTGTCCTGCGCCATACCGCCGGACATCAGCAGGTTGATGAGCGGCAGCCACAGAACCGTCATCAGCCAGAACAGCAGCTGGGATGTGCCGAGGCGGTAGCCGTAGAGCGAGCCGCGGTCGTCCGTGTTCTGCGTCATAGCGCCGCCGAGCGAGCCGTAGGCGATATGATAGGCCGTGAAGAAGACCATGTACAGGCAGTAGACGATGGAGACGACGGTGATCTTGGCGGAGGTCGACCAATGGCCGATCGGCAGCCAGAGCAGGATGTTCGACAGCGCGAACGGAACCATCATCCGAATCAGCCATGGGCGGTACACGCCCTTGGGCGAACGGCTCTTGTCGATGATAACGCCGATGACGGGGTCGTTAATGGCGTCCCAGAGCTTGGACAGGGACATAATGGCGGTGACTGCTGCCATGGGGATCAGCAGGGTATCGGTCAGGAAGGCCATGAGGAAGGCACTGATCATACCATAGGTAATGGTATTGAGATAGTCGCCCATGCCAAACAGAACCTTCTGCTTGACGCTCAACCGGGATTCCTTGACCTCGGTTACAGTTTGCTTATGTTCCATGTTGTATCCTTTCTATCTCTTCTTTGTTGTTGAACGGAAATCGGATGGAAGCCATCAGTGCTGGCAGTCGACGATGATCTTGTTGCTCTTGGATTCCAGGAACGCGTTGAAGATCTCGACGCCGTCGCTGAGCTTCATTTCGCGGTTTGCGATCACGTCCAGATTCATTCTCGGGATGAGGTCGATGACGCGCGGATAGTTGTAGATCGTGGTGAAGACGGTCTGCAGGCGGCCTTCCTTTATGTACAGGTCGTACAGGTTGAGCGGCAGCTCATAGTCCATCGGGAATACGGCGAAGTAGACGACCGTGCCCTTGTTGGCCAGCAGCTTCGGCAGCAGCGGAGCGGCGGCGGGAACGCCGGAAACGTCGAAGATCACGTCGTAGCCGCGGCCGTTTGTGATCTCCATCGCGCGTTCTTTCAGATCCTCATTCTTCGGGTCGATGACATACTGTGCGCCGAGCTTCAGAGCCGTCTCACGCTTTTCTGCGATGGGATCAGAAACGGTGACGTTTGCGCCGCCCTTGAGCAGGAGCATGTTGAGGATGATGGAGCCGATCGCGCCGCAGCCCTGCAGCAGCACGTTGTCGCCGATCTTGATGTCGGCAAGATCCATGCCGTCCATCGCGGAGGCCATCGGCTCTGCGAGGCAGTAATACTTCGGGTCGATGGGGCTGTTCTTCGGGATCTGGAAGACCTGCTCGCAGACGGCGGTGCAGTATTCGGTGAAGCCGTGAACGAAGGAGCCTGCGATCGGATGCTTACAGAAGATGTCGTGGCCGCGCTTGCATTCGTCGCAGCAGCCGCACGGTGCAGTGCAGTTTACGACGACCTTGTCGCCGACGGCAAAGCCGTTTTCCGTGGCGCGGGGATTGACTTCGACGATCGTGCCGCAGAGCTCATGGCCCATGATCCAGGGTGCAGGCATGCCGTACAGACCCATCGTGACGATGTGCACGTCGGTCGCGCACATGGCGCAGTAGTCGACGCGGATCTTCATATCGTCGGTCGGCAGAAGCTGCGGTTCCGGGATGTCCAGAAGCTCACATTTGCCGGGTTCGATGACTTTTCTTCCGTCCATTTTCGCCTGTGTTGTGTAAACGAGAGCTTTCATGTTCTTTTTTCCTCCAACAAGTTTTTTTACATATGGTGTTCTGCTGTTTCCATGATACCGGATTGTCCGGGGCTTTGCGCTTTATATTTCAACCTTTTCCCACCCAAAAATACAAAAGCGCGTCAAAATATGCCGGCGGTTTTTGTGCATATTCACAATTTTGCATACGACATTGTGAAAAATGCATGGTGGAAGTGCGAAAATTATACCTTTGAGGGTTAATTTTTTACACATGATTTCGGAAATCATAAATTAATGTACAGTTTCGTGCGACCTTCTGAACGAAATCAGGGCAATTCCAACAAAAAGCTTGGCATTGCGCGCGTGCTGTGATAAAATATCTGACATCAGTAAAAAAGCAACGGGAGGCTGTCATGATTCAGGTCCTGATTATTTCATCCCTGTATTCGCAGACGCAGCATCTGCGCCGCATCCTTCTGGGGCAGGACGGGCACATTCAGCTGTGCGGAACGGCAGACAACAGTGTGCTCGGAATGTCGCTGATCGAGTCGCTGCACCCGGACGTTGTGATCATGCCGGTGCATATGACCTTCTGGAACCCGGAGGATCTTATCAATTATCTGCTCCCGCGCGGGATCTGCCCGCGCTTCGTCCTGCTGTCCGACGGGGCGGAGGCGGTCATTGAGGGCGCGGCTGCGGTCAAGGTGCAGCAGCTGCTGCCGGACGCCATGCCCTCGGATGCGATGCTCCTGCACGCGGTCGAGGAGGCCGGACGCCTGCAAAAGCATGAAACGGGCGCAGTCCGGCCCCCGGAAAACGAATATGTCCAGCACAGTCTGGAGGTCATGGAGCTGCTGATGGGCCTTGTGCCGGTCGGCACAGGATCTGCACAGCAGCAGTTCGGCCGGCTGCATGTAGGCAGCCAAGAATGCTGGATCCTGCTCGGCTCCCAGCCGGATCCCGGCTTTTCCTCCGATTATGCCGCGCTGGAATCGTTCTTTTCAGAATTGACTGCGCTTCTTCGTCCGCTTGGAAATACGGATATCTGTATTTACCGCGATCAGAATCTGTGCATTCTGCTTGCCGGCGGGCAGGACGTAGAGCCGGACTGGAACTTTTGGGCGGGGAAGATCAACGCGCTTGCTGCGCAGCATGCGCTCGGGCAGATGACATTTGATATCTCCGATGTGCCTCTGCCTCTGCCGCAGTGGCATAGCCAGTGCCGCCAGCTGCTGGAACTGCGCAAGCAGCGCTTTTTCTTCTCACCGCTCTGCCTGCAGCCGAAGATGGCGTTTTCCTACCGCGTGCCGGTCACGCAGCAGCTGCTGCACGAAAAGCTTTCGGCGCTTTCGCTGAGTATGCAGGATGCGCGGCAGCTGGAGGCGCTTGCGATCCTGCGGGAGCTGCAGGACATGGTCAGCCACAGTATGTCGGATGAGGTCTGCTCGTTTGTCATGACGCAGCTGACGGTTCGGATGTATTCCCTCAGCAGCAGCTTCGGCGTCGAGCCTGCGTCCGGCCCACTGCTGCTGGGCACGCAAAGACCGGCGTCGGCTGAGGCGTTGTTCACAAGCTGCCGTGAGCAGATGACGCAGCTATTCTCCAACATCCGGAATCTGCGCACGACCTCCAACACGACCATCGACGAGGTCTGCCGCTTTGTCACACAGAACCTTGCCGAGCCTCTGACGCTGACGTCTGCAGCGGAGCATGTCCATATGAACCCGGCCTATCTCAGCCGCGTGTTCAAAAAGGAGACGGGGCAGGCCTTCAACGCCTATGTGAGCGAGCAGCGCATCCGCCGTGCCAAGCAGTTGCTGCAGACAAAGGACCGTATCATTGATATTGCCGGAAACGTCGGCTTTGAAAACTCTAAATATTTCAGTCAGGTATTCAAAAAGCAAACAGGTATGACGCCGCAGGAGTACCGCGCAGCCATGCAGAAGGAGGCAGAATTATGATCCGGTCGCTTCGGATGCAGCCGAACCGGAAGCTGTATTTCAAGGAGCTTCCCATGCCGCCCACGCCGGGGCCGGGCGAGGTGCAGGTCAGAATGGCGTTCGCGTCGATCTGCGGCTACGATATGATGATGCTGCGCGGAACGGCGGCGTATCCGCTGAACGGCTATCTGGGGCACGAGGGCTCCGGCGTCGTGACAGCGGTGGGCGAGAATGTCCGTGCGCTCCACCCGGGCGACCGCGTGACGATCAACCCGTATGAGCCGTGCGGCCTGTGCGACGCCTGCCGCAGCAACCACCCGGAATACTGCACGAACCCCAGCTCCGGCTATGCCAATCTGATGACGGAGTATCTGAACATTCGCCAGCAGCAGGTTTTCCGCCTGCCGGAACAGGTGAGTCTGCGTGCCGGAAGTCTGATCGAGCCGCTGATGATGGCCATGCACGCCGTAAGCAAGGCGCGGCTTGGCTATGGCAAGCGGGTTATTCTGCTCGGCTGCGGGGCCATGGGGCAGATTATCCTCAAGCTTGTGCGGCAGCACCCGGTCGGGCAGATCGTCGTGGTCGAGCCGGTCGCGGAAAAGCGGGAGGCGGCGCTGCGCTTCGACGCGGACGTTGTGATCGACCCGAATACACAGAGCGTCGTGACCGAGGCGCTGACGCTGAGCGGCGGAATCGGCTACGACGCGGTCATTGAGGCCAGCGGCGACCGGAAATCGGCGGCAATTACCATGAATCTTGTCGCGCGCGGCGGTTCCGTCGTCTTTTTCGGGCTTTACGGGATGGATTACAATCTGGAATTGAATCTGTTTACGCTCTATTGGAAGGACGCGACGCTCTCCGCTGTCTGCGTGCCGAGCGGGCAGTTTTCGGCAGCCATCGCTATGGCGCGGCATTTGAAGCTGGAGGAGGTCGTTTCCTGTGAGCTGCCGTTTTCCAAAGGAATCGAGGCGTTCCGTGAAAAATCCAGCGGCCGCGAGGCAAAAGTTATGCTGCATTTTGAACAGGAGGAACACACATGCTGACGCTTGCACCGTTTACGTTCTGCGCCAATAACGTTCCAGGTACGGATCCAATCCGCGCGATGGACATGGCCCGCCGCTGCGGATTCCATACGATCGAACTGTCCGCCATCGATGGTATCAGCGAGCAGATCGTCGCCGAGCGCGTTTCAACGGGCTATGTTGCACAGATTGAACGGGAACTTCAGAAGCGCGATCTGCAATGCACCGCGCTGTCGGCGCACTGCGACATGACGGACGAGGCGCAGTTTGCGCGCCTGATGAAAAAAATCGAATTTGCTGGGCAGATCGGTGCGCGGCTTGTCAATACGCGCTGCGGCCCGAAGACTCGGTATGATGTGTTCCTAGAGCACGTTAAACGGGCGGCGGAACTGGCTGACCGTTACGGTATGCGGCTGGGGCTGGAGGCCTACGGCGATATCGTCGGCCCGGCAAGCGAATGCGGCGGCGTGTTCGCGGAACTGAATCTGCCGAACGTCCAATATACCTATGATCCGGGAAATACCTACCGCTTCTGCCGGGGCGAGATACGGCTGGACGAGGATCTGCAGAACGCCTCCGTGCCGGTCGCGTATCTGCACATGAAGGACGGCAGCATCCACGACGGCTATATCTGGAACGAGCCGATCGGGCAGGGCGTGTTCCCGTATCCGGTCATGTTTGCCGCGCTGGAGCGGCAGGGAGGGACGCTTGCCTGCGCGCTGGAAATGCCCATGAGTTTCTGCGTCAGCATGGAGGATCTGTCCTTCCGATTCCTGGAGCCGTCAGATGAGCAGATCTACGCGCAGATCATGCAGTCGGTCGAATATATAAGAACGATTGCCAATATACAATAATGCCGCAACTAAAAAAGGCTGCCCGCAGACATTCTGCAGGCAGCCTTTTTGGCTGCGTTGTCATGTATTGAGAAGTTCCATTCACATGACGGGATTACCGACTCAGATGCGTTCTGCGCCTGCGCAGTGCAAGTGCGGCCGCAGCGCACGCGCTCAGAAGGCCGCCCGCAAGCAGGAACGGTTCTGCGCCTGTGCCGCCGGTCATGGGCAGCGCCGGATATGCAGCGCAGTTCGTGACCGTAACCTCACCGGTCGGTGCATCCTGACTGACCGTGACCGTTACGCCGCTGCCGGACACAAGGAACGGTTTGCCGCCGATGGTTGCGGCGCTGCCGTCCAAAATGGGCCTGCCGCTGCTGTCAAGTTCATAGACATGGTAGCTGCCGCCGATTTTGAGTCCGTCAAACCTGGCAATGCCGTCTTCGGGAATGGACGTGCCGTTCCGGTATACGATAGAGGCTGTCATCAGCGGAGTGCCGCTCGGGTTCTCCTCCTCGTAAAGTCCGAAGGTATAAGTGCCTTCGATCCGGTCAACGTGTTCGCCTGCGGCATTCTGGAACTGCTTGGATACTCGAATCTGTCCGCTGTTGCCGTCAAGCCGGTTGTGAACGGTGAGCAGGACGTGATCGGCATAATGCAGAATGCCGGTTTCGTCCGTTCGATATGCGTCGCTTGTATACGGGCCGCCGTTCTCACTGTAAAGCGCGGCATCATATGTGACCTGATAATTTGCGTAGCCGTCGGAGGGATCGACGGTCTTGTCATATGTTGTGCCGCCGATCATGGCCTCGTGCAGCGTATACTCTGCCAGCTTTCCGTTCATGAACAGCGGCAGATCCGGCCATTGGTATGTCCAGCTATTGCTGCTGCTCAGCGTCTGCGTATACTCCGTTCCGCTGAGCGGAACGCCGCCGCACAGCAGCGTTACAACGACCGGTTCCCGCCGGTCCTCCGGTGTGGAACCCCAATCCTTCACGGCCGTGACGCTCGTGAGCAGATGGGACTGGTTGCGAACCATGATCGAAGATTCGGTGTTGGAGACGGAACCGCTCGGGCCGTCACTGGAAATTGCGGTGATCCGGCAGTTTTCGTCAACGGTAAATGCAATGCGGGCTGCGCCGGAATAACCGGTCGGGAATTCTTCCTCCAGAACATATGAACCCGCCTCCAGTGAAAGGAAGAGATCACCGTTTGCATCGGTCACGATCCGGTTTCCGGCCGGCTCAGAATAATCGTTGCCAGACAGATAAGAATACATGCCGGTGTCCGGCTTGCGGTACAGTATAAGTTCCTGCTCCTGATCTGTGCGGGAGATCGAAAACCTAATGTTTGCCAGAGAAAGATTAGTGAACGCGTCTATCTTATGAAGCGTCAGCGTATTGGGCTGGATGTAATAGTTTCGGAACGAGACGGTCTGATAGGAGGATGCAGGCTGATCCTGCGGATAGGACTGCATACGGATACCGCTCACGATAGAGCCGGTCTGCCATGGAGCATCGCTCACGCGGCAATAGGACGCACACTGCGCCTGACTGCCGGAAGGCGGCAGATAGTTCTGCTCCTCAAATGAATACAGTCCGTCGATGCGCCCTGTTACGATCCATGTGTAAGTGTCGGTGGTTGCGTCATAGGTGTCGTATCCGATGGCAGAACTGCCAGTATCCTCGGCCTGTCTCTCATTAAGCGTCAGATAATAGGTGTCTCCGGCAACTTCCTGTCCGCCCTGCGGATGAACGCTGTCCATCTGAATCCGATAGGCCTCGCTGTCCGTCTGGTTTTTGATCTGTGCGATCGCATCCGCGTCGCCGAGAAAGGATTTTGTTACGCGCAGCTGCGCCTGCTTGGCGACCAGAACGCCGTCAATGTGCCAGCCGTCGCTGTCGTGATATTTCAGAACATACCAGCGAACTTTGAAGTAGTCCGTGGTCAGATTCTGAGCCGGGATCGACTTCCCGTCGATTGTGATGGAATATCCGCCGTCGGCACGGATAGCGGCAAAGACTTCCTCATCAGACGGGAACGCCGAGAGCGAGATGCCGTCATAGGCCGTCTGCGTGAGCGTGCGCAGCTGCGCGTCAACGTTGTACGCGCCGTTGGCGGTATTCTGCTCCGCAATCGGCATATAGCCTTCCTTGACCTGTGTATTCTCGTCCGTACCGAAGACCTTCGCGGTAAACAGGGACTGTGTGAAGTTTGTTGCAGGATTTCCCTTGAAGCCGTTGTCACGGCTGTCCATGATCTCGCAGGTCAGGCAGAGATAGAAGTTGACGGTCGGGATTTTTCCGCGCGCATCAAACGGTGTCCAGACAGCCTCCAGTTCAATTACACCGCTGCCGTCGTCAAACACAGCCAGTTCGGAGGCGCTGACCGGCGTACCGGCCGGGAAAAATGCTTCCCTGCCCTTGATGCGCCAGCCCGTAAAGCGGTAGAAGTAGACCTTGCTTTGAACAGTGTTGTCGGACTCGCCGACCTGCAGCGCTGTATCGTCCGGCCAGCGAAGCGTATGAGTATCGGTCAGGGAAAGGTCAACTTGCTCGTCGAGCGACGTCAAACCGCCGACAGTTCCATTGGTGATGATATACTGCTTGGCGACTGTTACGATTGAACTGAGTCGCTGGAGTTGTGCGGAAAGCGTGTCGGCGGTATACCGGATGGTGCATGCCAACCGGTCGCTGCTGCCGTCCTTGACGGCGGCAATCCGGATGGGGCAGGTGACAGGCTTAAAAAAGTAGACGACCGATTGCTCCAGCTGTGTAACGCCGGCCGGCTCAAGCGGCTTGCCGGTATTGAGATCCGTGATCTTCCAGACGTAACTCTCTTCAGCAGGCAGTTCGATTTCAAACGCCTGGCCGGTCAGAACTTCATAGACGCCGGTCTTTGAAATGCCGAATTCTGCCGGAGCAGTCACAGTGATGGTGTAAAACGTGTTCGCTGTCAGCATTTCTGTATCAGACAGCGATGTGGTTGGCTTTGTATTAGCAGGCAGATAATATACATAGCTGTGGTCGCTTTTTCCCTGTTCACTCAGCGGAATCCGCCATTCGCCGTTTTCTTCGTCGTAAACAGGCGCACAGTCTGCCCAGAGTTTGCTGGAGTCTCTGCTATCCGTATGCGGGAAGAGCAGTTCCCCGCTATATGCCGCGCGTTCAAAGCCAAATGCGCCGTAGACGGCTTCCAATTCTGACGCTGTGACATAATACCGGGTTTGTCTGCCGAATACGGCGGTTGCCCGGACCGTCGATTCTTCCTTGACCAGCAGCGGTTTTCCGTCGCAGATGCGGTAATATCCGAGCCGGAAGGTCTGTGTCTCGTCTTCTTCCGCCGGCGTATCCTCTGCAGGTTCTTCCTCTGGTTCCGCATGATCTTCCGGGGCTGCATCCGGTTCTTCCGGATTCGTTGGAGTCTCCGGAAGAACCGGCTCCTCCGCCGCATCTTCATCGCCGTCTGCGGGGGCATCCTCCGTCAGCCCGCAAGTCAGTTCCCATGTGCCGTAGCACAGCATGCTGTGAACGTGTTCCGGGGCTGTGTTCGTGCAGGTCAGCGTCTGTGTGTCCGCCGGGACGGCGATTGTCTCAAAGCATTCCGGCCCGTGCTGATGCAGCAGAATCTGCGGCAGGTCGCAGCGCAGCGTTCCGTCTTCGCCGAAGCATGTTTCTGTATGTGTATGCAGGACGATCTCCGGCTTTTCACAGATCAGGACAGGCTCGGCGGGCGCAGATTCGTCCAAGCCGCAGACGAGTATATCTGCCCAGACATAGCAGTTGTCCGTGTGCTGGTGTTCCTCCGTTTCTTCTTCCCCGCAGATCAGATCGCCCTGCTGCCGTTCATAACAGTCTTCACTGTGCGTATGTGCTTCCGGCACTGTATGGCACGCTTCCGTATGTGTGTGCGCCTCGACTTCCACAAGTGTGCAGACGAGTGCGCCGGTATCGTCGTAGCAGGTCTGATCATGCAGATGGACGATGCAGGCGGTATCGTCGGCGTGTTCCTGTGCAAATGTGCAGTGAAGCGCCTGCTCCAAGCTGGAAGTGACCTGTGTATAGCAGCTTGCGTCATGCCTGTGTGCAGCGGCTGTCATGGTGATGGCGGGGTGGATCAGCGCATAGCCGGTTGCACTTGCGACAAGGACTGCAAGGCAGATCAAAGCCAGACGGTACCGCTGCCTGTTTTTGTGCGCCTTGCGATAGCGCTCTGTTTTGAACGTGGGAAGCAATTTCATGCGTGGGAACCTCCTGCGGATGAAAGCATGCGGGAAAGCCAAAGGGAATATCTAACGGGGTTTTACTTTTCAAGCATAATATTTAAAAATGGGGAAATAGAGGGCGAAAAATGCAAAAATGTAAGAAACCATCAATATTCGGGAGAGACTGCAAAAAAAGGCGCGGCAGCAAGAAACAGCCCCCTCCGCCATTGGTGGAGGGGGCCGAACCTGATTGAAGCTTATGCTTCCTTTTTGCGTTCTCTTGCACGAAGAAACAGCAGGATACCGAGCAGCAGCGCCGCGCCGACGAGCCATGTGATGAGCACATTCTGCACAAAGCCCGCGACAATGAAGCCGACAAAGCTGACGATTGCGACTGTGACCGCGTAGGGAAGCTGCGTGGAGACATGGTCGAGATGCAAACACTGCGCACCGGCAGAGGCCATGATGGTCGTATCGGAAATGGGGGAGCAGTGGTCGCCGCAGACAGCGCCCGCGCAGCAGGCGGAGATGCCGATGATCAGCAGCGTGCTGTCAGCAGGGAAGACAGCAGTGACAATCGGGATCAGGATGCCGAATGTACCCCAACTCGTGCCGGAGGCGAA